>Ga0315312_1001221_pt1 | contig 21166 bp, 19 predicted proteins | sample TDP7_MG_FD_203629 | JGI IMG/M metagenome (GOLD analysis project Ga0315312, IMG submission 203629) | Freshwater sediment microbial communities from Lake Towuti, South Sulawesi, Indonesia - TDP7 | ecosystem: Environmental > Aquatic > Freshwater > Lake > Sediment | place: Indonesia: South Sulawesi... | reverse complement strand
ACGCCAACCAAAGGATGTGATCAAATAGTGGCTTAAGGGGGCAAGCAGTAAGGTCCCAGCGCCAACGCCGGCAGTGACCAAACCCAAAGCCAGCCCCCTTTTTTTAAAGAACCACTTTTGCACCGTAGCATTGGGCAGGGAGACGGTTACCCCTGAACCTAAAGAGGCAATGACGTAGAAGAGGTAAAGGTGCCAGATACTGTGGATCTGGCTGCAAAGGGATAAACCGATGCCAATGAAAATAGCCCCCAAGGAAAGAGCGCGTTTAGGGCCATATCGATCGGTTAGTCTTCCAAAATAAAAAGTAGAAATTGCATAGATCACTAGATGCAAGGAATGGACAGACCCAGTCAGGGCTCTTCCCCAGCCAAATTCGGCCTGAAGGGATTTGAAAAAGACGCCGAAGGTGTAAAAAAGTCCGTAGCTCGTAGCGGCTACAAAACAGGTAGCTACAATAATCCAGCCATAAAAGAAAGGAATTTTTTTAGGCGTATCCATCAGGTTTGGGAGCAGGCAGAAAAAGGCTATCAAAAGGGGGAAAGGGAATCAAGGAAAATCAATTTGAAATTATGCGGTATTCCGATTCCAAGGAATACCTGTTCCCTGGGAGAATGGGGTCAACGATTAAAAGAATTTCTTTAAACTCATAGCTGAATAACTACTTTATTCGCCTTGGCTTTGGGGTCCAAAAGGATCTCGAAAGCTTTGGGCAGATCGCTTAAAGGAAGCTGGTGGGAGATTAGGGGATTTAGCCGGACTCTCCCGTTTCTAACCAATTCTATGGCTACTTGAAAGTCCCAACAATAACCCCGGCATCCGCGAATCTGGATTTCTCTTTGAACAAAAAGGTTGACCGGGAATTTTACATTCCAAGGATCTTCAAAAAGGCCGATCAATACGCATATCCCCCCTTTTTTCAGGGATTCTGCACTCTGCCGAAAAGTCTTCTCCAGACCCACGGCTTCAAAGGATCTGTCTACCCCGAGCCCACGCGTCTCCTTAAAGATTCTTTCTACGGGATCTTCTTCACCTGCATTGATGGAAAACTTGGCGCCGAGAGAAAGAGCCGTCTTTAAGCGATGTTCCAGGAGGTCGACGATAAAGACTTCACTGCCGCCTGCAGCTTTAACTACCTGGAGTAGGAATAGGCCAATCCCTCCAGCGCCGAAGATGGCCGCGCTGTTTCCCAGCTCAACCTGGGCCTTGCGGGCAGCATGAACGGCAACGGCCAGAGGCTCCAGCAGAGCGCCCTCTTCAAAAGAAATGGAATCCGGCAGACGATGAACCCAGTTTTCTGAAACAACGAAGTAGGGGGTGAAACCTCCCTGCCCGGAGCTGTATTGATAACCGATGTTCTGACAGAGATGGTATTCCCCCCGGAGGCAAAAGTAACAGGTTCCACAGGTGATTACGGGTTCAACAGCTACGCGGTCCCCCCGAGATACATTTGATACAGCCTTACCAGTTTCCGTCACTTCTCCAGAGATCTCGTGGCCGATAGCCATGGGCAAAGGGGCCAGAGGGTGTTTCCCCTTGTAAATGTGCAGGTCACCCCCACAAATGCTGCAAGCCTTGACCTTCAACAAAACGTCATGGGCACCCAGAGGAGGCAGTGTTCTTTTCTTAAACTCCACCCGCCCCGGGGCGGTGACGACAGCCATCGGATACTGTTCGCTTTTTCCTGGTTTATTGTTCATCGTTCTTCGTTTCATTCCATTATAAAATCTTTCCTCGGCCCAAATTTTCGTGGTATCCCCAGAATCTCCCGCAATTGATCAGCCATGAGAAAGGCAGGCGGCGGGCAACCGGGAACATAATTCGGCAGATGCCTGTACTGGTTCTGGCAATTGCCGATGGGCAGGAGGACGTAATTTGAGGACTCAGGCAGGCTGGCCTGGGAGCCAAGGCTGATCTCCATTGGGGGAAGTTGATTCAGGGAGACCCCCAACTCCTTCAGGCGGTTGAGGGCGACCCGCAGCCCATCTCTACAGGGATTGCAGGCTTTTCCATCTCGGACTCGGATTCTTTCAATATCCATCTCCAGGGGAGCGCAGGCGCGGAGAAAAGGGCGGCGGACTTCCTCGATGGATCTTCCGAGAATTTTGATTTCTCTCTCTTCCACAATCCCGTACCCCATCTTTCGGGCAATAAAGAGAGGGGGCACTTCCGCAGGGTCGATACCCATGATCCGGGAAGCAACCATATCAACAGCTACCGCATCGGTTCCGCCCATGAGCAGGTTCAAGCCTACAGGAGTCCCGGCGATCGGGCCATCTCCTTCCAGGGCGATCAGGCCATCCACCACGATCAAGTGAGGCTTAAGAACGGCGTTAAGCTCGGCCACTGCCTGGTTAAGGCCCAGGTAATGAAACCGTTTTTTTTCATCGTAGGTGGTTGTGCCTTTCAGGTTCTTCATGGCCACAGTGATGGTGCTGCAGAAGTGGGTTTTAAGCACCGGGGCATTGATGAAAAAATCGGCCCCCAGCACCTCTTTAGAGATATGCACGCTTTTGAGCAGGCCTCCTTCAGGGGTTTTGATTTCTGCAAATTCTCCATCGTAAAGATCCAGGAGCCGGGCTCCTGTGGCCCTGGCCATTTCCTCATAGCCATTGGCGGCAAAAGCTTTCTTGGTCTTCAAGCCGATGGCCGTTGCTTCAGCGATAATTACCTCTGATGGGTCGGCCTTTTGCACTTCTTCAACCAACGCCTGCATGAAAACCGGACCCGTGAGCATTCCTCTTTCCCAGAGGTTTTCCTCAGCCGTGAGGTTTGGCTTGATAAGCACCCGACTATTTCGGGGGATTACCTTGGATGCTGGCCCGATCAGGGAAAAGAGCTCTCCCATCATCCGCCGCACCTCGCTCGGGTCTCTTCCGTTCTTCCCTTTGACGATAGCAACTGAAGTCTTCATCTGTTCATCCCTCTCAAAGCATTTCTTCCCGTAGGGGCGACCGGCAGCTCGACTGAGCCCGTCGAGAGCCTCTGGGTCGAACGACTCGCCGAAGTCCGGTCGCCCCTACCTTATTATCTTTGTTCATCTGCGCTAATCTGCCTCCCAACTATTTTTGGTAAAATTCCACCGCGCCTTCAGAGCAGAGGGCTACACAGAGGCGACAGCCGTCGCATTTTTCCGGATCGATGGTTAAGTTTGTTTCGACGACGGAGATGGCTTCGTAAGGACAGGCTTCGAGACACTTGAGGCATTTGCGGCATCCTTGCGGATCGATCCTTGAGGCATAGGGGATGTCTGCGCGGATCTGGCTCGGGGCGACGATTTTGTTCACAGAACGTCCGCAAAAGTCAGAGATGGAGTTGTAACCCTTGGCTCCCATCCAGCCAGAGATCTGTCGCAACCACCTTTTAATGATCTTATGACCATGCACCATGATAGCCGTGCAGACTTGAACTGCCTTAGCTCCACAAAGAATGTAGGAGATGACATCTTCAAAAGCGTCGATGCCACTTCCACCGATTACGGGTACTTGGAGATTAGCCTCCGAGGCCCGGACGAGCCACTTGCGGGTGATGGGTGCTTGCCAGGGGCCGCCATATCCGCCCATGCCGCCCCAGTAGATGGGTTTTTCGGTTTCAATATCCAGGTAGAGGCCCTGGAACCTTCCGGTGAGGACAACGGCATCAGCCCCCCCAGCAATCATGCGCTGGGCAACCAGAACCGGGTCAATCCCTTCCCCGACTACTTTGCCAATCAAGGGAAGAGAAGTCCGTCTCCGCACCAGCTCTAAGATAGAGTAGCAGAGCTCAGGATTCCGTCCGGCGACCATGCCGGTAGGTTGATCTTTTTCTACATGGGGGCATTGCAGGTTAAGCTCGATCATGTCGGCCCCGTTTGCAGTAACCAGGTCGGTAAGCCTGGACCAGGTGTCGGGATCAGTTCCAGCGATGGAAGCAATCACCCGCACGTCAAAATCATGGGCTTCCTGGGCATAGGCCTTCATCTTTTTACCATATTCTTCGGGCGGGGTGGGGTTAAAGCGTTCTGTGGAATAGAGAGAAAAATATGCTTCTTGATCAATACCCTCCGGATGTTGGATATGGAAACGAGGTCGGGGCTGCTTTCTCAGCCATTCGGTGTAACATAGGGTCTTGGTGACAAATGCCGCTGCCTCACTCTCGATACACTTTCTAACCATAGCCGATCCGTAAGTAGGCGTGCCCGAGGCAATGATGATAGGATTTTTAAGGGTAACATTTTTGATTCTTACGCTGAGGTCGGGCATAGAAAAACGAATCCTCTCCTAATTGCGGAATGTGCAATTGAATTTAGTCAGATAATCTTAGGCATTTTAGCGCACTTTGGGCACTTCTTCTACGGGAATTTTGAATTGAATTATGGAAACCCTTCATGGGATAATTCCCCGACGATCATCATATGAAAGGACATCAGGATCGCCAGAATTCCTGGACAATTTTTATGAAAGGGGATAGGCCTATGGCTAAAAAGAAAGAATGGAAAACGCAGAAATATTACCACGGCCCGGCTGGAGCCCATCGACGAGCGGTCTACAAAGCCATGGGCTATACCACCGATGACCTAAGCCGGCCTTTGATTGCCATCGTCAATACCTGGGGAGAAGTTTGCCCCGGACACTACCACCTGGATCATCTAACGCGCACTGTGCGGGATGGCATATGGAAAGCCGGAGGAACTCCCCTGGAATTTACAGCCATCTCCCAATGTCCGACCGCCAGTCTGGGCGAACCTATGATGCGCTATGACCTGCCAACGAGGGACCTGTTGGCTTTTGACATCGAAGCGATCGTTGAGCAGCAAATCTTCGACGGTCTGGTCATTTTAGTCTCCTGCGACAAGGTGGTCCCCGGCGCCCTTTTGGCCGCCGCGCGCCTGAATCTTCCCTGCCTGATCCTTCCAGGAGGGTGTATGGAGGTGGGTCTGTGCGAGGGCAAACAGGTATCTCTATCTGACCTGGATGAACTCATTTTTGGCGCTCTTCCTCAAGGGAAGGTTGACGGAAAGACGATTGAGATTTTGGAGGAGGCAGTTTGCCCTTCTCCAGGCGCCTGCCCGATCATGGGGACGGCCAACACCATGCAGTGTTTAGCTGAGGCCGGCGGTATGACTCTCCCTTTTGCCGCAACTGCCCGGGCCGTATCCGCCGAAAGACTGCGCTTGGGGAAAGCTTCTGGGGAGGCCATTGTGCGTATGGTCTTCAACGGAGAGACCGCCCGCTCCATTCTGAAAGGAGAAAACCTGGAGAACATGCTCCGGGTCTGCATGGCTCTCGGGGGTTCGACCAATGGGATCTTGCATATCCTGGCGCTGGCCCGGGAACTCGGTTTGGAGAAAGAGATGAATATAAAGAAGGTGGATCGATTCAGTCGTACTACACCGTGCATCTCTGACGTGCGGCCCGTGGGGAAATATTTTCTTCCGGATCTTCATGAAGATGGCGGAGTCCCGGCGATCATGGCCGAGCTGCAGTCACTTTTGAATTTGCAGGCCCGGGCAGCCGATGGGCGGAAGGCGGAAGATTGGGTGAAGACTGGAGCTGCGCGATTGAAGAAGGAAAGACGCTCAGTCCGTTCTCTAAAAGATCCTTTGATTGCTCACGGTGGAATCGCCGTGCTCCAGGGCAATCTCGCTCCCATCAGCTCTTTGGCCCGAATGCTAAATAACACCATCCCTTACCACCGAGGACCCGCCCGCTGCTTTGATTCTCAGGAAGAAGCAGTGGCTGCCCTCAAATCAGGCAAGATCACAGAGGGAGAGGTCATCGTCGTGCGCTATGCTGGGCCGCGCGGAGCTCCTGGTATGCCCGATATTTACGCTCTGCTGGCAACGGTGGTGGGGATGGAACTCGAGGGAAAGTTGGCTGTTGTTACAGATGGGCGGTTCTCGGGTTTTGCCCGGGGGCTGGGAGTCTGCCAAGTATCGCCAGAAGCCGCAGTGGGGAGCCCTCTTGCTTTGCTGAAGGATGGAGATGTCATCTCCATTAACTTGCCTGAGCGCTCGCTGAATGCCGAGGTTTCGGAAGCACAGTGGCAAGCGCGGCGAGCCAGGTGGCGGCCCCCGGAAGCGCAAAATGCTCCCGGCATTCTGGGCCTCTTTGGAGTCAACGCCGAGCAGGCTCACCAGGGGGCGAGATTGGTGGCTCGCCCCGCCCCCTGGGAGAAAATCTAAAAATTTTCTCGCGCCGATGGCTGGAAATCCTGCTAAGGTGCTTCGAAGTTAGATATTCCGAACCCGGATAGTTCGGTCTCTAATCTTCTTGACAATCCGCTGCCCATTTTTTAGAATGCCCCTAAAAGAACAGGAGAAAATATGAAATCACAGAGGGCACGGAAATATCTAAGGAGGAAGCCATGAGCAATGGAACTTTTCCCATAAACATGAGAGATATTCGTTTTATTCTGTATGAACAACTGGGAATTGAACGCCTTTGCCAGTTCGATAAATTCAAGGATTTCTCCCGGGAGACTTTTGACATGGTCCTTGAGGAAGGGGCCAAACTCGCCTCGCAGGTGATTGCTCCCCTGAACTCCATCTCTGACAAAGAGGGTTGCACTTTTGAAAGAGGAAAAGTCAAAGTTCCAGAAGCCTTCCATGATGCCTTTAAGAAATACTGCGAGGGCGGCTGGATCGCGGCTTCGGTAGATGTGGAGGCAGGAGGACAGGGTCTTCCCCAATCTGTAGGGATGGCTGCTGCCGAGATGTTCGTGGGGGCGTGCTGCTCCTTTACCACCTATCCAGGCCTAACTCGCGGTGCGGCCAACCTGATCCAGAGCTTCGGGACGCCAGAGCAAAAGAAGCTCTTTTTGGAAAGGATGTACAGTGGCCAGTGGACTGGGACAATGTGCTTGACCGAACCCCAGGCCGGAAGCGCCGTGGGAGACGTTAAAACCATGGCTAAAAAGGAAGGTGACCATTACTTAATCCAAGGCACGAAGATTTTCATTACTGCTGGAGAACATAATCTGGCGGAAAACATCATCCATGCGGTTCTGGCGCGGAGCGAAAATGCCCCTGCGGGCATTAAAGGCTTGAGCCTCTTCATCGTGCCCAAAATCCGCCTCAACTCCGATGGGTCCTTAGGCGAGCCCAATGATATAACCTGTGGGGGCCTCGAGCATAAGATGGGCATCAAGGGTTCGGCAACCTGCACCTTAAATTTCGGGGATGAGGGAAAGTGTCACGGATACATCCTCGGGCAAGAAGGGGAAGGGATCAAGCTCATGTTCCAGATGATGAATGAGGCCCGCATAGGCGTGGGCCTGCAAGGATTCGCCCTGGGAAACGTCGCCTATCTGCATGCCCTGAAATATGCCAAAGAACGCATCCAGGGCGTAGAAATAACAAAGATGAGGGACCCCCACGCTCCCCGCGTGCCCATCATCAAACATCCAGACATTCGCCGGATGCTGCTTACGATGAAAGCTTACGTCGAGGGCTCAAGGGCCCTTCTTTACCAGACCGCCTATTATGGTGACCTGGCCAGAGTGGCCTCGGACCCAAAAGAAAAGGAACACTATGAGAACATGATCGACCTGCTCACCCCCATCTGCAAGGCCTACGCCACAGACATAGCGTTCCGGCTTACCGAATGGGCCATCCAGATCTACGGAGGCTACGGTTACTGCGGCGAATATCCGCTGGAACAACTTTGCCGGGATGTGAAAATTACATCGATCTACGAAGGAACCAACGGCATTCAGGCCATGGATTTAGTCGGCCGTAAACTCTCCTTGAAGAAGGGGGCTTTGTTCATGGGCTGGATGAAGGAGATCAACGAGTTCATCGAGAAGCATAAAGGGCATCCAGCCTTGGGTTCCTCAGTCGCCCAATTGGAGCAGGCTAAAAATACCCTGATCAATGTATCCCTGCACTTTGCCAAGGTGGCTGCCGGGGGAGACCCGCTCTACGCGATGCTTCATGCTTGCCCGTACTTAGAACTTTTCGGGGAAGTGCAGCTGGCGTACCTCCTCCTGCAGCAAGCGATCATCGCCAGGGATAAACTACAGGTCAATTTCCAGAAAGCGGGGGCCGCAACGGAGGAGGCCCAGGCCAGGGTCATTGACGCACAGCCCGAAGCAGCTTTCTATGCCGGGAAGCTTCATACAGCCGAGTTCTTCATGAGCAATATTCTGCCCAGAGTGCAGAGCACAGCCACGACTATTCTTAGCGGGAACCGCAGCGCGCTGGCCATTCCCGAGGCGGCGTTTTGATTAAATAGATTGAGGAATTGGGGAATTGACGAATTCACGAATTTAGATTAAAAAATTAAGGATCATCTCCAAATTAGTTGAAAGCCAAAGAGCTGGTAGATTTAAAATGTCCTTTGCTTTCGGGGTCCCGGAAGAAAAGTCATCTTGCTTGCAATCATGAGGCACATCTCTCTACCTACCTGTGGCGGGGGGGTTCTGCTATTTCTCCGAAGCTCTCTTATCTCGCCCCCGCTGCGCTTTGCGGATGGCCAGCAGGGGGTTTATGGAAAGGGGATCTCCCGCCGATGCTTGCCCTGGACCAGCACGGTACAGGGCTTGCGGCGCAATCTGCCTTTCCTTCCGGGCCCTGGGCAAGCTTTCGTTAAAAATTTGGTCAACTAATTTGGAGATGAACCAAAATTAATTCGCAATTCCTAACTCCACAGTCTCCATGTTTTTAGGAGGTGGTCTAAGAAAGGATCACCTCTTTTTTTGCCAACGAAAAAACATACCAAGTTACAGTAATAAAGCTGTCTTTTCTAAACTAAAGGCAATAAAATTTTTGCAATCTTTCTCCAACCCCCCTCACCCCCTCTCCCCCAGTGGGGGAGAGGGGAGGGTGAGGGGTCGAGATGTTAAAAAATTAAATATCTTCGGATTAAACTTTAGGCACTGGGGAGCATTTTAGGAATTCAACTTGATGGCGGGGAGTTTATATCATGAAACTCATGACTTTCATGTTTCTGACGTCCTTTTTCTGGGGGGTGGCGGCCATATTTGATAAATTAGCTTTGGGGAAAGCCTCCCCTTTCGCTGGCTTAATGGTGCGGCAATTCATTTTGAGTTCCATTTTATTCTTATTGGGAATAAGCAGCGGCCGATTGGGAGGGCTCCTGGCTCTGGAAGGGCGGTCTATCCTCTTTTTCGGGTTGAGTGGGATCTGCGGAGGAGCAGCAGGACTATGGACCTATTATCATGCCCTCCGTTTGGGAGGCGCATCCCTGGTTGTGCCCATTACGGCCACTTATCCATTAATTACTGCCCTTCTTAGCTGGATCATTTTGCAGGAAAGCTTCACCTTGTCACGCTTGATCGGTACAGTCTTGATCGTGTTGGGAATATGGCTAGTAAAATAAAGGTAATAGGCGATAGGCAAAAGCCCCACAAATCCTGTTGTATTTAGATTCATCTGAGACGTCTTCTGGATCCGACCAAAGGCGTCTTCATCTCCTTAAAACCGATTCTCATGAACTTCTTACTGTTTTCCATCCGTAACCCAACAGGGACAAGTTCATCTTTTGCCAAGCAGGTTGGACTTGCGGTCAGGAAAAGGCCATATGGTCAATGTCTCGCCTCCTGCGGGAAAGCAGGCTGCTAATACAATTTCCCCCTTTCCTCTTTACCTTCCCTACTGGGATTGGATCGTTTTGACTTTTTAAATTAAAACTGATAACTTATCTTAAAAATATGCAAAAAGGCCTCGCCATGAGACTCGGCACCAGGCTAACCCTTTACCCGTCTCTTATGATCATCCCTGTCCTCTGGGGATATGGATATCTTTATATTTTATCTCGGCGGGATTTACTCATTCCTTCAGCACACCTCTTTCCTTGAGAAGGATATTCGGAAAGCCGAATGGAGTACGGTCATCACTATCTTTGTGCTGATGGGCGGGACAGGGGCATTGGTCTTTTTTGTCGGAAGGAGGTGGATTAGCATTCCGCTCTCTCAGCTGATGGATGGGACCAAGCGGATGGCCAAAGGTCAACTGCACAAGCGGATCGATTGAAAAAAGGGAAGCGAGGTCTTTGAACTGGCTCAGGCTTTCAACCAGATGGCTATTGATTTAAAAAAAGCCCAGGAAAAGATGAACCAGGAAGACGAAGATGAATAATAAAGGTCAGACAAAGGAGCAACTTATTGAGGAGTTAAAAACCCTGCGAAATCGCGTGGCTGGGCTAGAGGCCATGGAAGCGGAACACAGCCGCCTGGAGCGAGAACTCGGAAAACGGACGCACGAACTTGAAGAACGCCTCAAGGAATTAAATTGCCTTTACGCCATTTCCCGTCTTCTGGAGGAAAGGGATGTTTCCTTGGATGAAGTACTTCAGAGCACTGTTGATACCATCTCTTCCTCTCGGCAGTATCCTGCGGAAAGTTGTGCCAGAATTATTCTGGAGGGTCGAGTATTCAAGACAGGAAACTTCGCCGAATCTCGTTGGAAGGAGGACTGTGAGATTATTGTCCATGGGGATCGAAAGGGTACCTTAGAGGTTTTTTATCTGGGGGAAAAACCAGAAGCAGATGAGGGACCCTTTCTGAAAGAAGAGAGACATTTGATCATGGTTATTGCCGAACTACTCGGAAGAATCATCGAGCAAAAGCAGACAGCAAAGGCGCTCCTGGAGAGCGAAATGAGGTTCCGTTGTTTGGTCGAGAATTCGCCAACGGGCATTTTTATTATCCAAGATGGTCAAATCGTTTATGAGAACCCGGAAGAGAAAAGACTATCGGGCCCCTTAGCCCGGTTATTTCGTGAGGGGAATTTAAAAAAAATCCATCCAGATGATATTGAAAAGGTCCAAGAAAGCTATCAGAAAATCGTTTCGGGAGAAGTTGGAGCTCTGGATATGGAATTCAGGTTTTATCCTCAGAGCAAAGAGGATGACATCCTGGAAATGAAATGGGTCCATTGCCGGGCGAGTCTAATCGAATACTTAGGGAAAAAAGCGATATTAGTCAATAAATTGGATGTCACCAGGGCGAAGGAACTAGAACATCTTTTGGGGATTGAGGATAAAATGGCCTCGCTGGGCCGTGTGGCCTCCGGAATTGCCCATGAAATAAGAAATCCTCTTTCGGGCATCAATATTTATTTGAGCAACTTGGAAAAGATCTTGGATAAGGCAGAAGGTTTGGAGACTGTGAAATTAGAGAAGGTAAAAGAGATTCTCAAACAGCTCCAATCGGCTTCGAGTAAGATTGAATCGGTGATCAGGAGAGTTATGGATTTCTCTAAACCTAGTGAACCTAAGTTCGTTTTGACAGACATAAATAGACCCATTGAAGAGGCCATTGACCTTTCGTCGGTCACATTGCGAAAGAGCGGCATTACAATATATAAGGCATTGGCTGAGAATCTACCCCCGTGCCGTGTAGATCTCCATTTGATGGGACAGGTGATCCTGAACCTAATTACCAATGCCGCCGAGGCTATGAAAAAGATGGATGGAGCCAAGAGAATAGAGGTAACCTCATCCATGCAAGGGAACCGCATTATCATTACGGTTGGCGATTCAGGGCCGGGTGTGCCTTCACATTTACGCCCGAAGATATTTGATCCTTTCTATACGACTAAGGACGGCAGCACAGGAATAGGCCTCAGCCTCAGCCAGCGAATTATCGCGGATCATGGTGGATCTTTGGGCGTATCGACCGGTAAATGGGGTGGGGCGGAATTCAAGATTGAAATTCCAATTGAGCAAGGAAAATACCAAGGATGATGAAATACTCCATATATTTAGTTGATGATGAACAGACAATCAGGGAAGGGATAACCATGGCCCTTGAGGCCGACTATCAGATGCAGGCCTTCTCTACCGCCGAAACTGCCATAGACGCCCTAAAAAGGAACCCTCCGGACCTGATTCTGCTTGACATCGGACTGCCGGGCATGAGTGGCCTTGAGGCCCTCCGTCAAATTAAGAAGCTGCACCCTGATGTTTTGATCATTATGGTCACCGCTTATGAGGATCTCAACAGCGTGGTCTCTGCTATGAAGCTCGGGGCCCACGATTATATAGTGAAGCCCGTTCATATGGAAGGCTTGGAGGTAATCGTTCGCAATGCTCTGGAGACGATAAAGCTGAGGAAGGAGGTTCAGATTCTCCAGGAAAAGTATCTTCAAGAGAACCTTCCCTGCTTCATCGGAGAAAGTAATGCCATTCACGATATAATGGAGTTTATCGGGATGGTGGCCAAGAGCCCGGACACGCCAATTCTCATTCTTGGTGAGACAGGCACAGGAAAGGAATTGATTGCCAGTGCCATTCATTACCGCAGCCCCAACTTCAAGGGGCCCTTAATTACGGTAAATTGCGCGGCAATCCCCAAGGACCTTATTGAAAGTGAACTCTTTGGATATGAAAAAGGGGCCTTTAGTGGAGCAAGTCCTTTGGGTAAAAAGGGATTGATAGAAGAGTCGGCCAACGGGACTTTGTTTCTCGATGAGGTGGGCGATCTGAGTCTGGAAGCTCAGGCAAAGCTTCTCCGGTTTCTTGAGGCGGGAGAATTTTACAGGGTAGGTGGGACAAAGAAATTGCGGATTAAAGGTAGAGTGGTCTCTGCTACTAACAAAGATCTGAACAGCCTGATACAGAAAGGTCTATTTAGAAAAGACCTTTATTTCCGGTTGGGGGTTATTAGGGTAGAGGTTCCGTCATTGAATGAGCGTCGGGATGATATTATTCCACTTGCCCAGCACTTCCTGTTGGAATTCAATGACAAATTCGGAAAGAAATTCACGGCCATCTCTCCCCAGGCTAAGAGAGCTTTAATGGCCTACAGCTGGGTAGGCAATGTTCGTGAACTAAAAAACCTTATTGAAAGAGCGGTTCTGACCGGTAGGGGTCCCGAGATAACTGTTCAGGACCTTGGGATAGAAGACGTGAGCCGAGGCAGAATCTCGGAACAGATGAGAAATGAAGCTGTCTTTCCCCCCATTCCTTCGACAGGTATTAACCTTCCCGCAGTCCAAAAATCTTTAGAGAGTTTCTACATCCAGGAGGCCCTTAGGCTATCAGAAGGGAATGAAAGCAAGGCAGCGATGCTTCTTAACTTGAATCACCACACCTTTCGTTATCGCAAAAAAAAGCTCCAGATAGAATAGACGCTCTGCTAAGGGCCAACTTTCCAATTCCTGCACAATTCCTTTCAAATTTTCTATTCCTCCTAACCATTCAGATTCATTGATAATACCTTAATCGGCTTCCTAAATTTGAAATTTTGCGAAAGGACATTTCGAAATTTTTCGAATATTGCCTGGATAACAAGCCCTGTTTGGAATCACCATTAATGCTAATTACCTGAAATTATATGGTTTACCTTAATCCCAATTTACTGGCATCTTTCTTGCCGTAGGAAATTATCAAGAGATACACGACTTGGATATCTGATAGCCTTTCATTCTATGGGTGAAAAATGAATATCTTTTCCAAACTAAGACACATGAAAATATTACTCATAGATGAGGACAGGTGGATAAGGAATTCCCTGAATCTATTCTTCGAAGGGGAAGGATGCCATTTGGTGACATGTGAGACGGCCGAAGAAGGGTTAGAAGCGATCAAAAGCCAAAACTATGACATTATCATCGTTGACTATAAGTTACCGGGGATGGATGGCTTGGAGTTTCTCAAACGGGTTCGGGGGTCTCATCCTCAGGCCATGAAAATACTCGCCACAGCCTACCGGAGCGATGACCTTGTTTCTGCGGCCATCCAGATCGGAATTGAGGATTTCATTGAAAAGCCATTCACAGCCAAGACTTTTGAAGAGTCTCTATGGAGATTGATTGAAAAGCGCGAGCAGAAAATTAAAAGCTTCTGAGTTTCAGGTCTAATCAAGCAGCGTAAGAAGAATTGGAAAAATCCACCATCCGTTTGGATCAATGGAAAACCTTTATTCAAGGCATGGTTCCCATCAAAAAATAAATTAAGAGGGAGGCAAAAATGGTGGGAATTCTGATTGTCTCTCATGGACCGCTGGCTGGGGCGTTGATTTCTTCCGTTCGAATTATTGCCGGAACCTTAAAAAAGGTGAAAGGGGTTTCCATTTGGCCCAAAGACAAGAGGGAAGAAATCCAAAATCGTATCCAAAAGCATATGGCGGAAGTAAATGATGGGGATGGAGTTATCATCCTGACCGACATGCTAGGGGGGACACCCACAAACATTAGCCTTCCCTTTTTAAGAGGAGATCGTGTAGTGGTGGTCACTGGAGTCAATCTCCCCATGTTGTTGGCCATCGCCAGCTATCGAAAGGAGAGATCGCTGGAGCAGATCAGCCTGATGGTAAAAAGGGCGGGGCGTCGGAGTATTATCTTGGTCCAAAATTTTCTTAAGTTGCCAACTGAAAAAAGTAAATGAGATTACCCGCCCGAATTGCCATAAGAACAGATTGCCCCTCGGCAAAGCAGAGAGCTTATTTCCGGCTATAAAGCGCAATGTCCTATTAGGGCATTGCGAATTTGGAGAGGTCTTTCGAATACGGTTTCTTAAAAGAAAGTTTGGGGAGGTTATGGTCTCATCGAATAGCTGGAAAAGAGTTTTCGAAGCGACGGGCGAATCCAATGAAAACGATCCTTTTTATTGATAATTCTGAGAGGCATCGGTTTCTTCTACAGGAAGGGCTACGCGCAGAGGGATACCGAGTGATCACGGCGAAAAATACTGAAGAGGCCTTGACCGAATACCAAAAATTTACCCCCGACCTTATTATTCTGGGGGCTGGGGCAGAAGGATAACAAATTGGAGAATTTTCAAAAACTAAAAAATCGATATCCTCGTATTCCCTGGATTGGATATTCCACCTTTAAGCAGTGTCCAGATGAATTTAGAAAATGGCTTAATTTCTACCTATTGAAGTCGGCAGAGATGGACGAATTAAAGGGGTTGATCAAATCGCTCTGCGTCAACTGCCAAAACGTATGATAAAAATAATTACCTGTTTAAATATTATTGCCAGCATGACCAGAGATTCTGTTGAGCCGGGATTGATAAAATGCCAACTAGCGAAAGGAGGCTATCATGGCTTACGCCTATCTGCTGGGCGAAGAATGGCTCGTGAAAAACCGGCAAAAAATAATCCGCTGCCCTTATCAGCCAGGAAATTTAGTCATTTCCCGAAAGGCCTGTCTCCATCGCCATAGGCTAGCCCAAAAGAAAAAATTAAGTATTCTTAAGGGCGCTGATTCCTTTGATTATTACCGATTCAGGAAAGGGTTATCTTTGTGCCGAATATGTCCGATCGGGAAAAGGTTGGCCTATTCCCTCCCAATGAACAGTGGCGCTTCTCTTGTGGCCTCCAGAAAGGGGGAAGGAAAAACCTATGCGTGAATATAACGAAATCGAACCATTTCCCAAGTATCACCCTAAGGAGGAAAATAGCATGAGAGGTCCCTATGGTACAAACCAAGGATGAATGGGCCTGAGTCATACGACGTTATCCCCCTGCGGGGAAAGTGAAGGAAGTAGATACAGGCATTTGTCCAAGCAATGGAAAAGACGATTCGGCAGATCAAGAGGATTATCATCGGGGTAATCGGATTTACTGTGTTCCTGATCGGCATAGCCATGATTGTGTTGCCAGGCCCGGCAATTTTGGTTATCCCATTGAGTTTGGCCATTCTGGCCACAGAATTTGTCTGGGCTAGAAGACTGCTGAAAAAGCTGAAAGATAAATTACCAAGACCAAAAGGGAGTTGGAAGGATGGAATGGAGCCCAGTGAAAAGGAGGAAGAATATTTCGCCCGGATGGAATTTGAAAGGAAGAAAAAGAGCGAAGAGGAAAAACGCAGACACAGAAGATTGAAAGAAGGGGAAAAGAAAAGACTCAAAGAGTAGCATTATATGAGGTGCCCCAAGTGTGGCCTGGAATTGATCGAGATCGATTACAAGGGGAGCAAGTTTGATAAGTATTCAGAGTGCGAAGGTGTATGGCTGGATGCAGGAGAGTTAGAAGGTATAGCAAAAACTTGAAAAAGCGGTTCTCCATCGATGGCTTAGCGTTTTAGAAAACAATGAGGAGGATGAAAAAAAGCAGAATCAGCCAATGAGTCGGAAATTTTTTGGCAAAGGACGATGCGGAAGAACTGAAGTTTACACTTGGGAGAGGAAACAGGAGAAGGCTGAGGAAGGGAGGAGAGAGAGTCCTCATCGTTAAGTTCCCAGGCCGACTCTAAACTAAGTTTCAAAGGAGGAAAGATGCGTTGGGGAGAAGATGATTTTGGTGGAGGTGGACAGCGGGGTTTCGGGGGTACTCCGCTGGATGAACTGATCATGAAGATCCAGGAGAAGATGGCCCGTTTTGGAGGGGGGAAAATCCTGCTGATTCTAATTGTTATTGGGATCGGGGTCTGGCTGGCTTCGGGAATCTTCATGGTTGGTCCCGGAGAGGAAGGGGTGATCCGGCAGTTTGGAAAGGAAGTGGACCGGACCCCTCCCGGGTTGCGCTATCGCCTTCCCTTTCCCTTCCAAACTCATGATGTAGTCCAATTGATCCGCATCCGAAGAGCAGAGATCGGATTCAGGACAGATCATGCCGGGAGGGTGAAAGCCGAACCCAGGGAGGCGTTGATGCTCACGGGGGATGAGAACATTGTAGATGCTCAACTCTTCGTCCAGTATGTGGTCAAAGACCCTTCCCAATTTTTGTTCCGGGCAAGAGACCCTGAATTGACCTTAAAAGCTACTGCCGAGGTGGCTCTCCGGAGCGTTGTGGGAAGGAATACGATTGACTATACCATGACCGAAGGAAGGGTGGTTGTGCAGGATGAGATAAAAAAATACCTGCAAATCCTTCTGGACGAATACCAGACGGGGTTGCTGGTGACCGAAGCCCGGCTCCTGGTGGTTGACCCCCCCGAGGAGGTAAAAGATGCCTTCCATGACGTGGTCAGGGCCTGGGAGGATCGAGAGCGACTGATGCGGGAAGCGGAGGGGTATCAGGAAGATCTAATTCCAAAAGCCAGGGGCGAAGCGGCTCAGATGGTGCGAACGGCGGAGGCTTACAAGGAGCAAAGAGTCATTCGAGCCCAGGGAGATGCCACAAAATTTCTGGATGTACTGAAGGCTTATAAGAGGGCCAAAGAGGTTACCAGGGAACGTCTGTATCTGGAGACTTTGGACAAGGTCCTCCCCGGTAAAGAAAAATATATTCTCCCACCGCAGGGGAAGGACTCGGTCTTAAAATGGTTACCCTTGAAAGAAGCCGTTACCTTGAAAGAAGGGAAAAAAGAAGAAAAAGGGGGTAAAAAGCCATGACCGATACCAAGAAAATCCTCATCGTCATTATATTGGTGATAGCCCTGATCGTTTTTGCCGGGGCCGCTTTTACCATCGACGAGAAAGAGCAGGCCATCATCACTCAGTTCGGGAAATATATCAGAACGATCAAAGAACCCGGGTTACACTTCAAGGTCCCCATCGTTCAAACTTTGCACCGCTTCGATAAGAGAATCCTGGTGCATGATGCCGCTGCGGTGGAATATATTACCCTCGATAAGAAGAGGGTAATGGTCGATCCCGTCTCCCGCTGGAAAATTGAAGACCCTCTGGAATTTTACATGAGTGTCAGGACCGAGGCCGGGGCCCTGGCCCGTTTGGAGGATATCCTGGTCGCCCGGTTGCGACAGGAGATCGCCAAACGTACCTTTATCGCCTTCATACGGGAGGAAAGGGAGAAAATCGTCGGGGAAGTGACCAAAGAGGGCAATCAATTGGCCAAACGGTTCGGCATCAAGATCATTGATGTGCGGATCAAACGGGCGGACCTTCCCAAGGAAGTGCAGGCCAGCGTCTACGCCCGGATGCAGGCCGAACGTCATCGCATTGCCAAAAGGTATCGAGCGGAGGGAGAACAGCGCTCTCGTGAAATCCGGGCCGAAACCGACAAAGAAAAAGAAATAATCCTGGCCAAAGCCTATCAGCAGCAGATGAAACTTTTCGGAGAAGGGGACGGGCGGGCCATTGACATCTATGCCTCTGCTTTCGAGCAGGATATAGAGTTTTACTCCTTTCTCCGGAGACTCCAGACCTATGAGCAGCTTATGGAGGGGAAGACGACTCTTCTGTTGGAGTCGGATTCAGATCTGCTTAAGTATTTCCGCAGTCCGCGCATATCGAGTAAATAAAACCTCTCACCCTCGCCTTCTCCCCATCTGAGGCAAGTTTGCAAAAGAAAGTTCGGGGAGAGGAGAGAATGGAGGGCCTTCTTCTTATGTTGATTTCCGGAATCTCATTGGCCCAGAAAGAAGAGGTTTACGTCATCAAGATGAACGATGCCATCGCTCTGGTCAGCGGAATTGAGGGTTTATGGCGTGCGCCCGGAGTTGCCAAGACTCCTCTTGATGCGGAAGGAAAGTTTTCGTTCATGGTGAGCTCTGGAACGCCTGTTCAGATTGGGTGATCGAAGAAGGGGAGAAAATTTGAGTTCGCAAAATCCAAGGGCTCTAGCTGAAATTGGAAAAGCTGAAATAGAGGGGAGGGATAGGATTCTAATCATTATTTTGAGCTTTTCGCCTTTGCCCTTTTTGTCCGCTCTCTTTTGACCAAAGCCTTCTTCTCTTCCGTCTTCTGCTGGACAAGAGTCTTCGTTTCCTCTTGCAGGGGGAACTTTGTTATCTTCTTAGTGTAGTGGCACCGTGGGTAGTTACTACAGGCGATGAATGGCCCAAAGCGCCCTTTCCGGTAAACCAAGGGAGCTCCACATTGCGCGCAGTTTTCTCCCGTGGGAACTGGCTTGGTTCGTTTGGTTCCCTCCTTCTCGGACGAAGAGATCCTCCTGGAATTCTTACATTTGGGGTAGCTGGAGCAAGCCAGGAATTTGCCAAAGCGGCCAGTTTTGATGACCATGGGGGCACCACACTTCTCGCAGGATTCCAAGGTCTTTTCCCCCTGAGCTACCTCGAGCTGGCCTTCCCCATTGACCAGCATCCTTTTGGTGTTCTTGCATCTGGGGTAATTAGAGCAAGCCAGGAATTTGCCAAAGCGGCCGATTTTAATTACCATGGGCGCGCCACATTTTTCGCAGGTCTCCGGGGAAATCTTTTCCTGAACAGCCACAATCTCACCAGAATCATTTCGCTGGAAATCTTTTGTGTTCTTGCACTCCGGGTAGTTGGAGCAGGCCAAAAATTGGCCGTGCTGCCCGAGCTTTATGACCATGGGCGCGCCGCACTTCTCACAGCGCAAGTCCGTAGGCACCCCTTTGCCCTTCACATCTTGCATCTGGACTCTGGCTTTCTCCAGCTCCTTTTGGAAAGGGTCATAAAAGTCCTCCAGTGCCTGGACCCAGGGTAATCGGCCTTCTTCCACCTTGTCCAGCTCGTCCTCCATCTGGGCAGTGAATTGTACGTCGAGCACTTCCGGGAAGTTCTCCACCAGCAAATCTGTGACCAGGCACCCTAACTCTGTGGGATACAGCCGGCCTCTCTCTTTGCCTACATATTCCCTCTCCTGAATGTTGTCCAGGATGGTCGCGTAGGTAGAAGGCCGCCCGATTCCTCTTTCTTCGAGTTCTTTGATCAGGGTGGCCTCTGTGTACCTGGGCAGCGGTTGAGTAAAGTGCTGTTCGGGTGTGAGCTCCAGGAGCTTCAAGACATCGCCAACCTTCAGCTCCGGGAGGCTTCTTTCTTGATCCTCTCCTTCAACGTTCTCATCGGGAGCCTCAATGTAGAGAGCCATGAAGCCGGAGAAGAGAAGAAGGGACCCGACGGCCCGGAAGAGGTATTTTCCTGCTTGGATTCCCACCACAGTCTGATCATATATGGCCGGATTCATCTGGCAGGCCACAAAGCGGTTCCAGATGAGCTCATAAAGGGCGAATTGATCTCTGCTGAGAAAAGATTTTACCGCTTCTGGTTCATACTTCATGGAGGTAGGACGGATGGCTTCATGGGCCTCCTGGGCTGTTTTGCGGCTTTTATAAAAATTTGGTTTCTCTGGTAGGTGAGAGGGTCCGAATTTCTTTCCGATGAACTGCCGCACCTCCTGCAGGGCTTCCGCGGAAATGCGCACGGAGTCAGTGCGCATGTAGGTAATCAGCCCGACCCGGCCTTCTTGTCCCAGATCGACACCTTCGTAAAGCCCCTGGGCCAGGGACATCGTTTTTTTGGCCGAAAAGCGCAACTTGCGCCAGGCCTCCTGCTGAAGCTGGCTGGTGATATACGGCGGAGGGGGATATTTTCTCCGCTCTTTCCTCTCGATCTCTTTCACGGCGAAAGGGAGGTTGGCCAGGTCTTGGAGGATAACCTGAGCTTGCTCTTGGTTTTTAATTTCGGCCTTTTGAGAATCGACCCGCGCGAGAGTGGCTTTGAAAGAAGGAGCTACGCTGCCTTCCAGCAAGGCCTCGATGGTCCAGTATTCCTGGGGCACGAAGGCCTGAATCTCTTTCTCCCGGTCGCAAAGCAAACGAACGGCCACCGACTGCACGCGGCCGGCGCTCAGTCCCCGGCGGACCTTATCCCAGAGCAGGGGGCTAATCAGGTAGCCCACCAGCCGGTCAAGGATGCGCCGGGCCTGCTGAGCCTCATACTTATCCCGGTTGAGTTTCTCGGGCTTCACCATGGCCTCCCGGATGCTGCGGGCGGTGATTTCATTAAACAGGACACGGCGAATCTTCGTCGGGGGTTGGTTTATTGCTTCAGCGATGTGCCAAGCAATGGCCTCCCCCTCACGATCCGGGTCTGTCGCCAAGTAGATGGAATTTGCCCCTTCGGCTGCCCTTTTGATTTCCTTCAAGACCTTGCTCTTTCCCTTGATGACCTGGTATTCAGGGCTGAATCCGTTCTGAATGTCAACTCCCAAACGGTTTTCCGGAAGGTCTTTAACATGCCCCACTGATGCCCTGATCACAAAATCATCTTTCAGGTAGTTGGAGATCGTCCTGGCTTTGGCTGGCGATTCCACGATGACTAAAGACTTGGACATCCATTCTCCTCATTTATTTTTTGCCACAGAGCCCACAGAGAACACAGAGTTTAAGATAAATTCACTAATAAACATCCATGAATAACATTACACAAGGAAAATATTCAACTACGGTCTGATTATTGGTCATTCGTCATTTTTTATTCTATTAATCTCTGCGTTCTCTGCTCGCAGCCCATAATGCTGCGTGTCTGGCCGGTGAAAGTCCGGCTCCGGCAATTGACTGTTTGGCCGGATAGTTATACCCGACGCCCCGTGGGGGTGACCCCGGGGGGTGA
>Ga0315312_1001220_pt1 | contig 21192 bp, 12 predicted proteins | sample TDP7_MG_FD_203629 | JGI IMG/M metagenome (GOLD analysis project Ga0315312, IMG submission 203629) | Freshwater sediment microbial communities from Lake Towuti, South Sulawesi, Indonesia - TDP7 | ecosystem: Environmental > Aquatic > Freshwater > Lake > Sediment | place: Indonesia: South Sulawesi... | reverse complement strand
GGGCGCTGTTGAGAATTCTAAGGAGCAGCTCTCCAGACTGGAAGAAAAGACAACGGGTGAGATAGGAGAAAAAGAGGCGAAGATCTTTCGAGCACAGAAGTTGATGCTGGAGGATCCGACTCTTCTAAAAGAGATTAGGGGAAACATACAGTCCGGTGAAAACGCTGAAGCAGCTGTGCAGGATGCCATCAAGAATTTTGTTTCCATGTTTGAAGGTATGAAAGACGAGTACTTCAGAGAGAGGGCCATAGACGTTCAAGATGTGGGCGAGAGAGTAATAAGGAACCTGACCGGTAGAAGCGTGGGAACTTCTCTAGCAGACCTAAGGGAAAAAGTGGTTTTGGTGGCTGAGACCCTCACACCGTCCGACACAGCCAATATGAATAAAGAGAATGTGCTTGGTTTCGCAACCGATAAGGGAGGCTTAACATCTCATGTGGCGATAATCTCTCGGGAATACGGTATCCCGGCTGTCGTCGGCCTCGGCAACATAACTCAGAGCGTCAAGTCCGGCGACTTGATTATTGTAGACGGCAGTAATGGGCTGGTCACCGTGAATCCAGATGAAGCCACGCTCAGGAAGTATGAAGCTGAAAGGGCAAGGATGGAAAGAAGGCAGATTGAACTGGGGAAGATAGTGACGTTACCTGCTGTAACGCTGGATGGACGTAAGGTTGAACTCGCCGCAAACATAGGGGAGCCTATGGAGGTTGGTTTTGCTCTTTCACATGGGGCTGAATCTGTGGGTCTCTTTCGAACGGAGTTTCTCTATCATGGACGTAGCTCTCTGCCGACCGAGGAGGATCAGTTTAAGGCGTATAAAGCTGTTGCGGAGGAGATGGGAGAGAAATCGGTGATAATAAGGACCTTAGATATAGGCGGTGACAAACCTCCACCATACCTTGAAATGCCTAAGGAACTCAATCCATTCTTGGGTTGGAGGGCGATCAGGATAAGCTTGGATCGACCCGACATCTTCAAGACTCAGCTGAGGGCAATACTGAGGTCGGGCATGTATGGGAATTTGAAGATAATGTACCCGATGATCTCTAGCGTTGAGGAGGTCAGAGCCGCGAACGGACTCCTGGAAGAGTCGAAAGGAGAGCTTTCATCCAAGGGTATCCCATTTGGAGACGTTGAGGTTGGGATTATGATCGAGACCCCATCAGCGGCTCTCGTGGCCGACTCATTGGCAAGGGAGGTTGATTTCTTTAGCATAGGCACAAACGATTTGACTCAGTATACGCTGGCTGTTGATAGGACAAATGAAACGGTGTCTCGCTTGTTTGATACTTTTCATCCTGCCTTGCTGCGCTTGATCAAGAATGTGATAGACGCTTCTCACGCGGCAGGCATATGGACTGGAATGTGTGGGGAGTTTGCTGGTGACCCTTTGGCCACGCCAGTGTTGCTGGGTCTGGACTTGGACGAGTTTAGTATGAATGCGGCGTCTTTGCCTGAGGTGAAGAAGATCGTGAGGTCAATAAAGTACTCTGAGGCTAAGAAGATGGCTGAGGAGGCTCTCAGGTTGTCGACGATTGAGGAAACGAGGAGTCTTGCAAAGGAATTCTTGGCTAGAATGAAAATAACTCTGTCATAAGTAGTCTGTTTCACACTTCCAGATTGCATCGATCAATTGCAAAGGACAGCCCTCGGATTCGGACCCTCCCTTCCCGAATATTTTTTTAATTTCTAATGTCTTCGGAAAATGATTCTTTTCTTGAAAGGGGAGTGGAAACTAAAAATCTCGCTGGATTCTACTGGATTCTGCTGGAATCTGCTGGAAACTGCTGGAAACCACTGGAATCCACTGGAATTTGAAGGAGATGAAAGGAGATGTCTGACAGGGCTGAGTTCCATGCGAGGCTGGCTACACATATACCATGATATTTAAACATATAATTATTACGTGACCTCCATTTCGATCAAGTTTTAAACAAGTAAAAGGAAAATTTGAGATGGTGATGCGAGTGGTATGAAGGCTTATGGTGTTGGTATACTAGGTTATGGTATGATGGGCAGTCTCCATTCTTTTTCCTACAGGGTTTTGCCGATGTTCGATCAAAAGGTTCCTGAGCTGAGTCTGATTGCCATCTGTGGAAGAACAGAGGAGAACGTAAGGGTTTTTGCTGAACAATATGGTTTTCAGAAGTATTACACCGACTGGCGAAGACTGATCGAGGATGACAGAGTTGATGTGGTGAATGTCTGTACTCCGCCTTCTGAGCATGCAGAACCTTCGATCCTGGCCATCGAGAAAGGGAAGAACGTTATATGCGAGAAGCCTCTGGCAGCCACGTTGAAGGACGCTGAGAAGATGGTGGAGGCGGCTGAAAGTGGTGGATCCAGATCGATGGTTATGTTCAATCTCAGGTTCTTGCCAGCCATGCAGTACGCTGAAAACTTGGTCAAGAACGGGTTTCTGGGACGAGTCTACAGGTTCACTGGATCGTACCCGAAGATGAGCCATGTCTATCCTAAGCGATACTTCTCTTGGAAGGACAGCCTGAAGACTTCTGGTGGAGGTCCGCTGCTGGATCTTGGAGTCCACATCGCAGACCTGGCAAGGTTCCTGATTGGAGAGGTCAAGGAGGTGTCGGCTACAACGGAGACTTATGTTAAGGAGAGGCCTGTTAAGGGGACAGAAAAAACGGAGAAGGTCGAAACCGAAGACACCGGATTGAGCATCTTGAAGTTTGAGAGTGGAGCGATAGGGGTTCTGGAGTCAACGAAGGTCGGCACTGGACACGATGAGTCGTTGCAAATTGAGGTGAATGGCAGCAAAGGCGCTATATACTGGAGCCAAGAGAAGCCGTCTTCGCTGTACACGTTTTCCCTGAGCGATAGGGATGTGGGGTGGAAGGAGGTTGCGGTCAAGAACCCGTATCCGTCCGTGAGCGAGGTTTGGCAAGGGCACGTGATTGGAATTGGTCGCTTTCTCAAAAGTCTGGAGGAGGAGATTCCTAAACCGAGTTTCAGAGATGGATTCAAGGCGCAGGAGATAATCGACGCCGCCTACAGGTCGTCGAAAGAGAAGAAGTGGATAGGAATATCGTAGAATGGGTTTGGCCTGACGACCTTACCTTTCTCTTATTGACTGATCAGGTCTAGAATCTCGTCCAGCCTGTTGATTACGTGGTCCGGTCTATTCTTCGTCCTGACCTGTTTCTTGTTTCTACTGGAGTTGATGAGAACTGTTCTGACGCCTGCGGCTTTACCGGCAATTATGTCCTCTTCATTGTCACCTATGTAGAGGCAAGTCTCTGGGCGACACTTAAGTCTCTGCAAGGCTTTGAGTATGGGCTCTGGATGGGGTTTAGTGTTCTTCACATCGTCCTTTGTGACCGTTGTGTCGAGAAAACCTAGGAAGTTGAAACGCTCTACCATTTTTTGGGCGACCCATCTCTCATTGTTTGTTACTAGTCCTATCTTCTTGTTTTCTCGCTTCAACTTCCTCAGCAGCTCTCTTGATCCCTCTTTTTCTTTCACATAGGATGATGAGATGAGGCCCCCCATCTTTTTGTTTATGTAGTCGTGCATCCTCTTCGCTGTCTCTTCGCGTTTTTCAGCGTCCTCTGGCAGAAGCCTGTCGATGAACTCTGATGTTGAGGCCCATACGAGCTGATCCAGCTCTTCGTTTGGCGGTGGGTTTGGTACGAACTCTTTGGCGGCTGCCCTATGTATCTCTATCCATGCGCTGACGGAGTCTACTAGAACACCGTCTAGGTCGAAGATTATGCAGCTTGTTGTCATCTTCTCATCTTCTGTGTTTTTGGTCTCCGATACTTTTGGGGAGGGGTTCTATGCTCATTTTTCTCTTCGTGCTGACCAGAAGAATGTTGACCAGATGATCGGTGGGAAGATCCATGGCCAGAAGCACACTCCACCGGTTCTTCTGGTCCCGATGCTGAAGGTGAAGTCACATTTCTTACACCTCAGCGTGTAGTATCCGATTGGTTCGAGTTCTTTGGACCCGCATTTTGGGCACATGAGCTGGCCGACCAGTTCCCTAGCTGGTGGTGGGTAGTAGGCTCTTGGCGCCCTTATCGCCCGGATCATCATTATGATCATGAAGACGGCTATGAGGATGAAGACCACAGTGAACAGTATGGTCATGATGGTGTAGATTAACTCCAACTCTGGCATGTGTTCATCACCGTGTGGTACGGTACGTATGGAGGGTTATCATATCTTTTTTATCTTTCCAATTAAATCTTTTCCAGCAAGAATGGCCTTCACCGTTGCCCTTTTATGCAGCTTCCTGTCGGGTCTTGAGTGAGAAAAAGAAAAGCTCCACGATTCTAATCGTGACGGTGGAGCCATCTTCTAAGTGGGCATTCTTACTTTTCTTGGTCGTCCCCGCCCACGCTTCGGCATCTCCTCGCCGCGTTTGCTAAGGTACGCCCCTACCAAAGCTGCCACTGTTCCTACAGCGGTTAGAAGGAGCACTATTGTTGTCATGTTGAGCGTAGGTACATAGATCTGGAGCGTGAGGTTCTGGTCTAAGGTGATGTCTGCTGAGCCAGATCCGAACAAGTATGTGGCCCTTATCTTGTATTCTGAGGCCGGCGCCTGAAAGAAGGTCACGTTGCCGGCGCCGTCCGTTGTTCCGGAGAACAGGACTGTCCCGTCTGGTAGGGATGCTGTCACCGAGGTTCCTGGCAGCGGGCTCGGTATCATGTCGAATACTTGAACGATTAAGTCGTAGACTGGGCAGCGAATGCTGTAGTCGTAGTGTTCCGTCAGTGTCACTTGGCCTGTCTTCACAAGGACACCTAGATGGAATGTTTTAACTTCATATTCACCAGACGCCAAGTTATTGAAAGTTGCTTGTCCTGCGTTGTCCGTGTACCCCTCCTCTACCAAGGCTCCCTCGCGGTACAGCTTGACGTTGGCGCTTTTGATCACCCTCCTGTTGGAGTCTTTCACGGTGGTTATCAAGGTTATGTCTGAGAACACTAATTCAATGACGTGCGAGCTGTGTGTATAGCTTATCGTCAGCAGATACCCATCTGGGCAAGCATCAACATTGTAGGACACAGGCTCGCCCCCGATGAACGCGTGTACGTTCTCGATCGTCAATCCCAGGTTTTCCAGCAGAGTGTTTGGTATGAATATGCTAATGGTTCCGGTTGTGCCGCTCGTACCTGTGACATCGATCTTTAGTTGTTTGAACACTTCATCGTATGTGATTGACAGTACGGTGCTGGTCGTGGCGTAGCATATTTTTCCGGTTTCAGGCACATCTGGGCATGGAGCTAAGGCGATTGAGAACTCTGTTTCTAGGTTCTGGTTCAGATTGAACGTTACTCCGAAGAAGGCGCCTGCGTAGGTCAGAGTAACAGTGTATTTTTGTCCTGGAATCTGCTGGATCTGAGGAATGTATCCTGCTTGGTTTGTCTTATAGGTGCCGTAGACGGCTCTGCTTGGATCGAGGATCTTGACCTCGATGTTTGGGATTCCGGTTCCGCTCAAGTCGCAGATTCTGATGTCCCAGTAGTAGACGCTACATGAAACGGTTTTGCTCACAACGGCTCTATCTAGGTCGATCGTGGTGCTTCCAACATCGACGCCCTTCCATTCAACATCGACTGTATAGCTTTGACATGGAGCGTCTTTGACGTGAATGAATCCTGTCGAATCCGTGTTTAGGGTCTTCCAATACGTGTTGGTTCCATTGTAGATTAAGAGGTTCGCATTGTTGAGGGCTTTGCCTTCAGCGTCTACAGCTTGGACGTTGAAGTCTCCGGCCCAGGCTACGCTTATGGACTTGTTCTGCATGAGATAGGTTAGGCCGTATTTTGAGTCTTTTATTCCGAATGCCGTGAATGGGCCCACGGGTTGCCACTCTGAGAGCGTGAATGTTGCCCATCCCGAAGCGTCTGTTGTGGCGTTTAGCTCTGATGCTCCTAAGAGGCCGACGATGCTTCCAGAGGGAACTGCTGCGCCGGTGTAGTCATATACGAGTTGAACTTTGATTGTAAAGGTGGAGTTCAAGTGTGCGAGATCTGGACAGACTGCTTGGCTTACGGATAGGCCGTTGAACTGTATCGGCCAGTCGGTTAGATCGCTGCCGATGAGGAAGGCGGCTGTCTGGTTGACCTTGTGTCCTTGGTAAATGACTGATGTAATCTGGTATGAGCCGTTCTGTAGTTTTGGTATCGTGACTCGACCGTTTGAGCCGGTGATCCAGTGGCGTGTCGTTCCGTTGGGGCATAGGAGAGCTATGTCTGCTCCAGAATACCCGACGCCGTTCTTGTCTTTCAGGATAGGGGTGTAGTCATAAACGCTGCAAGGTATGCTAAAGTTGAGGTGTGCCGGACGGTTGTCAAGCGGATAGGACTTTTCACCGGAAACCTTTGATCCTTCATACATTACCTTGATCGTGTATGTTCCGTTGCCAACCTTCGTCAATGTAAACTTGCTTGAGTTTGTGGTTGACGTTTGCCAAGATGTTCCGCCAGGGGTCTTGATCCATATTCTTGTGGCTCCAGACAACAGTTGAGTTTCATGGCTGTCTACAGCGATAAATGTTCTGTCAACGACCTCCGAGCAGTCTATGGAGTAGGCGGTTTCGATGGTTTTCAGCCATGTCTGGTTGCTGATGACGTAGGTTCCTTGCCACTTTATGCCGATCCTATAAGTTCCGTTTACGAGGTCGTTCACGGTGACGGGGTTTCCGTTGTAGGTGCGATGTGTGCTGTTTGGTAAGACTACGTTCCATTGGCACCCGCTGCTTGGCAGCGTGTTTCCAGCGTGGTCTTTAGCCGTGAAGGTGACATCCGTTACTTGACATTTTGCTAGAACCTCTCTATTTTGCCCCATGGTCTGAGAGGGCACGTATTTGACCGTTGTACCCCGCCATTTGACCCACCAGGTCACGGATGCATCGCTTATTCCGGTGACGTTGAACCAACCATTTGCGTCGACGGTGCCTGAGGAGGTTTTGGTCGAATTCTTCACGTAGACGGTGGCTCCCGACAAGACCCGGCTGCCGGCATTGTTTAGGGCCTTGATTTTCAAGTAGTATCTCGGTAGAGGCGTTGCTACTGGACCGAATGGTGCGTCGGTTGCCAGATAGTTGAGGCTGGGATCGGTTGTAGTGCTGACCGTCACTTCGATGTATCCGCTGTAGCCATCAACCGCTCCTGTGTGGAGCGTCTGGGGTGAGCACAACTTCCACGTGTGTGTGGTCTTGTCCCAATAGTACATCTTCAGTTGCGACTCAACGAATCCAGCGATGTCGGCGTCTGTATAGTAGAACTTGATGGTGAGAGATGTGACGCCGCTGTCGGAGTCTATTGAGATATCATAATACTTTCCAATCCCATTGCTTAAGGCTGCTTGAGGGTTTCCGCTGTATAGGACGCAAGTAATGATGGGAGTGCCAGTGCCGGCCTTGGTCACATAGGTGTCAGCGGGACCTGTAGCGTCGAAGGTGTCCGAACCGGTAACTGTTTTCTTGGAAGCGGCATCGGTTACAGAAGCGTTGATCCAAGGTCTGTAATCGACTTTTGCGCCAGTCTGGACTTGGCTGAGGGTTGGGCCACTCGTTGCGCCCCACCAGTTGTTCTCGGCATCCAAGTCAGATGGTTCGCCGCTTGCCAAGTTCTTGACGGACCCATAGGTTGTCCCAGCCGATCCGGGTAGGATGCTATTGTAATTCACTGAAACCGTAGTGTAGTCAACATCAGCTGCCTCCACACTATCGAGTATCAAGAAAGCATAGCTGTCGAGGGTACTCGTTCCAAAAGTGTTTCCTGTTATGCGGAGGTTTCTCAAAACCGCGACGCCTGGGGCGGGTTTCCAAACACGTATTGCTCCCGCGGTTTGAGTGAACGTGTTGCCCTGGTATGTGATGCCGTCGTAGGTTTTCCCGTCCTTTAGCTGTATTTGAGACGTCGCCTTAGTAATCGTGTTTCCGCTTATCGTCGCGGTGGTCACTGAGGAGTCTGGTGTAAACGTAACCGAACCCGCATTCCCGCTATCAGGACCTGTAAAAGCATTATCGGATACCGTTAGACGGGTGATGGGTCCCCAACAGTCTACTCCGACATCACCGGCATCCATAGTGAAGACGTTTCCCTGTACTAAAAGATCGGTTGCTCCTTCCGATCCAATACTTATGCATCGACTGGTAGAACCTGTCGAGTCGAAGGTGTTGTCTTGGATCGTGACTCCGGTTTGGGTGCTAGTTATCTCCACTAGGAAGGTTGAGCTTGCTCCGCCTTTGATCGTGAATCCGGAGCCACCTAGTTTGAAGTTGTTGGAGACGCCTTGAATCGAAACAACCGGACCGCTACCTGTTCCTGTAATAGTTGTCGAGGAGGCGCCGGAAACGGATTTCAGGATTACGTTGGCTTTTCCGATGACGGTCAAGTCACACTTATAGTTTCCGCTATAGACTAGAAGTGTGTGCCCTGAGCTTGCGGCAGTGATTGCAGCTTGAATGGAATTGTACGTTCCAGGGCTGATATTGTTGTTCTTGACATTGTAGCTTCGTGAATTTCCACCGGGGTATGGACCATCCAGCCACGGGGTGTAATCCACATTGTTGCCGACTTCATTGCCGGTTGCTTCGGGGTTAGTTGAATGGTGAGGCCCCGTTGCATTACCCCACCAATTGTTCTCTGCATCTAAGGTGCCTGTACCGACGTTGAATACGCCGTAGGGGCCATTGTCCTCAATGTTGTTGAAGTTGACATGAATGTTCGTAGCTATGACCGCTGCCTCAATGTGTATGCCTGAGTCTGTACCGACGTTGTTCTGAATCGTATTGCCGGTGATGGTAGAGCCGCTAGCCACCGAGCTAACGAGATGGATGCCATGGTACCAGCCTGAGATAGTGTTGTCCTTAATTGTAACTTTGATGCTTCCTGCTGGTCCATAACTAGGGATATCACCGATGTAGATGCCGTCCGCGTCGGTTGAACCGCCACCTGTCAGCTGGTTGCCGTCGATGGTAACCGCGATGGATGCCCCCGCATCCCAGCTTTGAGCGCCAACCGCCGCATTTTCGTAACCCGGAGAGTCTCTTGCACCACTCACGACGTTATCCACGAAAGAAACCGTCCACGTTCCTGCTTTGGTGTACTGAGCCCATAGACCTATTAGCCCAACTGTTCCACCAGTCACGGTGTTACCCGTTGCTGTACCGCTGCCATCTTGATAGATGCCCCCGATTTGGCAATCGGTTATAGTGTTACTATCGGCAGAACCGCCGCTGTCGTAGAACATTACTCCGGCTGACCAATAAGTCTGTGGCGCGTATGCCATGTTGCTTATCGTGTTGTGGTTCACCGTTCCCGTGGCACCGTCCATGACTAAGACGCCGTTCTGCACCTCGTCGCCCGAGGGTAGAGGACCTCGCCCGGTTATGGTATTGTGATGTATGTTGGCAGTGAGCTTGTTGCCATGGGCATCAATGGCGTTTTTGTCATAGTTTGTGATAGTGCAGCCTTTGACTTCTACTGAGACGGTGTTCTCTACCGCTGACAGATATATGCCGTAAGCTCGATCTGAGCCACTCCAAACACCTGTCCCCACTATGTTGACCGTGTCTATTGTACCGCCTGTCTCACGGTAGAAGATACCGGTAAGATAATGAGCTCCTTCTGGCTTGGTTGTAACACTGCTTTCGTCAACTTTCAGATTCTTCACGGTGACACTGGCGCCGGAAGGGACATCCGCCACGATGATGCCTGCGATCTGTTTTGTTCCACCGGAGAAATATCCATCAAGAACTGTTGTAAGCTTGGTATAGGAAGAGGGTTTAACAATTGTAGTGTCTCCAAAACCTTGGAGAGTCAGGCTCTTATCGATGACCACCTGCTCATCATATGTTCCAGGAGAAACGATTATCCTATAACCCGGCTCAACACGACCAATTGCATACTGTATCGTCTTCCAGGCATGGTCATCGTCATTCACAGTACCATCGCGGGCAGGATCATCGAGTCCGCCTGGTCGAACATAACGTGTTGGAGGGGGAATCGTCCATGTGACCTCTAACTTTGGCTTAAAATTGAAGTCATTATATCGATAGAAGATGACGTACTCGTCGCCTTTTGGAGCAGCTCCCTCTCTTGAGCTAATCAGACGAAACTGCGTGCGTCCGGTCAAACTTATGCTCGATGGAGTTATTGCTTTGCTGTAGTATGTATCCACGGCCTTACCGTTTGTATTGAAGAAGGCACCCTCAGGATAAGTACATTCGCCCCAATCATTTGGTCCCAGAGTTGCCCATCTGTCTTGCCCACTGTAAACTTCAACATCGAAATCGGTTGAGGAATAGTCATATTGAAGGGCAAGATAAAGTGTAGCGGATACGATTTCCACACCTTCGGGTATTCCACTTGTATCAAAACTCAAGTACCCTCTATACTGATCGAAAATATTTGGTTCCCATTTTTTCTGCCCAACTTGTTCTCCAGATCCAGGCCATACGCCCAAGAATCTTGTTGGAGGATAAGACGCACCCTCTTTCGCAATGAACCCACTTTTCGACCCCTCTGCATCATAGGTTCTATCACCCGGACTCGCCTCCACAGGCCCTACTTGGATTGCCACTGCAATCATAGAAACTAGCGTGAACAGGAGGAGCAGAGCAGCGGTCTTCCTCGCCTTAATGAAATATTTCATTGCTCCTCTCATCTCTTCATTGTCATATTGAAGACCAAAGATTTGACAATTCCCCATTCGAATAGAGAATTGGAAATTTTACAGAAAAACATCCTGCGCGCGCCATCAAACATGTTTGATGCTTCAAGAATACTCTACAATTGATGTTTAGTATGTCAAATGGGTAAATAAAGGTTTTCATACCGCTTTACGAGCACACCATGTGCGTTACCTGAGAAAACCACACGATTTTAACCGCGAGAAGGAAGCCCTAAACGGAGGGGCTTACTTTCCTCGGTCGTCCGCGCCTACGTTTTGGTATCTCCTCGCCGCGTTTGCTGAGGTACGCCCCTACCAAAGCTGCTACTGTTCCTACAGCGGTAAGGAGGAGCACTATTGTTGTCATGTTGAGCGTAGGTACATAGATCTGGATTGTGAGGTTCCGGTTCACAACAACATCCATTGAGCCGGATATGCCAAAGTACGTCGCTTTTATCTTGTAGTTCTCTGCTGGTACTTGAAGGAAGGTCACGGTGCCAGCCCCGTTGGTTGTTCCAGAAAATAGAACTCTCCCGTCTTGCAAGGATGCTGTCACAGAGGCCCCCGGTAGCGGGCTTGGTATCATATCGAACACTTGTATGGTTAGGTCGTACACCGGACATTTGGCCCTGTAGTCCAAGTCCTCTAGCAGCGTCACCCGATCTGTCTTCACAAGGACGCCTAGATGGAATGTTTTGATCTCGTATTCGCCCTTGGCTAGGTTGGTGAACACAGCTTCTCCATCCTCGTCCGTGTACCCATCCTTAACCAAGGCTCCTTCACGGTACAGCTTGACGTTGGCGCCGTTGATCACCCTGTTGTTGGAGTCTTTCACTGTGGTTATCAGAGTTATGTCTGAGAACACGACCTCGACGACATGCGAACTATGTGTATAGCTTACTATCACCAGATAACCTGCTGGATGGCCTTCGACCGTGGCGGCTACAGGTTCGCTATCAAGGAAAGTGTGTATGTTCTCGACCGTCAGACTCAGGTTGCCCAGCAGGGTTCCTGGCACGAACACGCTTACCGATCCAGAGGTCCCTGTTGGACCTGACAACTCTATTCTCAACTCATTGAAGGTCCCGTTGTACGTTATCGACGAAACGTTGCTGCCTGTGCTGTAGCAGAGTTTCCCAACGTTGGGCACATCTGGACATGAAACAAAGCCTATCAACAGTTGGGTCTCAAGGTTCTGGTTCAGGTTTACCGTTGCACCGAAGATTGCTCCCGTATAGTCTACCTTGACTCTGTATGTTTCTTTCGGGATCTGCTGGATCTGCGGTATGTATCCCGTTCCCATTGTCTTATAGGTCCCGTAGACCGTTCCATCTGGCCGGTAAACGGTGACAGAGGCACCTGAGATCGCGGTTCCGTCTAGGTTGCCAACTTTTATGTCCCAGTAGTAGACATTGCATGAGATGGTTTCACTCATCTTGGCTCTGTCCAAGTCGATCGTGGTACTCCCAACTTCAACGCCTTTCCATTCAACAGCGATTGCGTAGCTTTGACATGGAGCGCCGTTAATGTTGGCGAGGCCTGTCGAATCCGTGTACACTGTCTTCCAATATCCGTCTGTCTCGTTGCTGACCAACACGCTTGCATGATTTAGGGCGGAGCCTTTCGCGTCCAAGGCTCGAATGCTGAGGTCTCCGGTCCAAGTTACGGCTACAGTCGCATTCTGCACAGAATACGTCAGACCGACTGGGTCGTTGACTCCGAAAAGAGTGAAGGGCTCTGTGGGCTGCCATTCTGAAAGATGATCAAACTTGGCCCATCCTGAAGCGTCAGTTGTAGCCTCTAACCACGACGCCCCTAAGAGGCCGACTTTCCCGCCAGAGACCGGCTTGCCGCTGTAGCTGTAGACGAGTTTCGCTCTGACAGTGAATGTTGAGTTCAGGTGTACAGATTCTGGATAATCGGTCTGGTTTATGGATAGGCCGTTGAATTGGATCAGCCAATCGGTTAAGTCGCGGTCGATGAGGAAGGAGTCCGTCTGATTGACCTTGTGCCCGTTATAGATTACCTCCGGGATAGAGTATAAGCCCTTCGGAATCTGCTGTATGCTCACCCTGCCGTTTCCGTCTGTTGTCAAGGTCTTCAGTGCCCCGTCCGGATACCGTAGATGAATCTCAGCCCCACTATAAGGCCTACCTTCTTGATCAAGCAGTCTAGCCGTGTATTGATACACATCGCATTTAGCCTCGTACGTACGCACTGGTACAGAGGATAAAGGAAGTGTTTCATTAAAGACCTTTGTGTTCTCAAACCTAACCTTTACCGTACATTCGGCGAACTCGTAGCTAAGTTTCTTTATGGTGAAACTACTTGAGTTTGTGGGCGAGGTACACCATGTTCCATTTGGAACCATGACCCAAATCCTCGTCGCGCCAGAAGAGAGCGTCTGTCCTCCGTCGTGATCCTTTGCGACAAACGTTCTGTCTACAACGCTGCAGTCCATGCTTTTCGATGTCTGAACATCTTTGGGCCAACCATACGTAATTCCTACATACGTGCCTTGCCACATCACTCTCAAGTCATATGTTCCGTTCCCAAGCTTCAGAGTTCCAGAAGCCCAATTATAGTCGCATGTTGTTCCATTTGGATATGTGATATTCCAGTAGCATGGCTCATTATAGAGCGGGTTTCCATCGTGATCGTTGGCCGTAAAAACTACGTCCGTCACCTTCGTAGTGACATCGAACGTTTCGGCGGCTGAAAATGTCTTGGTCCAGTTATGAATAACAAATGAGCCTTGCCAGCTGACGCTTATGTCGTAAGATCCGACGAGGTTAAGAGTCAACGTTATTTGGTTCCCATCAAAAATGTGATGCGTGTTGTCCGGATATTTGATGTGCCATTTGCACCCGTAGTCAGGTAGGGGAACATTTCCAGATTGATCCCAAGCTACGAAAAGGACGTCAAATGCTGGGTCTGGGCTCGCTCTCACCAACGCTATCTGTATCGATGAGGCAAATAAGCTTAGAAAAACCAAGACCAGCAGTGGAGCCAAAAATCTCTTATCCATCCCCATCCCACCTAGCGCGCGAAAATCAAATCCGCGAACACTGACCATCGATCGAGATCGATTCTAATCATTTACTATTGTCTATTAACCTTCAATGTGGTCAAATAAAAGTTTTCCATACGATCCCAGAGAGAACAAGAAAAACGAATTTTCAACAAAATAAATTCAATTTTCGACGCTTTCTTACAATTATGGGTCGAAATCTATCATTTTTCGATCGTGCGCACATATCACAACCAAGCCCATGGTCACCATAGACGGAAAGGTTTTGACGGAGTATGACATATTAATGGTTTAACAGAAGATTACGTGATAAGAGTTGAGAAAAGAGTACACGATCGCGCATATCTCCGACATCCATGTCGGAGAGTACGGCTTTAGAAAAAACAAACTCCTGAGGTGCATACAGGAGGTCAACCAGCTTTCACCTGACCTCACCGTGATAACGGGTGATCTGACTTTTGGCGGTCTGCCCAATGAATTTGAGGGCGCAAAGAAGTTAGTAGACAGACTCGAACTGAAACCCCTGGTTGTAATGGGAAACCACGACGCAAAGAACGTTGGCCACCAATTCTTCGAGGAACACTTTGGTGAGAGAATGGTGGAGCACGAAGATGACGCAGTCTTTTTGGTCGGAGTTGACAGCACCCAGCCAGATGTGGATGAAGGTCACATAGGCAGGGAGTTTCAGAACTACATTCACGAAACCTTATCCAACGCACCTAAGAACAAGATCAAGATCTTCATGTTGCACCACCACCTGGTTCCTGTCCCGATGGCTGGCAGAGAAAGAGACATACTCGTTGACGCCGGGGATATATTGAAGATGCTAATAGAGGACGGTGTTGATGTCGTGCTCTGTGGTCACCGTCATGTTCCGTGGGTCTGGAGGATAGAAAACATAGACATCATCCACTCGGGGACAGCAGGGTCACCAAGAACCAGAGGGTTGCGAGACCAGAGCTATATAATCGCACGAATATCCGATGACAAGCTGTTAGTGAGCTTAAAACCAATAGGTCAACCAGAAGAAGAGTTGAGGGTGACCGCGCTCGGTAAACGTCAATAGACGCTACGTTCCTCCCTGTAGTATGTTCCACACTGATAGCAATACCAGGCGTCGTAGGCTTGGAAATATACCATGGGCCTCCCACAGTGCGGACAGAAAAGCCCCGGCTGAGTTACTGCAGGTACACGCATCCTGAAAGGTGACTCCACGGAAGCCTTCTTCATAAGAGTATACAGATAAGTGGAAGACAGAATCATCAACACCGCAAGCATGGGTAAACCCAACATATCGAAGAAAACCACAATGAAATCGTAAAGCCCGTGGAGAAAGACTGCTTCCAACAAGCCGAGCAGGATTCTCTCGTTCTCGTTTACCCTGTGGAACTTAGCAAGCCCAACCTGATAGCCCATGATTCCTCCCCACAGAGCGTGGCTTGGAACAGACAGAACAGCCCTCATAACACCTGTAACAAAGCCGTATCGAAAGACATATACGACGTTCTCAAGCGTTGCGAAGCCCAACGCAGCCACAGCGCAGTAGACTATCCCGTCCGCGACCTCATTAAACTCAGGAGACCTATAAGCTAGGACCCTCACAGCACAAAGCTTCATGAACTCCTCTGTTAGGGCTATCACGATGAAGACCTCTACAAGCAACGTGATCAAGCCGTCGTTGAGGAGAAATAGTTCACCAAGAAGCTCGATAAAGAAAGCCGGTATCACAGAGAGCACTCCAAGAACATAAGTCAAAATTATCAGCCTCCTCGGCTCATGCTCATACCTGTCCCTCACGTAGAAAAACCATGTAAGGAATACACCAGGTGCAATCGCCAAAACGAGCAACTCAAGCATCTAAAGAATCCTCACAGAACTACTGTCCAAACGAGTCCGTCTATCTATCTGAGAACGTCATATCGAAGTCACATAAATTTAAGGATGACAGCTCGTCGGAGCGACCTTACTGCTTGGCACCACACCTAGGACAGTAGGCCGCCAATGACGGAATCGGCGCACCACACATCACGCAGTATTTTCTCTCCAGCGGTGGTGGATACGGCAGCAATGTTGGAGGCACAGCTTTTCTACTTTTTGAATACCAGAGCCAGAAGGCGGATGAAGCCACGACTCCGATGACCAAACCTACGGAAACTAGAAGAAACACCTTAATTAGCTCAGTTGCCACCCTTACCTCCACTTGGCTTATCGCATCTAAGTAGTCTCCGTGTCCACGCTTGATGGCGTCGCGATCGAAACTGCTGAAACCATACTCGTAGGGAGTATAGGCCATGGCCGAAGAAACGTAGTTCTCCGTCAAACCGTAGGAAAATGGATGCATCAAGCCCATCATGTGGCCAACCTCGTGAATCACGACCTGGGATAGACAAAAGCCCCAAGCAAAGATGTCTCTCTCAGAGTGGCTGATCAGCACCATCTCTGGAAGAGCCACACCCCACAGCCCATTTGGGTCGCGCCGACTCGGCAAAGCCACATACTCCTTCCATGTTGCGCCTAGGTTCCCCTCTGAGGAGAAGATGAAGCAGAAGACAGGCAGCACGACGGCTTCGCCAGAAGTATCAACATAGTCTTCGAGATTGGTCAACAGGTAATAGTAGATGGGTCGATAGTCAAAGTACGCTACGTGAAGCTCGTCATCTCCGTATCCAGTTTCCCAGAAGTCGTACATGAGGCTGTCTTCGACAACCGAACGCAACATCGGATCATCGCGTAATGGCCTCAAGGTTATTTCCACGTTCCATGAGGCGTTTGGTATGAGACTTTCATAGGCCGATTTTATCAATGACGAGTTTATCACATCAGTGTAGTTTAAGGACGTGATCCTGCTCGTGTTGTCAAAAAGCAGTATCTCTATACTATAGCTTGCGGAGTAGGTCGGCGAGTAAACATAGCTAGGAACAAACAGGTTTCTGACAGCCTCCGCAGCATAGTCCGCGACGAGTTCCGTCATACTCGTCCTAGTCACCGTATAGTTCTTAGACTCCAAGCATTGCATCGGTATGTGCCCGATAAAGGAGTAATCATATTCAGGGTCACCAGCAGAGAGGTCAATATAGTAAAAATTGTGATGCCCTCCCCAGGAGAACATCCAGTTGATTAGGGGAAAACTCTCGCCTGTGTCATAGTACTTTGCCTTTTCAGAATATCTGTCTAAATCACGATACTCGATGCTATAGTAGTGGTAGTAGCTCGATAGATCTGACATATTAGCGATTAGCAACGCGTACCCATCGGATGGAATTCCGCCAAATTCGTCGGCATGCTCATTCAGCCAGTCCTCGATGGAGGTGGCGTCAAGGACGGCGTATAGGCTGGTATCGTTTTCGTAGTTTAGAATCTCTGGGACTTCCTGCGTTTGAATATGAGAACTCAAGTAACCCATCAGCTCGTTGGTGAAAACCGGATCGGCCAAACCAACATCGTAGACCAGATGGTATATGCTGCCGTGGCTGACCTCGTAAACCTGCAGAATCGGATGAATTTCATACTCTAAGTTCGTTTCTAAATAGTCAATATCGATGAAGTCCGGGTCGAAGCCAATCAGGACCACGCTGATCTCCATGTAGTGCGAGACAGTCGTTGCTAGGGGCTTGCCAGGCTCGGTCATAGCTGCGTACACAGTAGCATTCAAAAAAGGCGAGAAAGAAACTAAGAGAACTATCAAGATGGCAAAGAAATTCGTAAGAGCCTTGCTCACAGATATGCCCTCTTTCGAACCCTGTCTGTATTCTAAATTTTGTAGGAATAAATCGTGTGACGGGTCGGCCAAGGCCGATCTTCATCCGTAACCTTTTCAACTCTGAGCGGCTTCCAACCATAAACCTCGAAGTCATGACTGATGACACGTGTTCCACTCTTGAGCTCCCTCTCAAGTTTGGGTTTCAGTTTCTCATTACCGCTCGACGTCAAGTACAGCATGACAACGTCGGCCTCCCTAAGGTCTACACCCATCAAATCTCCCTGAATAACCTCCACCGACTTCTCGAGCCCAGCCTCGTGAACCTTTTGAAAAGCCTCCTTTGCAAGCCTGTCACTCATCTCAACGCCCACGGCCCTTGCACCATATTTTTGAGCCGCGGATATTATGATTCGACCATCCCCGCAGCCGAGGTCAAAAAGAGTCTCCCCAGGCTTTAGATCAGCAAGCCACAACATCTTCTCAACAACATAAGGCGGGGAGGGAACGAAAGGAGCAAGGGACATCGTTGGCACCTCAATTTAGGTCTTTCATTCAAAAACCGTTATCTACTGCTGGTTGTTACGAGCGCAACCACTATTCCAATGGCACATAAGACGAAAATTAGGAGGTTATATGAGGAAAACGCTACCCCGAGTGCCAGCTGTAGCAAGAGCATCCAGAAGACTACACCAATGACTATTAACAAGACGATGTTTGGAAACTTCAAGTCTCGCACCCGGGTTAAAATAAAAACACAAAACAGAGGTTAATAAGCCTTTCTCGCATTCTCGACTTGAAGTTTACTCATTAATGGGAACCCGGAGTTGGATTTGGAGAAGTGAAAGCCAGTTGAGAGTTGACTTAGGAATGTGGCTATTGAGCGATTATCTAGCAACAGCGCACGCTACTCTACGAGCGCCAAGAGATCCTCCAAGATGAAGTTTGTGAACTCTTCGACTGTGCTTTTGCTGAACAGGGTCACCACACAATTTCTTGTAATCCCGACCACGACTCCACGCTTCTGGACTTCAAAGACAACATACCATATCTTTCCGTGTTCAAGGTAATCGTTGTAGAGCTTGGTATCAGCGAGACTTGACCCTGCTAAACAAAGCTTCTCTATGCCCGGGATGTCAACGTCATCAAACCATATTAGCTTAGTCGCCTGCGGAGTCGATTCATGTAGCTTCCTAAGGGTCTCGTGAGAGATCCTTCCCTCGACGATCGCGCCAGGTTTTATGAAGAGAACCTCGCTCAGGCTGTTCGCTACGTGGTTTGTCAATAACTTCTTTACTCCACGAGCTACGGAGGGCCCCATCACAATTAGGAAGGTTCTCCCCCCAATACGTTTGATCCAGAAAGGGGACTCCTCTGTGACAAGAACATCATCAAATTCGCGTCTATAACAACGTTTACGAACGAAGTCCCTGCTGAAAACTCCTTCTATTGAGCCCTCTCTCAGTTTCAGATCCAAAATCTCCGCTACTAAGTTTATGGCTTCTCCCTTCTCCATTCGATAGGGTTCCTCTTCACGAAAATCCTTAAGCTTCTGAACTATCAGGTTGAGATCGGTATTCTCTCTGATCTCGAAGATCTTGGCCGGCAGAACCATTCTTCAACCACAAAACGCTTGATGTTCATGTTTCCCTTAATAAGATTTGTCTAGATTCCTCGGATGGGACTTAAATCCCAGACCTTATCAGCCGATACTCCAGCTTTGTTTCTAGTGCGCACTAATAGGGGAAAAGTTTCAATTAGAGATATGAGAGGGGGGATAATGGTGGAAAATGATATTGTTGTTCGAAAAGCTGAACTCAAAGACGCAGAAACCATTGCAAATTCAAATATGAAAATGGCCGAAGAGACGGAGGGTAGAAAGATTGACAAAGATGTTGCGCTTGAAGGCGTTGAAGCTGTAATAAAAGACCCTCACAAGGGCTTTTATCTCGTCGCTGAGAAAAGAAGTATCCCCGTGAGAATAGTTGGTCAACTGCTGATTACCTTTGAATGGAGTGACTGGAGAAACAAGTATTTCTGGTGGATACAAAGTGTTTACGTTGACAAAAAATATAGAAACAAGAAGATATTTTCCCGTCTTTATGGACGGGTCGTCGAAATGGCAAAGTATCGAAAAGATGTTTCAGGACTGAGACTTTATGTTGAAAAACATAATGAAGCCGCAAAAAGGGCATACGAAGCTCTAGGCATAAAGAGAACTTCTTATGAGATGTATGAAGTAGAGTTCTAGTCGGACTATGGACGTGAGAGTCGCGCGTGTAGTTAGAAACAGAAATCCATTTATATCTATTGAAGTTTACCTATTAGCCCTTCAACAAGAATGGTGTCAGAATGTCTGTGCGACGAGAAAAAGAGCATGGATATAGCATGGAAGGTTTCGCGTTTGGACTAACAGATGGGATCATACTCGTTTTAGGCATCGTCATGGGTGTGGCTGAAGCAACCCAGGATGTTAGCCTAGTTATGATTTCGGGCATAGTTGGCGGAATAGCAAACGCGCTCGGTAATTCAATCGGATTCTTTATCGCTCAATCAACAGAGAGGGGAGTCCAAATTCACGATCTAGAAGAACACGGAGGGAAAGTGAGAGTCCACTCTAGTAAAGAGGTTTGGATGAGTGGAATCCTCTCCTTCGGAGCCACGATTGTAGCATTGATAATCTTGATCGCTCCTTTTGTGTTCTTAAGTCTCTCCTTTGCTCTAGTTTCTACTTTTATGCTAGGAACAATCGTGCTGTTTCTTCTGGGCCGATATGTTGGCAAGATCAGTGGAGAAAGCCAGCTCAAGACAGGCCTCAAATACGCCGCATTAGGTATGGTAGGAGCGGTTATCTCCTATTTTGTTGGAGACATTCTGAGACATCTGACCGGAGTTTAGAATCATACCGTCCCCATGCTCACTTCTCAGACAATCACCATACTAAGGATTCTTGTGCGCGAACAACATGTCTAGGACGAGTTGACGAGCACTAAATTTATATTGTAGGGTAAAACGGTAATAATACTAAGACTGGTCATTTATTGACCAAAGGTGTTGGCTCTTGGATCTGTGGAAGCTTCGTTTGTCGATGTTCGGGACACTAGCACTCATATTCGGGTTATCGACGATCTTTATGGTAGCCATACTGCTTGCAACAGGCACATTCAACATATTTACTCTACCCATCTTCATTGTCGGGTTTAACCTTGCTCAGTGGCTGGTCGCACCTTACATAATAGATGCGGTCTACCGTGTGAAGGAGATTTCAAAACCCCAAGAGCCAAGGTTGTATGAGACTGTTGAGAGGTTAAGCTCTAGAAGCGGCATCAAGATGCCGAGGGTTATGATCGCGGACATTCCGATCCCAAACGCGTTTGCGTATGGCTCGCCGATAGCTGGAAGCAGGGTTGCTGTTACGAAGGGGCTCTTGAACAAGCTTGAATATGAGGAGGTTGAAGCCGTGATTGGCCACGAGTTGGGTCATCTGAGGCACCGAGACGCTCAAGTGATGATGCTTGCCTCACTTCTACCAGCAATATTCTACTACATAGGCTATTCGTTCCTGTACACTCCACGCCAGAGGGACGAAGACAGAGGATCGATGTTGGCTGCTATAGGCGCCGGTAGTATCCTCCTGTACTGGGTTCTGAGCTTTCTTGTCCTCGGACTGAGCAGGCTAAGAGAGTATTATGCAGACAGACACGGTGCTGAAACAGTGGATAATGGAGCCCGCAAATTGTCTGAAGCCTTGGCGAAGATCTCCGTGTCCACTGGAAGAATGAGGCTTCAAAGGAATGCAGGTGGA
>Ga0315312_1001219_pt1 | contig 21214 bp, 23 predicted proteins | sample TDP7_MG_FD_203629 | JGI IMG/M metagenome (GOLD analysis project Ga0315312, IMG submission 203629) | Freshwater sediment microbial communities from Lake Towuti, South Sulawesi, Indonesia - TDP7 | ecosystem: Environmental > Aquatic > Freshwater > Lake > Sediment | place: Indonesia: South Sulawesi... | reverse complement strand
TTCCAAAAGAGAGGAGAGGTTGTCCGAGGTCCAAAGCTTGCTAGATCAACATGAAATCTCCTCCTTCGATGCTGACGCGGCTCATGTCGCTTCAGACATAGGAGAAGAGCTGCGGAAGAAGGGGCAGGCCATGGAAGTGAGAGATCTATTGAACGCATCAATATGCGTGGCAAAACACATGCCTATACTTACCAAAAATAGGTCTCACTATGAAAGGGTTTCAGCTCTGCGCATAGTGACTCAGGAGTAGGGACGACTTACTCTTATTCGTCTGTTCGAGAATAGACTTATCTTCGCTCTTTAAGCCAGTGACGCAACCATCTTCAATCAATTTCCCTTCCTTGATTCGCACGCCTTGGTTGTAAATGTAGAATTATCTGACTTTGAACAGGAAAAGCTCAAAACAAGCTCGGATCGTAGATTTTGAATGGCGGGTCCGGAGGGATTTAGACCAATATAGGTTTAAATCCTTTTTCAGAACAAGACTCGAGTTCCGCTGCGCCCAGACTACAAAATTCAACAAAAGGCAGCCTTTTTTTGTAATTATTTTAAATCTTTGAAAGCTTTTGAAAAATAAGTGATTAGATTAGAAACATATTTGGAATTTCTGTCTCAGCTGAATGGCCCGTTATGTTGATAACCTTTAAGTGCATATGTGGTCCTATACGTAATTCGCATGATTCATACATCATTCTCCTATGTTTTTGAGGAGAAATGTGTCCTTTTTGCGGTGGGCTTGTGATTTATGACGAGGTCATCTCAGAAGCTGTGTGCTCACGTTGCGGGAGCGTTACTGAATACGAAAAACTTGCAAACGATGATACGGGTCGTACGATAGCTATGGTTAGGAGATTGATCTTTAAGGAGTGGTTGATGAATTTGCCGGTTCAGCCAGGACGTCGGGCGGAAGACAAAAAGCATCGTATGCCTAGGAAGATGTGAAAGGCAAAATGAGAGAAAGAAGAAAGTGGTTTTCTTTTGCGGCTTACGTAGGGCGGCATGGAGACTACGCAAGACGACACTTTGACGTAGAGGCCACGCATATGGAAAATCTGTTGGAACCTTATAGGAACAGCCGTTCTCTTTGGGAAGTTCTACTTGAGATAATCCACGACGCTCCTCAGCCTGGAGTGAAGTATGACATGCTAACTAGGAGAGCACTAAAAGCATTCCCTGAAGGTTTCAGTAAGCAAGAGATGAAATCAAGCCTGTCGCTATTAAGAAAGCGTAAGCTGATAGCATACCATAGACAGACACAGACGTATTCCGTAGCTAGAGGAGCGAAGTTGCCACTCCGATAACTACAGTTCCCTCTCGGCTCTTAGGTGACAGAAGATGAATGAGCCTAGGCACCCCAATTTCTTTGCTGTTGAATATGCTGACCAAGTACGGGAAGAAGCAGAATATGCGCTGGCATACCTCAAACATTTGGAAAGAATGATTCAAAATCCTGCCAATATTAGCCAGTTCCCACGTATACAGGAGTACGAAGAGCTTGTGAGTAGAGGAATCCACTGGCTTACCATAGAACTCCTCGACCTACTTTCAGCAAGAACTACTCGGAAACTAATGAAAAACGCATTACATATCAAGGCCTATTTGACGTTTAATCTGAATATCTGTCTGAAGGATCTTTACAATCTGGTAACACAAAGGACACGTTCACATTTTCCAGTTTCTGAATACCTTAGGAAAATCCATGTAGAAAATGTTCGGCCCTACGTGTACAACTCTATTGACAACGCGCTACGGTTCTTCATGAGATGTTACTTTGGAGACAAATTTAAGGCGACGCTTGCGTGCATGACAGAACTAACTGGAGATTTCCGGGTTAGACCTATCGAACTACATAGAAAAGGCATTTTGACTGTTGAAGTTCCCGAAGTTAACATCACTCGAACTAGGTTATGGTCTGGCCTTGCTCATGAAGCCGCCCATCATAGACTAAGTATGATTCCAGGCATGCAGAAGGTTGATAATCTTTTCGAAGAATTATCGGAGGAGCTGCAAAAGATTGGATGGAGACACGTCCCAAAAATATACAAGTCTTTTGAAATAGTAGAGTGGCTATCTTATTTACAATATCAAGAAATGTTGGCTGACATCAGTAGCGTTATGGTGATTGGCCCAGCGAGCATATTCGGTTTACTTTGTTACAGCCCTCCTGTTGCCTACGATACGTTTTTCACACATCCGCCGTTGCCCGTCAGAGTACACTACGCCTTTGAGCTTCTTCAGAGTGTTGTAGAGGAGTCAACTGACTGCGCAAAAGAGCTTCAAGATCTCAGACGTTCGTGGGATCTATATTATAGAAATTTCGGAGCGGGCGAAGCCCATCGTGACATGGTAGAAGAATATCTGAGCGTTCTAAGAGATAGTTATCAGTCGGACCTGTTTGAGGTGGTCAGGGAATCCATTGTGGTAGGCTCTCACATTAATCCTTTCAATGAAGAAACGTGGGGAAAAATATCTGACGCAATAGAGAACAAGCAACTAGAAAAGTTGGGTCCTGTAGAACTAGTTAACGTTCCGCTCTATAGGCGATGGAAGAGCTATCCAGAGATGTTGAAGAGCGAGAGGACTCCATTGTTATATCGATCTTACGAAAAGAAACTAACGTGTTTCATTATGAAGAGATTTGCAGAACTTCATCCGTAACACCAAAACGGTTGAGGGCGCTTATTTCATGTAAAGAATGTTCACCTATACATCGACAAGCCAGTCATCATTGATATGGAGCTACGAAGTAAACTCGACGCATTTCGGGGGAAAGATCCAACTCAAGCTTGGGGTTGGTTCGTCGTAGCAACTCGAGAAATTGCTAAGAATGATTTCGAACTTCTAACTAGACATAATCAGTAGTTGTTCTCTCATCCCGCCTGTAGGTAGAAAGATTGGATAAACAGGCTCTTTCGGATAGGAGACCTTGACAAGTTCTGAAATATATTGCAGCGGCTTAAAGGGTTACACGACCTTATCGGTCTAAATTTCACGAGATTGGGGCGAAGCTAATCTGAGTTAGATTCCTAGCCGTATAATCATCGACTTGGTAGAAGAAAGTCAGAGCTTTGGTTTATGCACGAAACTAGAAATAGTGATGGCGATATACTGGACTACGTAATTGTAAGAATACTAGGTTAAGGAGCATAAATTAGCAATGGAAGAGAAAAAAGTAAGCGGCGTAGGAGAAGGCGCAGATGAAGTCAAAGTAGGGTTTGCCGACATTTCCGTCTCTTTAACAATAGTAAGGAACTCTTTCGTCACGATTGAGGGAGAAGTACGGAAATTTCCGGAGTTTGAAAAAATTCTTCGAGGCGCCTTAAGCAAATGGAAGTATCTTTACGATTTAATTTTGAAACTTGCGGATCAATTCAATAGAATCAACAAGACATCTATTTCCAAGAAGGAGCAAGAAGAATTATGGAAACTTGATGATCTTGCCAACAATGCTAGGGCGGATCTTCTAGCAGAGGAGATAAACTACAAGATTATAATCAGAACGACCGTAAGTCCATCGATGAACGTTGATGGTATGGATACACTTATGAAAAACTTGGTGGAAATTTCTGAGACTCTGGTAACCATCATCAGAAGTAAGGTTATTTGGTTTGAAATGAGACAGAGAGCTGAATCATCGAGAAGGTTGGAGTATCTCACAGCTGCTTTGATGTTTCTGACTGGAGTGCTAGCTGTACTGACATTTCTTCCTTTTGTGATTCCTTGAAATCTATCGGCTTGGATCCATTTCCTCATAGCCTAGGTACCTATAACCTATCGGGAAATTTTAGATGATTTTTTCCCTCCCCTCCTTCTATTTCTAAACGGCAGAATCGATAAAGCTACAGAGAAAATTAGAGCTAGTGATAGAAGAGCCCGCTTCAAAGCGAATCCAATTACATTACTCTTGGACGGATTCTATTGAAAGAAATTGCGACATCGCAGTTCAGCGCAAACGGAGGGATTTATACCAATATAGGTTTAAATCCCAGTTCAGGACAAAACTCGAATCTGGTCCTGCCTAGAGCAGAAAATTCAAATTTAGTGGTCATTTTTTGGAATTATTCTAATCTTTCGATCCTCTCGAAAAATATTGTTTGAGTACCTCGTGTATAGTTAGACCACTTATCGTCGCTGTCGCAGCAATTATCATCCCTTTTGTTTGATCGACGCTCGCACGACCCTCAAGTTGACAAGAGCATAAGCTAGATTAGGAAAGCCACGTCAACCAGAAATACAACGAAGAACCGAATATTATATAGTGATATGGGTGCGTGTCCGTGTTAAGTTCTAAGCATTTGACGACTATCCACGATTTGACGAGAGATGATATCTTCTTGATCTTTACAAAAGCGATGGAATTAAAGGAAAGACTGAAGCGCAGGGAACCGCACGAGATCTTGCGTGGAAAAGTTCTAGTAATGTTATTCGAAAGACCTTCGCTTAGAACAAGGGTGTCCTTTGAGACAGCAATGACGCAGCTAGGAGGGCATTCTATCTACGTCAAGGCGTATCCAAGAGGATCTGCGGACGTACATCTCACTGAGGATATGCACGACCAAGCTGTCGTATTGAGTAGCTACTCTGATTGCATAGTAATTAGGTCAGACGAGCAGAGAAAAATAGAGAAATTCGCTGAGTTGGCTTCCGTTCCAGTCATAAATGGGCTGTCAGATGAACTTCATCCCTGCCAGATAATCGCAGATCTGTTTACAATTCTTGAGGAGAAAGGCACGCTAGAAGGACTGAGAGTTGCATATTTCGGTGACGGCAGTGGCAACACTGCACACTCCATGTTACTCGGATGCGCAAAGCTAGGAATTGATATCTGTTTGTCTTGTCCACCTGAGTTTCCTCCCAAGAAAAAGTACCTCGATTGGGCGAGAGAAGACGCTCAAACTTCAGGAGCTGAACTCGTAATCGAGCACAATCCGAAAAAGGCCGCGGAGAATGCCGATGTCATCTACACTGATGCCTGGGAGGCTGAAAGTCATGAATTAGAATTCTTTCGCCCTTATCAAGTTAATCAGAAGACAATTGACGTTGCGCAGCGAGATGTCGTTATTCTGCATTGTTTGCCAGCGATCCGTGGGCAGGAAATAACAAGTGAAGTATTAGACGGACCACGTTCTCGGATCCGCGTCGAAGCTGAGAATCGACTCCACATCCAGAAGGCAATCTTAACGCTCCTCTTGGTAGAAAACTCATAAGAAGTTTAGAAGGATTCATGTTAAGGGGGCTGCTTCCATCTCTGCCCAAGAAGATTTCGCGAAAGAGGCTGCTCAAAAGCTGATAGAGCTTTATACAATTATCTTGGGTGCGTTGATCGGCCTAACTCCCATTCTAATATTGGAAACCAGACTCCCGCTCACTGTTGCTCTAATACTAACGTTCTCAGCTCATCTTATGGTAGTTGATGATTGGTGGATGTCCTTCACTCTCTTTAGGAAATATCCTCCGCAATCCGCCTTTGTCGTGTACTACGACCTTTTTTTCTTAGGATGCTTTGTATCGCTCTATATAATTCTGATTGAAGCTGGAAGGGGAGTTCTTCCTCTAAGTGGCTATTTGGTTATGTTGAGTTTCATGTCTTTGCTAGACGCAGGATGGTGCTACAACGTCATTAGGCAACACGGTCAAATGAAACAGGTGAACAAAGCCGATTACGTCCAACTAGTTACTTGGATGATAATGGGACCGGTGGCCGCTGTTCTGTTCTTCTTTGGCTTTGTTTTTCTCTACATGGGAGGACTAAGTCAAGAGTTGACTGCTTTAGCCATAATCGGAATGTACCTGTTCAGGCGAGGACTAGACCTACTGGCTCCACGTTTATACATAGCAATAGCAAGAACATGAACGGCAAGATACTAGACATAAAGATTCATAAACTTCCGCAACCCCGAATAGGTTTGAGGAAAATAGGTGAAAGTTATTTGGCAGAAGTCAAAGTCTTGCGAACTGGAAGTTTTGAAATGGTGAACGAAGAGGGCTGTAAGGCTGTATGCACTCTTACCCTAGTCAAAGACGAAGGGAAGACAATACTCGTTGATACGGGGAATGTTGGTGAAGAGAAATGTGTTAGAGAGGTTCTTGAAAAGGAAGCGCTTTCACCTGACAGAATAGATTATCTCGTGCTGACACACTACCATCCAGATCACGTAGGAAACATGAATTTGTTCACGAATGCTGTATTCATAGATGCGGTCGAAACCTTCAAAGGCTCAGATTTCAGATTCTTCGAAAAAGAGTACTCTATAGGAAAACACTCCAAGGTCATTCGGACTCCGGGTCACTACTCAAATGATGATTGCACACTTCTTGTGAACACTGAAAAAGGAAAAGTTGCGATAGTCGGAGACCTGTTCTGGTCTGGGCAAAAAGATCTTCCACCATTTATCTTTGATAGGAAGATCCTAAGGAGAACAAGAGACAAGATACTCAAAATGGCTGATTTCATTGTGCCCGGCCACGGAGATATCTTCCGAGTGACCAAATGAGAAAACCACACACTGCGTTAGCCATTTCGCGAAAAACAGAATAGGGAAGGCAAATCGAGGGATTCAAGGACAGTAGATTTTCAAAACATTGCTGCTCGCGATATTCGGCTTGAACAAACTCGAAATTTGGCGCAACCGTCTCAAAGGGTACATGATCTGTCGGTCTGGGTTTCACGAGATTGGGGCGAACGAAGTTTTAATTAGTTTTCAGTATGATCCCCTGAACTTTCCTGCATTCTAGTCATCGAAAGCTCAGGTCTACGAAGAAAAGAAAGATCATTCGCCAAACGCATAATAGATTTCGGCGTCCAGTTTTCTGCCTTTGAGAACTATTCCTGATTTTTCTCTGCAAATATCGAGTGAAAGCTCATTAAGTGACAAGATCTATTGAATTTGAGAAGAAATTACGTAGATAAGTGGTAAGGCTTGGCAATATTTGATTGGGATTCAATGTCAGAAGACGACTTGCGTAGAATAGTCAAACAGCTATATGAATCGAAAGGATACAGAGTAGAAGACGTCCACGGTAGGCCGGAGCCGGCAGTTGACTTGATAGCTACAAAACTGGACACAGCAGGCAAGAATCCAATTGAAACTTTGGGAATTCAAGTCACGATACAAAAAGGTGACAAGAGCAGAGTCGAGAATGCAGCTTTCGCTCTTCACCGGACAGATATAAAATTCTCGTACTTTGTGATAATAGCTACTGGAGGATACACGGCAGACTTTCATATCCACTTGAATCAGATAGATTCGGCGGATAAAGTCATATGTTTTGATGGTGATAGGCTTGAGAAAGAACTTTTGCGACAAAATATTATACCAGATTCATTACTCGAAAAACTGGAACAACAGTTTTACGAATCTAAGCTATTCGGAGTTCTACTCGATATAACAAATTGTCTATTTGAGAATGGCTATCTATCCGAATTAAAATCTGTGGATTCGGTTCTGTCAGAGGTCGATTCAAGGAAAGGCTTAATCATGGAAAACATGACATTAGTGATTAAAGGTTTGGAAGCTGCTTCAGACGCGTCAAGTCACACCTACATGGACATGTTAGATTCATATAATAAAAACGACTTCGGCTTGTTTTATGACGCCTTCTTAAGAGACCAGCCTACTATATTGCGGCATGTCCTTAAAGTTCAAAGAGCATTTCGAACCCTGAGTGAAATCCAAGCCGTGTTGAAGCTCCTGTGGTACTGTTTGAGTGCAACTGAACGCGCGATTCTACGGCAACTTGGGCCCTTAGATAGAGCAAAAGAATTTTGGCTATTCCAAAGGTTCGATCCTGAATTTGCGATAAAGTACGGTCATCAAATAGTCTTTCTTCAGATTTTTGACGGAATTAGTCATGCATCAACTGTTCTCAAGAACAGAACTGATAAGGCCATTGAAATAATCGAGGATAAACCTGGTTTGAGAAATGAATTTGAACGTATAATGAGACATGATGTTTGGTGCAAGAAAGATGAGAAGACATCGAATGCAAATTCCCAAACCTAAAGAAAGAACCAAAAACCAATCTTCCCCGTCTAGTTGTAACGTTAAGAAGGTTTAGAAATCTATTGCAGCGGCTCAAGGCGTTAGTCGGGTCTCTGAGGTGTTTGTACGAGATAGAGGCGAACGCAACGAGTTAGAACGCCGCTACTGCCTCAAGAAGAACCTGCGAGGAAAACCCTTGGATAATGAAGAGGGGTTCTTGGAAGACGTACGTCAATGTGCTCTTATAGCTCAGCGTCTCATAACACGTCTAGAACCAGAACCTGAATTTGTCAGAAAACTTGTCGAGCAAGAGGCAAGAAGAATAATAGTCGAGAATGAGTGGAAAGAAATATCCGAACAAGGTAAGCCTTGGGTCAAGACTCTAGAAAGGGAAAAATATGTCCTTAGAATCGCGGTCATTCATGCAAGGAAGGGTGAACGTATAACAGGCGCCGACTTGGCTTTTGAGCTTAAGGACAGAAAAATTATTCTAATTCAATCTAAAAAGGTCGGATCAAACGGGAGATTTGTTTTCAGTAGATTGCAGCTATTGAAACTTGCAGAACTAGAAGCTCAACTTAATTCCAGACGCTATCCTGTGATAATGCATGCTTTTCCGCAGACATATCTTTGTCCGATTGCACCTTCCAAAGGAGCAGCCTTTTATCATCTCATAATGATAGAGTCCTCTCAAACTCAAGAGAGATTCTTTCACATCTCTGAGATTTCGTTCACTCTGAGCAATAGAAAGAGCGTTTCTCAGGATGAATTTATCAACATGGGAATCACGCTGAAAGAATTTGACGACATGTTCTGGCACTGCAAAATAGGAGCTCCAGACATGAAAGAGGAATTGAAAGGAAAGATTTTGGAACTATATTCCTTGATAACCAACAGAATGATAGTGTGGTTACACGTGGAAGAAAAGTCAGGATATTCTTCTTAGACATGATAGATGAAGGGAGTTTCAGAGAAAATACGCCTTAAATGCTTAGACTAATCCGATCAACAGAGGATCCGCTACTAGAAAAGCGCCTTCATTAGTCTCTTTTTCTCCGTATAAATATGTGTGAAAGCATGCCAATCGCTTGGAAAGAGATTCAGACCCTGAAGGGTAGTTTGGAAGTAATTAGAGAAGAGCTCATGAGAAGATTTGGGACAGAGCTGGAATTTGCTGAGTTCAAGCAGCGACCGTCGGATTTGTTCGAGTACTTCGTTCTCTACAACTCGGTGTTGGCTCTTGATCCCACCGAACTAAGGATTGGGCGTCCGTTCACTAGAGGTGATTTTCGGTCGACAGGATGGATTCCTTCAGGTATCGTGAAGCCTTACAGAACGCCGATCAAGATGGGAAGACCGCTAGTACCGAATATCGCCTGCAAAATCGATGGAGCAGAATTCAATTTCTGGTTCGACAAGACTCTAGCGCCGCGTCTACGCCCAGATATTGTCGTCAGGACGGGGCGCTTCGAAACTGGAGAAGACTATGCCAAAGGCCACTTCTGGTTGCTGAAGGATGGGCTCCTCTTCGCCGAATATTCACTGGAAGAACGCCCTGAGTCCCCGGGCTATTTCGTTGAGAGAACTCATGGGCCGCCGAAGCGTGGCGAAACAGTATATTTCAGGGCTAGTAAAGAATTCAAAACGCCACCTTTAATCATTGAATGCAAGAGCTACGGGGCGAGGTTTGGGAACCCTGAAGTCTACGCTGATTACGCTAAAACTGTTCTTTTGGTGTCTCCGGAGAAGCTGTACGAGCCAAAAAGGCCCAACATCATTAGGATCCGTGTCAACAAGGACTTTGAGAATCTTGAACTGCGAGGGAAGCTACGGCCCCATCTCCTTCAGCTAGTTCCGTCTTAAACTCAATTGTTTAACTCTTGATTGAGGCCAATAGACTTACGTTAAGAAGTTTTGAAATTTGATGCAGTGGCTTGAAGGGCTACTCTATCGTATCGGTCTTGTTTTCTGGGAGATTGGGGCGAACGAGATTTTAGTTGATTTCCTTATGTTACTACACAATCCAAGAATAAAGCGACACCGGTGCGATACCCAACAAACATATCGACTCCTACGGCAGAGATCTTGCCATAGGTTATTCCCGAGGTTCTTCCGCTCGTAACACCGTTATCACCAAATTGGGGCGTTGCAACGCCCTTAGGTCTTTCCAAGCCGAGAATGTCGCATGAAACAACGTCATCAGAAACGGGCCTTGCAACGGCGGCATCCACATAGTTTACAGTCAGTAGCCGATTGCTGTCGATCTGGAACTTGAGATTAGACTTAGCTTCTCCTAGATTTGGTCCCAACATTTTGACATCTACCCAACGCTCCAGATGGCCGATCGTGTCGGTTTCGACTGTTCCACCGTCTATGGTAGCGGGTTGCAAAATTGGGTCGCCTTTTCTAGCTTTCCCGTAGTTTGTGAGAACATGCCAACAGGACAACAGCAGAGGTTCTCCAGTCTCCTTGTCCCTAACCCATCCGGACAAAGTCCCGGCGCCGTTAAGTTGAAAATGCCCTACTGACACGCCTCCGGGCGCGGGACGCCACCGTCTAGTTCTCCGTGGATCAACGGTCGTTTGAGAAGTTCTTACCTCCGCTTGCGTTGGCCTTAGTTCAACGACATCTGTTAGAACATCCTCAATTAACAGCGGAATAAGCTCGCTATTTCCCAGCTGACTCTTGGGCATTTTTGGATAAACATAGATGACTATACACGGAACGCCCGTGTCAGCTCCCGCTGTTCTCTTAGTTCCCAAGCCAACTCCTTGGACGTATGGCTTCAGGAGCAACTTGTATCTATGTCGTATCTTGACTTCTTTGACGTAGGGATCTGCAAAATTCTCCTGATTCCGTTCTGGCGCAATCATAGTACTAGTCTCCATCATTATCCGCTTGGATTCTTGGACTCAAACGCTCTTCTAACCGGATTGCTATTTCAAATATTCCTTGATCAGCTTTTCCAAGTCGTTGCGAATGGCAGGGTACGAGCTGTCATCATAGGGCTGCAAAATAACGTTTCTCCAAGTCTTGACCATATCTGACAATTTCCCTCTAGCAAAATGAGATTTCTTTATTATTACCAAAGGGTTGATTTCATAATCGATTGTCCGTTCGAGTTCCATAAGCTGTCCCGCCTCATCTGTGACGTCAATAATGGCGTGTTTGCAAGTGTGGAGAAGCATAAGACTATGATGGTGTGTTTGACCAGGTGGGATTAGCACATTGGCCATGACGACTGGAGTAAATCCAAGCCTGATTGCAATTTCTTCAATCATCTTAACGATTGCCATTTGATTGAGATAGTTTGCTCCTATGAATACTCTCTTCTCCCACGGTTGAGGAAATCCTATAGGCTGTCTTGGTATTAGTATTGGAACTCTTCTTTCTTTAAGGCGACGTGAGGCTTCTCTTGGGTCACCGTACGCCTTGCTAACTTCGATAAGTATGTTCTCGGGATCAAGAGCTCGGCCCCATTCTCTCTTTTGCTTCAACAGGCGAGCTGATTCTCTCAAACGATCTAAATAGGAAGGGTCTATGTCAAAAAGCTGCCTAAGGCTTAATGAGGCAGGATCGTTGTCGGCATCTGCCTCACGGCCAAAAGGCTTCAGCAATAGATCCTCAATGTATGCGCTGACAATCATCCTTAGAGCTTCGGGTTGACGACTTTGAACTGCTGAAGTATCTCCTCTCTTAAACTCGTCTTCAGTTTGAAATAGTTTCAATATCCCGATGGAGTACAGTGGCCCCCCTTTATGGATAGGCCGATTTTCTTTTTTCTGCACTTCTTCACGAAGTTGGAGATCCTTGTTGTAAAGTTCTATCGCTCTCTCTATTTCCCCAATTCTTACCGCAATATGGGCTTCTCTCTCGAGCTCTGTTGCTCTTTGCTCGTCTGACCCATGTAACTCTCTATCTGGAGGCTGAATTTCTCGTGTCATTTAATCACTACAGTTTGGACTGGATGCCTATTCTACATCTGACGCTCTGGTAAGATTAACCAATTTGTATGGCGTGAATCTAATGAAGCCTATTGGTTTACCTCGACCATCTTTCTTGTTGGTTATCGTTCATAAATACGAAGAAACTACTTAGCCAGCCTCTTAAGCACTTCAAACAGTGGGAATGCCTCATTCGATCTTATCCAAGCCTTACCCAGAAAACATCCTTTGATACTGTCAAGCTCTTTGTCTTATTAGTGGCAAGTTCGACTAAGACTATATCAAATGAAAAAGTTCCAATTTTCTCTCTAGTCTCACCGAACATAATACCATAGTCTCCTTTAACCCAGACAACTACTCTCACCGGAATGAATAACATGACTTCGCTGTCTGTAGTTTCTACTCTTTCCACTATTCTCTCAGTGATCAGGACAGAGGTTTTATCTTCAAATCCTTCAACAAGAATTGGTCTTATGTAGGGATTTTGTTGGAACGTAGAATTAGCCACGATCACATCTGATTTACTCCATACGGTAACCAGCAATTTCACGGGAATTGTTAGCCTCCATTCCGAGGTGTATTTTTCACCCGCTTCAACAACAATGTCTCCGACGGATATGATTTCAAAAGATGGCTCTGGGTTTTGACTCGGCCAAATTTGCTTCAGGATTCCTGGACCAAAAAACAGAGTTAGTGTGGCCACTAACAGACCAAGCACGCCTGCGATTGCAGCTATCTCTTGCCACTCTACTTTCTTATTCTTCGAGTTGTTCATAGCCATCTAGCCCTGTTACATACAACAACTATATTTTGAAATATTAGTGCATTTATGCGACAGAATACCAACAGGACCAAGGATATCCCTACGTCAAGAGGCTCGTCGGAGTGGAATACTTTGCAGTTGCGGTTCTAGTTACTATTCTCAGCACCCGGCTAAAGCAGCAGTCAATCGCGAAATCCATAAAATCTCCGATTCGTGACCTTAAGAAGGTCTAGAATCTGTTGCAGCGGCTTAAAGGGTTACGCGATCTATCGGTCTTCGTTTCTAGGAGATTGGACCGAACGAAATCAATCAACGAAATCATTCTTGAACAGGAATGTTCCTCACATTCTTCAATAGCGGTCCCAATGCTTTTCGTGTCTTCGCCGGTGACGCAAAAGGTCTTCAAAATTTCTCGTGAAGTAGTCGCAGTTTGTCGAGTCACAGTAGTAAGTCTGCTTCAAGTTCTTGATGACGGTACTATCCAACCTCTCGTACGGAACGATCGGGATTCCGGCTAATTCGCCTCGCATTCGCGAATCGGCTGTAACGACTAGTCGAAGTTTGATGGGCAGTTTCCTTAGCTTGTTAACCTCTTTCTTGACGTCGGATGACATTGAGACCTCTACCGCGACAGTCTCACCAAGCATATGCAATCTTTTACCGTTCGTACCCCGCACTAAGGGACCGATACCGTCTGTTCTCATCTTCAATCCCAGAACGTCAACGATCGCTGTCCATTCAGGTTTCTTCTGAGTGAGCGCATGGTAGACCTCCAGCCCTTTAGTTGTTTCTATTGGGATTGAGCGCTGGGTGCGAACATAGAAATCGTTCTCCCAGAGCAACTTAGCGACTTGCTTTACTATTTCGCTATGAGTGATCAATTGATTCTCATTAGGATACTTGTCAGGATATCTTTAAGATCGTTTCCTGAAGACGCCATTATGACAGACCGAAAGAAAGCCTCAATCAGTCGAAAGGAAGCCTATCCCCTCAGAAGAGATAGAGCTGCTACGAAGAGTGATCGCTAAAAAATTCAAGGGTAGAGAGTATCAAGGAAAGGAAGTAGAAAGGAGAGAACCTACAGATAGCCGTAGAATATAACGATTTAAACCTAAAATATGGCGGGTCCGGAGGGATTAGAACCCATTTAGGTTTAAATCCTCTATCAGAACAAAACTCAAAGGTCATCGCCCCGAGGACTACAAAATTCAGATTAGTCCTCGCCTTTTGGAATTATTCTACCATTTTAGCGCCTATGAAAAATATTGTTTGTGCATCACTCCTGACGTAGAGGCCAATAGACCTACCTTGGCAAGTTCTGAAATATATTGCAGCGGAGTAAGCGGTTACTCGGTCTTATCGGTCTGAGTTTCTAGGAGATTGGGGCGAAGACTCAGGCCGCAAGGTCTTCTTCGATTGCCTAGTAAACTCCGCGAGCAGTCAACTCAGTTGAGGTAACAGACGCTTCGTATGCTCCGAATGTGCTTTCAAGAAGAGCGATCGTCGGCTTAGTTCCTTTGGTTACTTGGTTGTAGAACATCTCAAGCCAAGGCCCTGGCGACGTTCCTATCTGCTGTAGGGCGGTCGAGATAATGAAGTAGACTAACGCTGCTCGTTGCGAGAACGTTACGGCAGCAGAGGCTCCAAGGCTTGCTAAGAAAAGGTCCGCGTTTTCCTCGCTGGGATCTTTAATCATACGCTCAGCATATTCTCTGCTTCCCCTAACGGTGGCTGCTACCGCTAGCGCCGTTTGCGTCTTTTCTCCCATTGATGCGCTGAATTCCCTAAGGTCCTTTGCTATTGAGTTTTGGCCCGCAGATTCGGCTATAGATATCGCTACGCTTCCAAGCCTTCCGATGTTCGCTGCAATCTCCTCAACTTTGCTAGCTTCGTCACTTGTTGATTTCACTACGTATGCTGCTTGCAGAGCCAACCTCACAGAGAAGATTCTCGATTGAATCCCAGGGTCGCGAATCGGTCTTCCATCGACAGGTTTCACTAAAACCATGAATTTCAGAAGACCGGTCCGATTGTCTCTGACATCCCAGAGAGAGCAGTCGGTCCCATCGATTCTTGTTCTTAGGACATGAGCGGTCTTCTCATTCCGAAGAGGGATATTCGGCGCACTCCCGGGATCGCCACTACTAGGAGTTACCCCAAGTAGCATCCATGCCGTAGCTGTGACCAGAATCAAAACAACGAACGCCGGCCCAATAGCGCTTCCTTGTTTTGCGTAATGCATAAGTCAATCACCTCCTTCCATAGTCTATCGTTTGAGATTTGTCAATGGCTTCAAGGTTTGTAAGCTCGTTCAGATCCCTGAACTCATCGACACATTCATTCTGGTCTTCATGCTTGATCGTGAAGTTTGACAGAATGAGAATTGGGCTTAGAAGTAGCGCTTCTATGCTACGCTTCAACTCCCTTCCCTCGAAAAATCACGTCGTAGAATTCTGACTAGGCGTACCCGGTAAGAGTCCTTCTTTGCGACCTTTTTGGCGTACCTAGCGATGTTGGACCTATCGCCTATCCCTTTGATCGAACAGCCTACACATTCTGGATCGGTCTTAACCATTCGAGTCACCATGCTCTGCTTAAGCATATCATAGGAGGTGTACACTTGGGCAGGTCTAAACCCAGTTACAAGAGCCATAAATTCAGTTACGGCTACGGAACTAATGATTCCATTCAACGACACAACGGAAGGGGAGGGTACGTCCGCCCCGCTGACGTAGCCCCTCCTCTTTCTATCTTCAAGCTCTTCCGGCGAGGCCAGATAGTCTGAGGCTTCAGCTTTATCAATCTCATTGCAACAAAGCAGACAAGGGCCATCTGGATGAACAACGACCACACGTACGCCTGCCTCTACCATACGGCCTTCTTGTATGTTTATCCCGGTTGCGCAATCTATATAGGGAATCAAATAGGCAAGTGCGAGCTCGTTAAGTATCAGGCGCGCTCCGTCATTGTCCACGCAGCCAAAAATCACATGAACCCGTTTTAGGGCCTCAAGCACTGCAATGGTCCTTAGGTCAGTTTGAAACGTCATCACATGCGTACATTCCTTCCCAGCGATGGACTGAATCATTCTTTTGGCAACCTCGACCTTAGCCCTCCCTATTTGCTCTGGACCGGCGCCGACTAGTCTGTTGATATTGGTCGTCTCAACCCTGTCGAAATCAACAAGCACGAAATTTCTTACACCTAGGTACGCTAGCTGCATAGCAACATGGGATCCGTTTCCTCCAAGCCCAATAATCGCTACCTTAATTTCTTCAATTCGCTTCTGGCCTTCGCGGCCAATCATTAGAATCTGTCTAGCGTTTCTGTCTTCAGCTATTTTTTCCTTCTCTTTTCTAGTTCCAGCTGTCGTCGATTCTGTAAACAATTTGATAATGTTATCACCAACGACAAGGATCTCACTCAGGGGTCTCCCTTCTTCGAACGCGTCGTTCCAGCATATACCGTGGATGTATTGCCCGCTCCAAACGGTAGCTGCATACGGCATGCCAGGAAGATCTTTCAAAATATATGGTACAAATTCCTTCAGACCGTCAATGTCCAGTAAAGAAAAGGCGGCCTTGCAAGCACCGGGATGGCTGTGCGCCTCTGTAATAGCGAGTTTTTCTGCCCTAGCCCTGTTAGTCACCTTGAGTAGCGCGTCGAGGCTAACCTACAAGCTTCCGTCGATCGCATATTCGACTTCCGAATCTGAAATCAGAATAGGATCTTTTGCTAAGAAGGTTAAGCCGCCGTCGATCTCAGCTATACCGCATAGTAAGAAGGCAAACCGCTCGTTATCGCAACCTAATAGATAACCCCGGGTTGTCTGCCAGAGATTCTTGCTCATAACCAAGCGGTTCAGTCTAGTTCGCCTCCTTGAGTCTGCGCTCGACGCCCAGCATGAAAGTGAGCAGGTTGTCACCTAGCAAGAGGTTGGCTGCCGGTTTCCAACCTCCGCTCTCTACATGAAACGAGAACTGACCCCACTGCTCGCCCAGATGGCTGTGGCCTTCACTGTAGTTCGATGGCATGTTCCCAGAAGCCGTACGTAACCCGCTCGCTACGTAGAAATTGTCAGGCGGTGTTACTGGGTAGCCAGGCGGTATGATTACGAGAAGTGACGTAACAGTTCGGTTCCAGCCCGGCGGGAGAGGAAATTCATTGAACCTTACCCAGTCTAGGCCTTCGCTATATGTGAATTGGCCGTACCTGTTTCGAAGCAGCTCTATTTCCTGACTACGTCTATCCAGCAAAACCTATCCTCTCTTGAACCGAGGAGCTTTCTTGAACCGTCGGCCTGGTTTCAGATCGATAACTTCGTCTTCCCTGACTTGGACTTGGGTGCCATCCTCTTGAATCAGTATGAGGCCGAGCTCGTGCGGAATGTTTCCCAAATCCATAATTTCTGCGCCAGTAAGCTCCGACTTCTCGACGTGATATTCTTTATCGTCAATGAACAATGTGTAGAACTTGCCTTTGGTTTCCGAGCCGATCTCGGTTGTAACTGGCTTTTCCATAGGTGTCACCTCGTTGCCTTTAGGGTAATTCTCTACCCGATAAGGAAAGCTTATATCCATCTCTTATATATCCCTTTCGGCGAGGAAAAGCCTGACCAACGTGAAGGAAAATGTCTATCCTAAACGGAAGTGTTGCATCCGAAGCGCTAATAGGGATTCCGAAAGCTTATATACCACATGTAAACTTGGAAGGATATGCTTCACATTTTATGTGGAAAATCTGTCATCCGTGTGAGGAGAGGAGGTGTTTGATAGAAAAAGTGAAGTTAGAAATGGAGGAAGTGTACGGCCTGCTGCTTCCTACTCGATACAAGATTTGCAAGTTGCTGGAGGACTCACAGAAACCTATGTATGCATCGCGAATCGCTGAGGAACTGGAACTTGAGCGAAAATTGGTGTCTTTTCACCTGTCGTGGTTGGAAGAGCACGGTTTTGTTACTAGCGAGTTTGGGTTGGCCAATCCTGCAAAAACAGCTCCAAAAGCCGTCAGGTATTACAAACCAACTGGCAAGGCCAAAGAACTTCTATCCAGACTAAAAGAAATGATAAGACCACCGTGATACTAGCTGCTTAGTGCTCTAACTATCGCCAAGGCAATCGCTTCCGCCACTACAAGCACAATCACGTCTTTAAGGAAATCTACTATTTTGTCCTTAATTTCATCAAATTTTTCTAGCTCTTCTTTTGTCAGAGGAATTTCGTCTATTACGTAGCGTTCCAGTTTTGCTTCCATACCCGGACGAATCCCTATGACAAGAGTTGGTTCGATAGCCTTTCCGAGCACTATCAGAGAAGGTGTCACAGAAAGATGCACACCAGGCCTAATTTGGTCCGCCCTTAAAATCGGGAATAACTTGTCTACGACTTCACCATCAACAAGGACTATATGAGAAGTATCGAGGGCGAGGTCTTCTAGTTGAACTTGAATTCCTGCTATTTCGGAGAACTTTAGAAGAATGAACTGTGAATAGGTGAGAACCTTTTTCCTAAAATCAGTTTCTTTACTAGACATATGAGTTCAATGCAGTTATACCAGTTACGTTTGTTCTTAAGAGTTTGCGCAAACATTTTTTCCATCAAGCAAGAAAGAAGAAACACGCGGAATCATATTTTCCTCGATATGAATTGTTTGATTCACAACCCTGTCTCTAGGATACGACTCACGTCGTCTTTGGTGAATATTTCGAGAGGTGACTTCGCGCTCTTCCCAATTTCATAGAAGCCGTAAATTGCCAGAATCCGTCTGCTCTCCGGAAAGAGGGTTAGAATCTTGAGAACCTTGGACTTCTCGCTTGTTGAAAGTATATCGTCAGAAATTTTCATTGTATCCTTGGTATCTGCTTCATGATCCTGCTCGAAGAATTGGCCCGGAGTGAGTATTGTCAGCGCTTTCCAGAAGAACTCTGCCGAACGAAATAGTGACGCCGCGCTCGCTGGGAGCTGTTGCGCTTCGAAGTGATCCTCTGCCTTGCTTAGCTCAAGAAAGGATTGATGAACTGGAAACTTGTAGTACTCTTGTCTGAGAGAATCGTGGTGCTTAAGTAGTTGCGTCGTTCACTATCTACGCCCTGATTGTCGATGAAACTAGAGTTAAGTTCATACTTAAGCCATCAGCGAGAAAACTGTAGATTGACTTCTTAGAACATATTATTCATCGACGGGTTTAGGCTCTACTACTTACCTTAAAGTGATTTGAAATTTGATTCGGCCGTTTGAGGGGTTACACGACCCAACAGTCTTAGTTATAGGAGATTGGAGCGAACGAATTAAGTGGTGTCAAAGAGCCGTGGTTTGTTGAGCCAATAGTTGCACTTGTGATAGGTGGTCGAGCAATGATCAAGTGCAAGCTTGGCCTCGTGTTCTGAGAAAATGCTACGTGCGGCTATGTTCAATCTCTGGTCTCCATACTCAGCAAGATTCCTCACCCCGACCCAGAGCTTAGAGTACGCCTTTAGTTTCGACAAATCGGGGATCTCATACTCCTCTAACTTGATTTTCTTCGGCACCTCGTCCAGCCTATCGCTGACATCATGTTCCATCTCGTACTTAATCTGCAAGCCATCTAGTAGTGACTTGATCGACAGTTCTATCGAGGCTTGGGAATTGAAGAGGCAGTTTGCATAGTCATAGCTTTTCAGGGCCTGTTCAGCCAACCGATATTTTGACCAAGCATCATCGATTGAAACCATTTTGGTTCAAAGAATAGTAGTTGTACAAGACGAATTAAATCCGACTGAGTCACTGCTAAGAAAGCTCGACTGGCGTTAGTTGCTACACCTTTCCTTAAGGAAAACCTGTATTTTGAATTTAAGTTTCGAAACACTTTTGGTTTGGGTCTAAGCTACTTAGTTGGAGATGTCTATAGCTTGTATGAGGATGTCATATCTAGATACCTTACAATGATTTTATTGACTTTATCGTTTCTGAAATACTCCTTTTTAGGATATGCCCCTCTGCTACTGAGTCTTCATAGCGAATCAGCCTATACTGCTTGAGATCAAATGGAACGCTGAAGACAATCGAGCCGGAGAAAGACAAGAAGGCGTCGGTTACAGCTTTGCATCTCAAGGTGATAGACGTAGTCCGCCGGTTTGTACTGGGCCATGGCTCTTGAGCGAATCTGCCTACGGGTATTCTCAGGCCTCGAAGTCGAAGTCTTTGCATTCACCGTCAGCCAAGTCTTGTGTAGAGAATAGTTCGCACCGCTGCCTTAGCTGATTCAGCGTTTCGTCATCTGGGACTTTGCCTTGTTTGTCGTAGATTCCAGGATATGTGGAGACAACAGCACGCCGGTGCCGGTTATCAGGCGGTGGCTCTGGTAGTATTGTGTCCAGCATTTCAGCAGGGGGCATACCGTTGCAGCTACCATGGTGGCTGACTTTGAGGAAATGGACCGGCTTTAGGAACGGGTTCAGCTTGTGCTGCTTATACATTGTCCTCCAGCTACGGATCTCAGCGTCCCCAGTGAAAAGTAGCCTCCACCCACGCCACTCAAGGCTGAAGACCACGCTGGTGTTGTTGGCGGCGGCGTCGATCGCCAGTAGGTTATCAACGTATCCGTGACGGCGAATCTCAACTAGATTGTAGAATGCGCCAGCGTCTACACCAGATGGGGGCGTTGGCAGAGTGAGAGTTGGCTTCGCCCTCTCGTCGCGCCTAACGCCTAGCGCCATCGGGTGAAACCTACCGTAGTAGACGGATGTATCTTCCTCTGGCGCCCAAATCTCAAAGTGCGCGTCCTGAAATAGATGCTTGCCTTCGAGGTTAAAACCGCGGTAGACATACCAATCATTCCCTGTTAGGTTTCTCAGGAAATCCACGCAGTCATCTGTCTTTCTTGGATCGTTGTTCATCATTAAGAGATCCATGCAAGCTTGCCGCTCCGGGGAAGAGTCCAAGAAGCTCCTGATAGCATCATAGACTCCTTCCGCCATATCCCTACGTTCTTTGGCCTTTGGATGTTTCTTGTAGTACTCCTCGCCCTCGGCAGAAGCAGTAAGCCAAGCGTGGCGCAGTTGGAGTTTCTGGCGGAGACCCTCGCCTGGGAAGAGTTGCTTATGCGCGTACAACAACCCCTGGACGTGATCCAGATGCTTGTGAGTCATAACATAAAGGTCGAGAGGACGACCACCAAGCACCTTGAGGATGTCATCGATCACCGGTCGAAAGACAACATCATCACCGCCTTTGCCGGTCGCAGTGTTCCCGACATCTATGAGAATATGGCGAGTCTCTATCTTGTCATCGGCAACGCGATCCGGCACAGAGACGAGAATTGCATCGCCAAAGCGGACGTTGTAGACACGCACGTGCAGCTTGTCCATGACTATCCCTACCCTACAATGTGTAGCATCCGAGCCGTGCCACGAATACGCATGAGATCTTTCGTTGACTCGGCTACGATCAACGAGTCGAGCCTTTTGCCGTCGGGACCAATCGCGCGACGACTAAGTTGTAGCAAGTCCTCGTCCACTAGGCGGCTGAGCATTAGGTCCCGATCTCCTT
>Ga0315312_1001218_pt1 | contig 21262 bp, 23 predicted proteins | sample TDP7_MG_FD_203629 | JGI IMG/M metagenome (GOLD analysis project Ga0315312, IMG submission 203629) | Freshwater sediment microbial communities from Lake Towuti, South Sulawesi, Indonesia - TDP7 | ecosystem: Environmental > Aquatic > Freshwater > Lake > Sediment | place: Indonesia: South Sulawesi... | reverse complement strand
CGAAGACCTGTCATGCGTAGTGAACACAGGCGATGATATCGTTCTCCATGGGCTGCACATATCACCCGACTTGGACATAATCACCTACACCCTCGCCAACATCGTCGACAAGCAGAAGGGATGGGGCGTTCATCAGGACACTTTCAACTGCTTCGAAGCACTCCGAAGCCTTGGGTCCGACGAATGGTTTAGACTAGGAGACAAGGATCTCGCAACACACCTCTACAGATCAGAACTACTGAGAAGCGGGCTTTCGCTCTCGGAAGTCACAGCCATTCTCTGCCAACGCCTCGGAGTCGGATCCCGGGTTTTTCCGATGACGAATGACAAGTTCGAGACTTGGATACGAACGGATGAGGGCTGGATGCACTTTGAAGAGTACTACGTACGAAGAGGATGCAGAGATGAGGTAAGAGACGTAGAGTTCCGCGGCGCAGAAGAAGCGAAGCCAGCTCCTGGAAGTTTAGAGGCGCTGGCCAATGCAGACTTGGTTATCGTTGCTCCCAGCAATCCCATTGTGAGCATTGGAACGATCCTTGCGGTGAACGGGATCAGAGAGACCCTGCAACGAAGGATCAAGCCTGTTATCGGCGTTAGCCCGATCGTGGCCGGCGCTCCGCTGAAAGGACCTGCGGACAAACTGATGTTGCATCGAGGCGTGGAAGTCTCACCGAAAGGAGTAGCTCAGTTGTACAGAGATTTTCTCGACTGCCTAATCCTAGACTACGCAGACCGGGAACTGGCTAATGACATCGCCTCGATGGGAATTGAAGTAGTCGCCACGAATACGGTCATGAGAACATCGGAAGACAAGATTCGACTCGCAGAAGCCGCACTTGCGACACTGAATCGACGATGATGTACTCGCTTTGGGAGAGGACTCGATGAGGCTGGCGGGGCATGTTGACGTTTGCAATAGTCCCGGTTCATGAGTTATCTTCAGGAAAGACGCGCCTAGCCGGGGCGCTCAAGAAGAAGGATCGTGCCAGCCTCAGTCTAACCATGCTGTCGGACGTCTTGGACGCGTTGCGTGAAACGAAAGGTATTCGTCACATCGTAATCGTGACCCGCGACATCAATGCAGCACGGCTGGGAGTAGAGAAGGGAGCCCGCATCGTATGGGAAGGCGGCTCCCATGGGTTGAATGCGGCGGTAACGAGGGGCATTGGATTCGCCGAGCGCGAAGGGGCTGATCGGGTGCTTGTAGTCCCCGCAGATGTTCCTCTAGCGAAAGCCAAGGACTTGAGAGCAATACTGAGAGCAGGATGCAGCAGCGAAACTCTGATCGTTCCCTCGCACGACGGCGGAGGAACTAACACACTGCTCCTCTGCCCCCCCAGTGTAATGCCTGTCTCTTACGGCAGAAATAGTTTCGAACGACATTGCAGGATGGCTCGAAAGAGACGCTTGAAGATTCGGATCTTGAAGCCGCGATCTTTGCAGATTGACGTAGATACCCCTTTGGACTTGAGGCGGGTTTGCTTGGCGGCTGGGAACACCAGATCCCAAAGAGTGCTCAGGCGACAGTTCGGTTACTGAGCTGCTACGCGGACTCTTTCGCACCTACGTCAGCGCAAGGCCGTTTCGTATGAGGAAATCTCTGGCGGATTTGTCGCGCTCCTCAATCCATTCGCTCGCTTGCGTCTTCCACTTCAAGTGTTCTGTGTATGTCGTTTCCCGCCCGAAGTATTTCTGATAGTATCCCTCCCGTTTCATCGCTTCGTCCGCGGCTGCAAGGTAGTTGTCGATATCTTCGGTCGTTGCATCTCCGTACCTGTTCTTGTGAAGTATGACTGCTGGCGGCCATCTCGGCCTAAGCGGAGGTGATTCATCAGCATAACCTAGGCAGAGTCCTAGAAGCGGTACGACTCCTTGAGGAAGACCCAGCAATCCGGAGATATCCTCCATCGCGTAGAAGACTGCTCCAACGAAACAGCTCCCCAGCCCCATCAGGAGAGCGGCCGTCGCCATGTTCTGTGCAACCATGCTGGCTTCAACGATCGAAAAGAGTTTCGCGTACAAGCCCTGGCCATGTCTCAAATGGTAGTCATGCCCAAGACGATCGAGCATCATCCTGAATCTGCGGATGTCAACACAGACGAGAATGAAGACAGGAGCTCTTGCGATGAACTTTTGACGGGTTATTTCACCGATCTCAGCACGCTTCTCAGCATCATCCACGATGATCAGACTGTAGGCTTGAAACCCTCCGGGGCTGGGCGTTCTCTGACCCGCTAGGATGACAGTGCGGACAACATCTTCATCGACAGGATCCTTTCTGAATCGTCGAACGCTAGCCCTTTTCAGCATCGCTTCAACTGCGTCGCTCATTCTACTTCACTAGAGCTTGCTACGCAAACGGTAACAAATGCTTCGCCTTTGGGCGTCCAAGCTGCTCCGTCATGTGGTGTAAATACTTCGCGGGAGATGACTGACGAAAGTGATCTGAAATGCATACTTCAGAAGGTCGCATGTCTCTGGACTACTCTAATAGAGAGACGCTCGTCGCAAGCCCCAGTGGAGCCAAGACTAGGGTATTGTCTGCTTGCGCTCCTGCGAGCGTCTCTGGCGCCTTCTGCGAGTGGTGCTACTTGGACAGGTTCGATTCACCAAACACTTTATGCAGAGCGGTATCGGAGCCTTGCAGATCTCACGTCCGAAGCGAATGAGAGAGAGATGCATCCTAATCCTCTGTTGTGCAGGAACGAGTGTTTCGAGGGCTAGCCTTGTCTCATCATATCCCGCGCCCTTTCGAACAATTCTAAGTCGCTTACTGACTCTCATCACGTGAGTGTCAACCGGGATAGTCGGGTGACCAGCCACGAAAGCGAGTAGTATGTCAGCCGTCTTGTAGCCGACCCCGGGGAACTCTGTCAGTATCGTTCTCGCTTCAGGGGGTGTCTTTCTGAGGATACAATCCAGGTCCCCGCCAAACCGTTCCACGATGATTCTAGAGACTTCTTTGATCCTAGGTGCTTTGACCCTGTAGAGTCCCGCGGGTCTTATGCATTCAATCAGGTCATCGATCGGAGCCTGCGAAAGAACCTCGGGAGTGATCTCAAATCGGCTCTCTAATCTATTCATCGCCTTGTCTCTGTTCAGGTCGTTGGTGTTCTGCGAGAGGATGGTTCCGACAAGGGTCTCAAACGATCTTGCGGATCCGGCCCAGCTTCGGACCGGGAACCGGCGCAGGATCTTTCTAAGCATATGCTGTTGGGAAACAAGTGACGCGCGTTTCATTGTCCGTGACCACCGTTGCGTTCGAGGTAATGACTTACTCGTTCAGGCTTTCCTGTTTCGTGGGTTCGATCGCTAGACGCGGTGTGGAGATGTCCCAAGTTACTTGGGTGAGAAACCGTCCTGTACGTGAATGAATCCTTCTATCTCACGGACGCGGCTACTTCTTTGATCACGCCTTCGAAGACGTCAAGCCCGGCATCCAACAGTTCTCGTGTGATCACTAGTGGTGGCGCGAAACGCATCGTAGACTTGCCGGAGGTTATGATGGCAAGTCCTCTCTTGAAGCACTTTGTCATGATCTCTTGGGCCAGTTCAGGGGCAGGCTGCTTGGTGTCCGGGTCTTTGACAAGCTCGGCGCCTATCATGAGTCCCTTCCCTCGAACATCTCCCAGTATCGGGTATCTGCGCTGCATCTCTTTGAGGCGATTCGCAATGTGCGCTCCCTGCTTGGTTGCGTTCTCGAGGAGTCTTTCCTCTCTGATCGTTTCTATCACAGCTAGGCCTGCTGCGCAGGCGACGGGGTTTCCGCCGAACGTCGTAGCGTGCGATCCTCCTTCCCAGTCCATTAGTTCATCTCTGCTGATTAGCGCCCCAATCGGTAGGCCAGAGCCGATGGCTTTTGCTACACAGACCGCGTCCGGAACGACGTTGAAATGCTCAATTGCAAACCATTTGCCTGTTCTTCCGACCGCCGACTGAACTTCATCGTCAATCATGATTATGTTGTACTTGTCGAGGATCCTTCGCAACCGCGCGAAATAGTCATCAGGCGGCACCACGTATCCTCCCTCACCCTGAATCGCCTCAACAAACACGGCAGCGACGTCTTCGGGCGGGACGTATTTGCTGAGGACCTCCTCGTCGATGAAGTCCGCGCACCATAGACTGCATTCAGGGTAGGTTAGATGGAACGGACAACGGTAGCAGTACGGGTACGGCACATGCGTGACGCCTGGGACGAGCGGGAAGAAATGCCGGCGCTGGACAGGCTTGCTTGCGGTTAAACTGACTGCGCCCAAGGTGCGTCCGTGAAATGCTCCGGTATACGCGAGGAAGAGGCTGTTACGTGTGTGCCACTTAGACATCTTCATGGCTGCCTCGACGGCTTCGGCGCCGCTATTGCAGAAGAAGACTCTCTTCGCGTATGTGCCGGGGGTGATCTTCACGAGTTCGGCGCCTAGGTCAACTATCGGCCGATAATAGAAATCCGTGTACGAGTAGTGAATCAACCTCTTCGCTTGTTCAGTGATTGCGCTGACAACTCTGGGGTGACAATGGCCCACGTTGAGAACGGCTAACCCGGAGTTGAAGTCTATGTACTCGTTCCCGTCGACATCTCTAACGATGCATCCGGACCCTGATTCTGCGGCGAGGGGATACCATCTCACCATAGACTTTGAGACATACGATTCGTCACCGCGAATCAGTTCGCGCGCTTTGGGGCCCGGCGGAGTAACTACTATCTTCGGGTAAGGGATCCTTCCGCTCATCACGGTTCAACCAACGGGCCTGATGCTGCACGTGTCAGGCCAAAAAGGGTTTAGGAAGATCTCAAATCTTGCCGATTCGATCTCTACTTACCGAGCAAGATCTCTATCGTGGAAATGGTTCCCCTGGACCCGTCTTGACGTGTTACTTCCTCGGATCCTATTGCGATATCCTCGATCTCAAGGTGTTTCAGAAACGAGTCTCTGAGCATCAAGACCGTGTCGACAGCCTTTGTTATCGCTTGTCCCCTAGCACGAACCATAACTTGTTCGGCCCCCGAGTTGAAGAGAGTCACGCATGCAACGACGTAATTCATGATCGGTTTCTTGCCGATGCGGACTAGGTTTGCTTGTTCCATGACTGCGTTCACGTTGAAGATAGAGTTGCTGAATCTAGGCTGTCCCTTGCTTGCTGAAGGCGTCGCCGCGTGTACCTCCTCTCATGACCCTATAAGAATACCGATACTTTCGGCAGGTTGTCCGTGGTTTACTGGTGCTCAATTTGGCTCGACGACGCGCCCCAGTTTTACTAATAGCGTCTTTCTCACCCTTGAGCTTCGAAACTCTTTAAATTGCGCATGTAGTGGTGTTAGGTCACAGCTTTGAGTTGCGAGATCCCTCTCCTGAATCTCCCCGACCTCAGCAATGAAGGGGGAGTCAACGCATGCACTGCCCTTTCAGACAGGTTTGGAAGGCCTGTCACTAACGCTAGGATCTCGCTGAATTCAAGCTCAAGATGCAACTTCAGATGCATTCACTGCCACATGGAAGGCATCAAGTCTGTTCCATCGACGTTGATGACAGCCGACGAGATACAGCGCGTCGTTGGGATAATGTCTCGTTTCGGAATCAATGCTGTCAAGCTAACGGGCGGCGAACCGATGCTCCGCCCGGACATTCTTGAGATCGTGACGAAACTAAAGTCCGTTGGGCTTCGTGAGATCTCGATGACGAGTAACGGCATGGGATTTTCGAAGCTTGCGGAACCACTGCGTCATGCCGGCCTGTCGAGGGTGAACATCAGTCTCCACAGCCTTCACAGAGAGAGGTTTACATTCATTACGAGGGTTGACGGATACGATGAGACATTCAACGCTATCGCCGCGGCAATAGACGCTGAGCTTCTCCCGCTCAAGTTGAACATCACTCTGATGAAAGGCGTCAATGATGATGAGATTGAGGAGATGATGCGCCTAGTTCGCAGGCTCGGAGGTGACGGAAAGGTGATCCTTCAACTGATTGAGCTGGTAGTCACGGATCCTGAATTCTACTCGAAATATCACTATGAACTCGGGCCTGTCGAAGAGCGTTTGAAGGCTCGTGCCATAGCGATATACAGAAGAGGAATGCACAACCGCCCAAGATACATCCTGCCGGACGGAGTCACCGTCGAAGTGGTGCGGCCGATGCAGAACGGACAGTTCTGCATGGGCAACAACAGAATCCGGATCACGCATGACGGGAAGTTCAAACCATGCCTGCTTCGAGATGACAATCACGTAGACTTCTTGAGCAGGATGAGGGCGGGCGCCTCAGACGACGAGATCGTAGAAATATTCAAGCAGGCAGTTATGCTTCGCGAACCCTTCTTCAAGAATCACGAAACGAGCATGCCGGTGCCAGTTCCTTCACGCGTCAGCTTCGGAGCCTGCGGAACCTAGTCTGGTCAAGCGCCTCCGGTCCTCCGGCTTCAGAGGCCCGTAATCTCTTTCTCACTCGTCAACTCTAGTGTAGTTTCGAATGTGTTCTGAAAAGCACGTTCAAGCGGCCCTTTGACTTCGGACAGTGACACTTCCCTTCCGAGTTGTTCCTTCATTGACGTCATGATCGCACTCTCGTACCCGCAAGGGTTGATCGTGGAAAAGTAGGAGAGATCCGTTGAGACATTGAGCGCGAAACCGTGGAATGTGACCCAGCTACGAACCGCAACCCCGATCGATGCGATCTTCTTCTGTCCGATCCAGACTCCGGTGCGTCCCTCTATCCTCTGTGCTGCGATCCCAAAATGAACTAGGGTATCGATGAGTGTCCTCTCGAGGTTCCTGAGATACGATTTGATGTCTTTGCTTCGTGAAGAGAGGTCTAGAATCGGATATCCAATCAGTTGGCCATATCCATGATACGTAACATCTCCTCCACGCTCGACTTCATAGATTGGGAGCGTTCGGGATAGGATGTTCTCCGACTTCGCGGATGTGCCCATAGTTATGACGTGAGGGTGCTCTACGAGCAACAGGATGTCAGGTAGTCGCGCTTGCGCTCGCAGCTCTACGAGTCTGTGCTGTAGCTCCCAAGTCTCCTTGTAGTCCCGGGTCTGCAGATCAACAAGTAGTGTCTTGCTCATGGCGGTTTCAAGACGTGTATTGCCTTTCCTTTGGCTGCTTCGGTGGCTTCCATGAGGCTCTCAGGCAGCGTTGGGTGAGGATGAACAGTGAGCGCCAGGTCGTCCAGTGTCGCGCCCATCTCGATCGCCAGCGCCGCCTCACTGATGAGTTCTGTCACGTCGGCTCCGACCATGTGCACACCAAGTATCTGCTCGCTTTCTCTGTCTGCAACAACCTTGACGAACCCTCCTGTCTCACCAACAGCCATCGCTCTGCCCAGAGCGGTGAACGGAAACTTTCCAACAATCGGGTCGTATCCCTGCTTCTTTGCTTCCGCCTCCGTCAAGCCAACCGTAGCGATCTCAGGGTCGGTCCATATGCCGCTTGGCATCGCTTTGAAATCTGCAGCGCTGGCTTGACCGGCTATTACCTCCGCCGCCACTATCCCTTGCTTTGATGCCTTGTGAGCCAACATGGGCAGCCCCACAACGTCCCCGATCGCATATACGCCTGGGACATTGGTTTGCATCTGCGAGTTGACTTGAATGAATCCTGACTCATCGGTTTTCACGCCTGCAGTCTCGAGTCCGATACTGTCGGAGTTCGGGCGTCTTCCAACAACAACCATCACCTTGTCTGCTGGGAACTCCATCTCTCTACCATCGGCCAGCTGAGCGCTAACCTTTCCATCTTTGGCCCATTTTGCACGGGCTTTCAGATGCGTTTCCACTCCCAGCCTCTTCACCGTGCGTTCCACGACTTTCACAAGTTCAGGGTCAACCCCAGGCAGCAGCTGGTCAAGCATCTCTATGACTGTGACGTGGCTTCCGAATTGTGCGTACGCCATTCCAAGCTCTAGTCCGCTCACTCCGCCTCCGATGATGACAAAGTTCTTGGGCGTCTCTGTGAATGAGAGCGCTTCCGTTGCGGTGATGATGAATTTCCCGTCGAACTTGAACCCAGGAATTTCGACTGGCCGTGAGCCAGTCGCGATAATGACGTTCTGGACAGTGACGGTCTGCGTCCCATCCTTGGTCTTGATTTGGATTTCGTGAGGGTTCCGGAATCTCGCCTCGCCATAAACGACATTGACGTGATTGCCTTTGCAGAGGTAGGCTATACCCGAGGTCAACTTGTCTACCACGCTCTTCTTCCAAACCTGAAGTCTGTGAAGATCTACTTTCGGCTGAGAGGTTTCGATTCCGAAATCTTGTGCCCTCTGAATCTGCTTCATCAGCTTGGCAGCACGCACTACTGTCTTTGACGGGATGCATCCAACGTTTAGGCAGACGCCGCCAAGAGCTTCTTTCTCGACTAGCACGGTTTGTCGTCCCAGTTGGCCGAGTCTGATCGCCGCCACGTAGCCCCCTGGGCCGGCGCCGATCACTAGGTTCGCGACGCGATTCTCCATCCCCGGTGTCTCCTGCGTGGTGCGGTACCGGTTTCAAACCCCCTAATTATGATGCCGTCTGGCTCGTTGAAAGGCCAAATCGCGAGCGTTTCATTCGACAGAGTCTGTGGGTTCTGGGGGGCACCTAATTCCTTCAGAAGCGAATCATCGGTGAGAGAATACTGGTCAGGATGGCGTACGCGGGCATCTAGAGTTTTGACTGTTCCCGAACCTTCTTTTGGTATATCGCATACTCAAGAGTGTTTCCTCTGAAGGAGTCCCAAAGCTCCAAGACTTCGAACCACACCCCTGTCAGCATTGATGCAATTCCGATGCTGAAGATGGATATGATGAGAACAACATGGACTGGTGTAGGGAATAACATGGAAACCAAGATCACGAGGGACAGCGTGAGGAAGCAGGAGACACCAAGGAACAAGCCGAAGAGCGACCACTTGGCGTAGCGTGCCCGTTTGAAGAGCATCTCCAAGACTCTCTCTACTTCGGTATCACGCGTCGGGAGTTTCAGTAGCTGTCTTGTGTGGTCAACAATTCGACCATATCTGGTTTGGATCATAAGGCAAAGGAGACCTCCTGTCGAAGACAAGACAACGGGGACCAAGGCGATTTGTAGAGGGCCAAGGAGGTCCTGTAGATCCAAGTAGCTATTCTCCTGTCGCGGGTTAGGGAAGGATCATTCATTCATACGTCCTTTAAGTTCCTTTTCGCGTTCCCGAGGCAGCGAGATGGAAAGGAGAAACAATGGGACTGCGGAAAACGATCATTGTGATCCTGCTATTGGCTCTCGCCGTTGCAGGTGTCACATCTGCGGTGTGCGTGGGACCTTCACCTTCCTATTCACTAACATCAGAAAACCCACCTGCCGAGGGCTCAGGAGAGGCTGTGCTACTCTTCACGATTGGTATACACGTCGAACCTCTGAGGGGCCAAGCCGCGGGCCAACGTGACTACAATGACAGGATATTCTTCGAACGCCACGTGGAAGATATCCGGATCCTCGCGAGAATTGTCGAGCGGCACGGAGGGAAACTCACAGTCCAAGCCCAGACGCCATTCACACTCGTTGCAGTTCAGTCCGATGAGACTCTATTGGCCGATCTTGAAGCAGATGGTCACGAGATCGCCCTCCACTTCCACGAGGGCACTCATCTCGGAAGAAACCCTGAGAGTCTACCCGTGTCGACTTGGGCGGAGTCGATGACTCAAGAGATCTCCTACCTCAATCAGGCAGGTGCAACGAAAGTACGCTACTGGAGTGGCGGGAATCTCTACGCTGGCATCTTGGATGCCGCCTCTCTCGCTGGCTTAGATGTCATGGGTGACTGGAAGAATCCGCATTCTCAGCAAACCGACACGCTGCTCGTAGGCATCAATCCTTGGCGTCCTTCAGGTGGCCCCAGCGAGAAAGACCTCAGCGCTTTCCCGGAACACGATCCGCGAGGGAAGATTATCTATCTCCCAGACGGCCAATACGATCCTGAGCTGTTCGCAAAGAAACGGCAGTTGGTACGCAACGGTGGAGCGCAGGCATACTTTGGCTTCATCAGAGAAAGCCTGGAGCGCTCGTTAGAGGCTGCCCAACCGGGCCGGATCAACGTCTTCCATTTCACCATCCATCCAGGAGAGTTCCGCGGTGATCCGGTCAGACCATATGCGATCGTTGATCGGTTCTTGGCTGAGGTTGTTGATCCGCTCGTGGACGCTGGGAACGTTCGCTGGGCAACTTTCTCACAGATGGCTGACGCCTTTACGGAATGGGAGAAGACTCATCCGGGCGTCGACCCACGCAATTCCGACACGGCTAGTGTACCGTCCCTAGATAAGACGAACCTAGGCACAGTCGAGCGAGATCTCACCTACTGTACTGCAGACGGCGTTCAGCTGAAGATGGACGTATACCTTGTCTCGTTGCTGGGACTGACCGATCCGAGCGCAGGATTCGAAGGCCTAGGCGGCTACGTGGATCAGTCGAGTCGTGTACAGGCAGTGGTGGACATGTTCGGTCCGACTGATCTGACGCAAGGCTTCAACGGCGCCAACTCTCGAATCCTAGAGCAAGTGTTTGGCGCTACAGGCTCCGACTCTGATATTCTCAGACGCGCCAGTCCAGTCACCTATGTTTCGACTGACGATCCCCCGTTCCTAGTTCTGCACGGCGAAATGGACAAGCTAGTTCCGCCGAGCCAGTCCCTGCAACTGTACGATCGACTCAACGCCGCGCATGTCCGTGCAACACTGGTGATCGTCAAGAATGCAGGTCATGGCTTCGCACCAATTGTTGGAAGGGTCACTCCAACCCGAGCGGAGATCACAGAGATGATGGCTGATTTCTTCGATCGATACCTAGGGCGAGAAGGGCTATCCACCCAAGGTCCGTTGAGTCAACCAAAGGTTGTCCTGATGGAAAGCGTTGCCCTACATGGGGCTCTGCTTCTCAAAGATCTGGTTCGCCCTCCAATCGCAGACGCTGTTAACCTCAGTCCGTACGACCCTACTTGACGACAGTATTGACCCGAAGCCAATAGGCTTCGACTGCTGCGATCTGCTCCGGAACTTCAGGTCCTCGACCGCGTCTCCTGCGGACAAGTTCCAGGGCTTCGTCGGCGGTGAGCCCTTTGTGCACAAGATAGCATGCCAGTATCACACCGGATCGGCCGATACCCGCATTGCATGAGACGCCGACTGGAACGTCGTCGCCGAGATGCGCATCTATGTATCCGACGATCTTGTCGATCTGGTCTTGGGTGGGTGCCCTGAAATCGCGAACTGGCTCGCTGTAGTCCTCCAGTCCGACCTCGTGAACCTCATCCGCTGTCACCTCTGACTCGTCAGGTTCAACGAGTCTCACCAAGGCCACTACGCCCAGCTCTTTCAACGAGATCAGGTCTGACTTGGAGCGTGGGCCTCTTGACGCGCCGAGTTTTCTGTCGATAACCCAGCTGAAATTCAGGTTCATACTTCCGTCCTTTTCTTTTCAAGAGGTCTCGCGACCGATCCGCCGGAGCATCCTGCTCAGGAAGTATTCTCCTGCTCGGTACGAGCTTCGGACGAGCGGACCGGAGGCCACATACTTGAATCCCAGTTGCTCAGCGATCTCGCGATAGTAGCGGAACTGGTCAGGAGTGACGTACTTCACCACTGGAAGGTTTCGTGACGAAGGTCTAAGGTACTGACCCAACGTCAAGAAATCCGCGTCAACTCCTCGGAGGTCACGTAGCGTCTGTACGACATCTTCTTCTTCCTCGCCCAATCCGAGCATAAGAGATGATTTTGTGAAGATCCTACGGTTCAGTTGTTTCACTTGCTCTAGGACTCTCAGTGACTTGTGATAGCCCGCCCTCGGGTCTCTTACCTTTGGAGTTAGCCGCTCGGTAGTCTCAAGGTTGTGACCGATGACATCGGGAGCTGCTTCGACAACGGTCTGGATTTCTGCGAGACCTCCTTTGAAATCGGGAATCAATGCTTCTACGCACGTGTCGGGAGCGAGAGTTCTTATCGCAGTGATCGTTCGAGCGAAATGTGACGCTCCGGCGTCCGGTAGATCATCACGGTCGACTGAAGTGATGACAACATACTTCAATTCGAGGTCTCTGGCTGCTTTCGCGACGTTTGTGGGCTCCTCGGGATCCAAGACGCCGTCTGGTTTGCCGCTCTTGACGTTGCAGAAGCGGCAAGCGCGCGTGCAGACTTCACCCATCATCATGAAGGTCGCGGTGCCGCTGCCCCAGCACTCCCCGACATTCGGGCAGTGAGCTTCCTCGCATACGGTATGTAGTGAATATTGCCTTACTAGCTCCTTTAGTCGCGCATAGGTCGGTCCTGAGGGAGCCTTCGCCCTTACCCACTCAGGTTTGGACGACGAGTTCATTATGAGACGCGCGTCATCACAGCCTGAGCGGAACTATAAAGGTTCGCGGAACTCCCGCGGCAAGTTCGAGTACAATGTATCCAACAGAAGCCCTTGCGAGTGCGTGTTCCTATCGTGCTGCTCGGGCTAGATGGCGAAACCGAATGCCCCGGCGAACTTGTCAATTCTTATGAATTCGTTCAAGAACTCGACGCCTTTCTGTGTAAGCTTGTACAGTCTCTCCTCGCCGTCAGTTTCCTCGATGACGCCGAGCGCTTTCAGCTCTTCCAAGTACTTCAGCAGTCGGTCGTGTGATAGATTTGCACCGTACAAGATGCGCGTCGGCTTCGCCCGATTATTCTCACGCTGGATGACTCGCATGATGTCCACGTAGATTCTCATCTGCGACCGGTACTTCGGCAGCTTTCTCATCATTTGGTCCTGGTCACCCGGAGAAGCATCGAGAGCAATGAAACGAAACCGAACAGCTGAAGCAGGTGTCCGATCACAAACAGCAGGGAGCTGAATGGTATCAGGATGAATAGGAGGTGACTCAGCGCAAGCAAGAGAAATCCCAGAAACACGAGGAACGCGTTTGCATCTTTCGTCGCCGAATAGTTCAAGCCGGTTTGAACGGTGATGTAGAAAACGAGGAACAGTAACACGATTTCCGAAACCGGATGGTACTCGATTAGAGGGCTGAGCAATTTAATCGCGGGAACCGGAGCAGCTTGGAGCGCTACGAGGCCAAACAGAGGAACAAGCGACAGCGATACAGATGTCGTGCTCAGGGTTCTCGTCTGCGAAACATAGGCGAATATCAGTATGACATACGCGAGTACTTGTGCAAGAAAGTATATCGTGTACCCAACCAGAGTAAAAGCTACTAAGCCTTTCGGAGCCCGCGCGAGTATCCCAAGGAAACCTGCAAGGGAATCTATGAGTAAACCAGCTGAGAGCACTGCGAAACTGAAGTGAACGTACAGCAGTGTCTTCTGCTTCGTCAGCCTGTATCCTTTGAAGGCTTGGTAAGCAATGGCGACAGCGATAATGAAGGCGACAAACTCCATGAGGCTGTCAAAGCCGACGAACCAGCGAGGGCCGACCAATATCTTCCACGCCGTTTCATGTCAAGCATTCTGGCGAACTATTGTAGGTTATGGATGATCCGTATAGCTCTCACTGCACCTAGCTCAGCAGTGTTCCCTTTGATAAGAGTCATGACCTGTGAGCAACTCCAGTTACTTTCGCTTTGTTTTCGTCGTCCCAGCAGTTGCAGGGCGAGTTCTTGCCGGCGGTTCTGGCTGTTTCATATTAGTGGCATAGCTATGCCTGGAAAGACCGCATAGCTGTGCGCCCGCAACATTTCGATGAGAAACTCGCCGTTCCTTGTGTCAGTTACTGTCTCTTCGTATGCGCAGACCATGGTCAATGGCAGTTCCAGACGCCTCTTGAGGACTTGCTCTCTTCTCACGACCTCATCAACCATTCCACGTTTGACAAGCAACGTCAGATCAGCCGCTACCTTAACAGGTCCTCCACGTTCTACGAGATCCTTTAGGAATTGGTCGATCTTGAGGTCGTTCAGTCGCCCGTCTGGCGTTGTGAATGATTGGTGATCACATATCACGAGGGAACGGTCTGCCTCGTGTTCATCTACGTTGATTCCCCAGCGTCTCATGGCATCTCTCACCTCGTCCAACGGTTCGTGCGAACTCGCGTAGACCGCGACGCCTTTGTTCTGAAGCCCCTTTTGGAGGAAGGGGAGGACCACCTCACGTTTAGCACGAATGTCCGTGTAGAATAGAACGGCGTGACTGTGAGGAGCTAGGTCTGCCAGTTTTCTGATAATCTCAGATCTTTCCAACCTAGCTCGCGTAGATGAGCACTATAGAGACGTATTTGACAGTTGCGTGGGCATACGAAGACGTTTTAGAAATTACTGGGCGGCACAGCTCCAAGTAGAACAGTCAGACCGAATCATCGATAACATGAGACCATTCTGCAAGCATCTGCAAACCAACTTTCGCTAGATCGCGCGTGCTGCTTCGAGTCGTCTTGCATCGTTCACAGAGTATCCGAGTTCTCGCAGAATCTGATGCGTGTGCTCGCCGAGCCTCGGTGGAGCGAACCTTACGGGCACAGGACCTTCGGACATTAGGATCGGCGTCGAGACCTGATTCAGCTTCCCGAAGGCTTCGGTCTCAGTCTGGAAAATCATGTTTCTCAATCTTACATGTGGATCGCTTGGAACTTCCCCGAGATCATAAACTGGAGCACAGGGAATGTTCCGCTCGTTCAGAATTCTGACCCACTCGTCACGGTTCGTTCGACGGAAAAGTGTGGCTAGATCTTCGCGGATCCGCTCTGCTTCCTCGCCCACGGCGTATTGTCGATCTTCGTATTTCTCCAACCCCAAAGCGCTACACAATTCGACCCAGAACTTGGGCTCGAGAGCAGCTATTGAGAGGTATCTACCGCCGGCGGTCTCGTAGACACTGTAGAAAGGCGCCGCCCCCGACAGCGGCAATGTCCCCCTCTCCGTTGGCAACCCGGCAAAGTGGAAGCTCAGCGGTAGAATCATGGAAGCGACTGCCGCATCCATGAGCGAGATGTCGACGTACTCGCCTCTCCCGGTCTTCTCTCTTCGGTAGAGCGCCGCCATGATCGCAACGGCTGCGTAGATCCCGCCTTGTATGTCAGCAACTTGCAGAGCAGGAATAACGGGCGGACCTCCCTCAAGGCCTGTGGCTCCGATTGCCCCGCTGTAGGCTGTGTAGGTGAGGTCGTGACCGACGAGGTCACGGTAGGGCCCGGTCTGTCCATACCCTGAGATTGAGCAGTAGACTATGCGTTCGTTGATTCGGCTGATGGTCGGATACCCGACGCCCAGTCTCTCTGCGACCCCGGGCCGAAAGCTTTCGACAAAAACATCGGATCTTTTTGCGAGTTTGTGCACGACTTCCTGAGCGTCGGTGTTCTTGAGGTTGAGTGTGATACTGCGCTTGTTTCGGTTAAGCATCAGGAAGACTGCGCCTGTATTGCCGATGAAAGGCGGGGCTGAGCGAGCATAGTCACCCGTTCCCGGCTGCTCAACCTTCACCACATCAGCACCAAGGTCACCAAGTATCATCGTGCAAAGCGGACCCGGCATAAGCCTACTCAGATCGAGAACACGCAAGCCCTCTAGCGGCGCCATTGTCAATCGGAATGTGGTATGTGATGCTCAGAGAATATTACAGTGATCTAGGCTTCGATCCCAATGCGGTGTGCTCATCAGGGCGTCAGGGGCCTTCTGTACAGAGGGGTGGATTTTCGAGCAGTGATCCTCCTAGGGCGTAGCCATCACGACAAGCTTGCCTTCGGAGAAGTACCCTTTCAAGCCGCATAACTGGCAAACGGCGCCGAGTCGGAACCCTGAGTCTTCCTCATAGTAAACGTTCAAGGAATCTCTGAGGCATCTGGGACAGTGGTTCCCGGAGCTTTTCTCCATCACTATTCAGGATTGTAGTGAGGCGACTTCAATATAGGTACGAGACATGAGCGAAACTACTGATCACAGTAGGGCGGAGTGAAAGAGACGTAGACAACAAGCGACGAAACGTGATATTTCCGCCTTCGCCCAACCGCGCAAACTGAAAAGCGGGGACCGTACTAAGCTCACGCTTTAGACTGAAGTAGGCCGTGAGATCTCAAGAGGCATGGTTTGTGTTCTTGAAACCCTCGACGTTTTCCATAGTGGCGTTCGACCCGCGAAATGGAGATCTAGGCGTCGCTGTCGAATCGAAGTTCATCGCGGTCGGAGCATTGGTCTCTTGGGCAAGAGCCAAGGTTGGAGCAATAGCGACTCAAGCTCGGGCTAACGTCTCTTATGGCCCTGACGGGCTTGGCATGCTCGAGAAAGGCCTCTCCGCCTCCGAAACGCTTCGAGAGCTACTAGCTGGCGACCCACGCCCAGAAGTACGTCAAGTTGCGGTTGTCGATGCCAAGGGCGAGGTTGCCGTGCACACGGGGAGCGAATGTATGGAGTGGGCAGGACACATAACCGGCGCAGGCTACAGCTGTCAGGGAAACATCCTCGCAAGCTCTAGGGTCGTTGAATCTATGGCTAGGGCTTACGAGGCGACATCCGGCGACCTGATCGAGAAGCTCTTGGAGGCGCTTTCCGCGAGTCAGGCAGCCGGCGGAGATCGAAGGGGCCAGCAGTCAGCCGCCTTGTTGGTCGTCAGAGAGAAAGGCGGGTACGAAGGGTTGACAGACAAGTACGTGGACTTGCGGGTCGACGACCATGGTCGCCCCATTGAAGAACTGAAGAGGGTATTCAAGATCTATGACATGACGATGCTTTCCCGAGAAGACCCAAGAAACCTCCTAGTCATCGACCATAATGTTGCAGCAGTTCTGCAAAGGGATCTTAGGAAACTGGGCATGTACGACGGATCCGTCACTGGGAGTCTTGACGACGCAACCAAGAAGGCCCTGAGAGAATTCATCAACGTTTACAACTTCGAGAACAAGATGCGGGAAGACGGTCGAATCTGGAAAAGCATACTAGACTACATCGAGGGTCTCGCGCAGAAGGCTTGAGGTATCTGTGAAGGAACGGTTGGTCTGAGCTACGTCAGGTCTGAACGAGTCATCTTACGCCTCGCCAATAGTCTTGACGACTCGTGAGTATCGTCTTCCGCAAGCCAACTGTCCCTCCTGCAATGGGCAAGGACTCGATGTAGCTGATGTGGAATACGATGTTGAGAACTTCGGCGCGGTCATCATGTCGATCACCGGATGTTCGTCTTGCGGCTTAAGGCACAGTGACTTGTTCTCTCTCTCGACTCACGAGCCAACAGCCACGAGCGTGAGGGTTATGTCCGCCCGAGATCTGAAGATACGTGTTGTTCGCGGAAACACAGCCACAATACTGGTACCCGAGCTAGGCGTCTCGATTCAACCCGGCCTGAACAATGAGGGATTCATCTCCAATGTTGAGGGGGTACTCACCAGGATCGAAGGCGTCCTCCTTTTCCTAGCAAATTCGCTACAGGGACGGAAGAAGCAGAGGGCGAACGCATTGCTTAGAAAGATTGCGAGGGCAAGAGAAGGTAGACTAGGCTTCACGCTTGAGTTGAAAGATCCGCTTGGGAACAGTACGATTATCTCTGAGAAGGTGAAAAGACGCAGGCTGGGCGCAAGGGAACTCAATAGGCTCAGGTTTGGCGAGCACGCAATCGCAGCAAAGAAGAGGTCATAGCTTGTCTTCGTCAAGACCGACGCTTTTCCACATGCTTGAGAAACTCGTCGGCAAGCGGGTGCTCGTGGTTGTGGAACGCGATTTCGGATACGAGGGAGAGCTCGCCGCTGTCTGCCATCATCCACCCGGCATATGGCTGTCAGAGGCTGAGGCAATTGTTCTACGGTCCACAGTCGTGAATCCGATTCCGCAGGTTGTCAGTAAGGAGAGAAGGCATGAGCTCTTTCTGCATTTGAACTCCGTGCTTAGAATCGAAGCAGCATCTGAAAGTGGAAAGACGAGTGAAAGAAAGTAAGGTAGGCTGGCTCGGCGGCGTCGTCATCGACACAGACGACGGAAGAATGATCTTCGATCCAGTCGCAGCCCGCAACATGGAGCGCAACGCGCATGTATTCATCTCACATGCACACTCGGATCACACGCTCGGCTTCCACTCGAACGTCGCAAAATACTCAACGGAAGAGACTCGTCGGATCTACGAGAAACTAAGAGAGAAGACCGTGCGAAACTGGCGTCCAGTACAGTACGGACGGAGGATACGCATTGGGAACACAGAGATACTCCCGCTCAACGCAGGCCATATGCTTGGTTCCGCGCAATTCAAAGTTGTCACCGGAAATGAGACCTTCGTCTACAGCGGCGACCTGAACTGTGTCGACACGTTGACAACGGAAGCAGCTGAGCTTCCCGAATGTGATACTCTCATCGTCGAAGCGACCTACGGGGATCCAAGTTTTGTCTTCCCGAGGCGGGAAAGAACATACGCGAGGATCGTCAACTGGGCGCTTCGTGAAGTGAAGAACGGACGCATGCCGACATTTCACGTCTACTCGTCAGGGAAAGCACAGGAGATCGTGAGGCTATTCAACGTCTACACGAAGCTCCCAGTCGTCTGCGCTCCGATCGTCGGCAAAGCGAACGAGGCCTACAGCGAAGCAGGCGTGCGTCTCACTTTTGCGGAGGCAGGAACGGCGGAAGGAAGGAGGCTACTTCGGAAGGGCAACTGTGTCTACGTCACCACGACGGGAAGCAACTCGCTGGTTCCAAGCCACGCCTCAGAGGCCGTGGCGACCGGATGGGCTGTCCGATTTGGCTCGGGAAGCTACGCATCATTCCCACTCAGCAGTCACGCCGGCTTCGACCAACTCGTGAAGTACGTCGCTAGGACAGGGGCAAGACGCGTCTACGTCTTCACCGGCTACGGCGAACTAATCTCGAGATATCTGAGAAACGAGTTGAAGATCCAAGCGGACCCGCTTCCGCTACTGTCGCAGAGAAGCATTCTAGATTTCTAACACGGGGTACGGGTGCCTACTTGAAGGTCAGGTAAGCGAAGAGGCTAACCGCGATCAGCGCAACCGCCAGCATCAAGACGACTTCTGGGCGCACCTTGATTCCAGGGGTCTCCTCCTCGAAGAATCTCAAAAGTCCAGCACTTGCCGCCGGCATCGGTGCCTCGCGCTTCCGGCGCTTTTCTCGTGCGCTCAAGATCAGGCCTCTGACGAATTGAGCGAGCCGGGCGTCCTCTTAAACCTTCACGAACCTGGAAGGAAAAGTGACGTATGGGCTCGAAGGTTGGCTGCGTCGATTGTCTCATCTACTTCCATGGTACTTGGAAGGCAGGAGTCTATTTTCTGGCCGTTGGAATCGCGTAGATGATTCGTCTGTTCAGCAACGGCAACAAGAGGATCAGTATGAGGAATGGCAGTCCAACGAGTGCGTAGATGAGCAGCCACTCATCCGCAGGAGGGCCAGTCAGGTCATAGGCAATCATTGCTAGGAACGCGATAAGGGACGCGGTAGCTGAGGGGGTCAGGAGTCTTTCGCGTGCCCGATACGTCTTGGCGAGCGCGTGAAGAGCGTAGAAGAATATGGCCGCGAAGAGAAAGTCCGTGGTCTGATCTATGTACGCCCAGACGCCCGGCAGAGCCCAGAACAAGCCGAACCGCTCAACCGTCAATGGCCAGAGGAAAGAGACGCCGACCTCGTACGGGAGATCAAATAGCGCGTGAATGAGCATTCCGATCGCGGTACCGAAGAGAAGACCGCCGACACTTGCGCTCCACCTTGTCCTCCAGACTACGAGTCCAACCACGGCTAGGGCAAGGATCGTGAAGAGGCTATGAGTCAGCGTACGGTGAGGCGCCAATGCTTGTTGCATGTTGCCTCCCGCGGCGACGATCATAATCGAGGTCAGCAGGTCAACGTCGGGTAGAATCGGGCCCCACACAATTCCGAGACGCATGGTTCGAGTTCCATCCTCTCCCCACATCGTATGCCCACGTGTTGGAAGCGCAACGCCGATTCCGACGAGCCCGTGAAGCCCTGTCCAGACCATCCGCTTCACAATACGGGTACAGACTCCAAAACAAGATACGTGGTTGTGTCCTATCGTGAAACTAGATCGAGGGTGTGGGTCCGGGAGAATAGCCTGTGGACCCGGCTTTCCTGTCACCTTTTATAGTAGTAGCGACTACTGCGGCTGCAGTATACTGAAGATCTTACCTGCGTGGATGTCGGGAGGGCCGTCTGGCCCAAGTCGATTATCGCTGCGAGTATTATCTTTCGTATAACTAGACAATAGGGACGGTGGAATGCGAAGATGGGTTACGAGAATCGACGTTATGGTGCCCCGAGGCAAATGACGAAAGTCAAATGCTCTGATTGCGGCGCGGACACGGAAGTTCCGTTTGTGCCGACCGCGGGCAGGCCAGTCTACTGTAGAGAGTGCTACCAGAAGCACCGAAGGTACTAGGCCCAATAGCCCATAACCGAGACCGTTGGATTTTTCCTAGTTTTTGTTATTCCCTAACTTTTGTGCCCGTCTTGTCTTTCCCCGTGCTTGGTGGAAGCTATGGCGGCTCCTTGACCATTCCACCTCTTGCAGACAAAAGCCTCAATACGGTCGGAGGGGTCCTCTCACTTTCAAGCAGGAGAGAAGATCGATACCACGTTTCAAGCGTCCCGGCATCGGCGAAGACGAAGTCAAGGAGAGAGTTCTCAAGATGATTAGGAGGGTTTCTCCGCACGGGTACGGCGTGGAATTCCGCAAGATACGCCAAGTTGGCGACTTGTGGGAGGCGGAGGGTTCCTACCGTTCAGAGGGTCAGGAGTCACCGCGTCGATTCACGATCAGGCTCAACTCACAGGGTGCGGTCAAGTTCAAGGATATAGAACCCCCGTAGGGAACCAGACTATAGGCTGGGCTGCGCGTTCCTCAGCACCCATAACCCATCGTGTTTCTACGCCATTGCGACAGGATTCTTGGGTGTGTCACACCCTCGTGCTGCCTCAGGGTACCCTTCTGCGCGTCATTGTCGGATCTTGATGTATTCGTAGGCCGACCGGGCGGTCTCGAATGCGTAGTGCACTTTCTGGAAGTCCTTGCGGAACGCAGCCACATCCGTCTTCACTTGCTCTGGAGGCTCCTTGTCGACCACGACGCGTTTGATGAATTCCGCTACCTCGGCCATCTGTGACCTCTTCATGCCGAGGCGTGTGATCTCCGAGACCCCCAGTCGTATCCCGCCAGGGTTCTGATAATGTCGTCCCGCCTGAATGTCGCCTGGAAGTAGCTGTCGGTTTACAATTATGTTCGCTTTCTCCAGGCCCTTCTCGATGTTTCCTCCTAGGCCGTGCTTCGTGGTATCAACGGCGAGCTGATGCGACTTCGTGAACCCTTTGCTCTCAGCGAGTGTGTTCAGT
>Ga0315312_1001217_pt1 | contig 21274 bp, 18 predicted proteins | sample TDP7_MG_FD_203629 | JGI IMG/M metagenome (GOLD analysis project Ga0315312, IMG submission 203629) | Freshwater sediment microbial communities from Lake Towuti, South Sulawesi, Indonesia - TDP7 | ecosystem: Environmental > Aquatic > Freshwater > Lake > Sediment | place: Indonesia: South Sulawesi... | reverse complement strand
CAGCCATGTATGCGGCTACATCCCTTGAAGAGCCAAAGTTTATAATGTCTTCGATCATTTTCGCGCATTGGATGTGACAATTGGGATATTCGTACCCGAGACTACAGCGGTAGCAATATGGAGCTGGAACATGAATCGCACCAGGAGCGTATGGGCTCATAATATAGGATTTGGAGTAAGCCGCCACCGGAGTGCCGATTGAGAGCGCACCGTAGGTTCGTCCATGGTAGCAGCCGTGTAAAGTGAGGATTTCGTGTTTCTTAGTGTATCTCCTGACCATTTTCAATGCTACGTCAATTGCTTCTGACCCACTGGTGTGAAACGTTGCTTTGCAGGGTTGAAACGGCGCTATAGCAGCGATCTTCTTGGCCAAATCGAGTGGAGGAACCGTGTAGTAGGATTGAGATGAGCAATGCACCAGTTTCTCCATCTGTTTTTTCACAGCCTCTTGAACCTTAGGGTTGTTGTGCCCAGCGTTTGCTACGGCTATCCCAGCCCAAAAGTCAAGGTATTTTCTGCCCTCCATATCGTTCAAGAAGACATCGTTGGCCTCAACCAAGACTAAAGGAAATGGTTCACCAAAGCTCGTTATAACGTACTGACAATACTCTTTTACGAAATTTTCTTTTTGACTCAACATTTTGCCTCCTCAGGGAAATATGTGATAAGTTATATTAGGTTTTTTGCATCATGATTTGAACCTAAGATTCCATCGCATTTTCTAGTCTCTAGCGCGAAAGTAGCTGTTTACGAAGTTTCCTCACTATGAACACCGGAAACGAACACTAACCGATAAGTGGACAAAAATTATTACAAAAACTAAAAATATGATGGAAAGTCAACTCCAATAGACGTGATAAAAGAATGGATCTACAATTAACCGATAAAGTTGCTATTGTAACAGGGGCTAGGAAAGAAATAGGTCGCGCAATAGCTCTGGTTCTAGCTCGTGAGGGAGCCCATATCGTGATTGGTAGAGGACCTTATTGGTTGCGAAGAAGGTTTTCTAGAGTTTTAAACATATCGCTAACTTGGTAAACCGGTTCAATATGTCTTTCGTTGAAGAAGAAGGCTTTAAACGAAGCCCAAAGCTATGAAGAATATTCCAAGTGTTATCATCACTAAACCTGACAGTAGCCTCACGACTTTGCCGTGGCGCTGTTGCCACTTCTCCAGCGAGAATCCAGTGACCTTTCTTCGTGACGCAAAGACGAGGATAACCATTAGAGGAAGAGTAAATGCCATGTTGTAAATAAGTAGATACACGAAACCTTCTGCGAAAGTCATATTTTGAGCTAGCATTCCTAAGATGAAAACGTAAATTTCTCCCGTGCATGGAAACTCAAAAAAGCTTACCAATAACCCTGCGACGAACGCGGAAGGAATGGTGGCTTTACGCATCCATTTCCTCACAGCTACCCACTGGGATGTGGCCATTCTCAAACTGGGTCCTTGACCCTGCAAAAAGTAGTCCTTAACATTAACGGCTCCTAGTAGGATCAGAAGCAATGCGCCTATTCTCGTCACTAAATGAGGAAAAGAGGTTATCGAAATTATCCTGACAACGCCGAGGCCTATCATTAGGTATGCCAAATACACAGCCGCGATGTAGACTGATCCTATCAACAGAACTCTTCGTTTTGTTTGTTCAAAAGAGACTTTGCTCATTATCATGAGGAAGGCTATGAAGAAAATTAACACCGCGAAGGCACAGGGGTTAATGCCATCTAGCAACCCGCTGACCACGATCAAAGTTAGAATCGAACTTAAGGGAAGGGGGGTTACATCCTGTTTTACGATACATTCCGTGACGGAGCGCTCCATGTCGCATTCTCTGATCTGCCCCTCCTCATCCATTACCAAGTATAGTTCACGTAATGAATCCCTAAAGATAATGAGTTTTTGGTATTCTTCCATGTGGTTCGTTAAGAAGTCGGTTATGATCTTAAGGGGAACATAATTGATAAAGAGGAACTTCCCATCGATGCTCACCACAAAGGTTCCGTGCATAAATTCCGGGACACCTAATTTCTGATAAAGTTCATCCAGATCCCTACGAGCTTCAGGACTATCAAGAGACCTCACCCAAATGTCCACGACACCAGCGTCGAGAAGTGCCGTCTTCACTTCATCAATATATTGATAAGAGGGACAAGTCGGGCATAAGGAAGGCGCATAAACCACTGCCCTTGCGGCCGACGCCGCATAGACAGTTACAGAGACATGCGAAAAGAGTAAGACAATCAGAATAAGATAAAATACCTTCGTGTTCATTCTTGCACAGTTAAGACCATCTTGAATCACTATTTGAACTTTTCGCCTTGGGACTATCCGGAAGATAGCACACCATGAGAAATAACAGAGGCACTTAAACCTAAGTTAGCTTCTGGTCGTAAAGGCTTTTTGAACTTTGACATACTACGCTGTTTGGATTGTGTTTGACGGTTTAACGAGCAAATCAAACAAACAGGGAGGCATCCGTCAAGGTCACCGCACTTGGTTAGGCACTGGTGGATTAGAATCTGACAGGTTTAAAACTTCTCTATGATCAACGATGACCTATATTCCACATTTAGGGCACTTTATTACATAAGTGAAATTTTCAGCATCCTCGTTGATAACCTCAGTTCAGAAATATTGAGTCACGGTTTTTTACGGCACTTATTTAGAATCTCCTTAAAGACATCATCGGAGATCGGTGACTTTCTTTTCACAGACTCTTCCTTAACCTGCTCTAAAACCTTGTTTATTTCTTCTTCAGAAAGATCTAGACCCAACCTTTTTAACTTATACACGATCGAGTCGCGCCCGCTTTTCTTCCCTAAAATAACCTCTACTTCCTTCTGACCCACTAGATCCCAACGGTATGGATAAACAACTAAAGGCTTGTTCGCCTCTTTGACCCTTGACCACCAGGTTGCTACGATTCCCGATTCTGTTCTAAAGGCTCCGTCTCCAACAAGAGCCTTGTGAGGTGGCATCTTTATGCCTGAAAGCTTTTCAATGAGTTTCGACAACTCGTAGAGCTTCTCATACTTTAGATCTGACTTGACTCCATAAAGTGCCTCGAGGGCGAGCGCTACCTCAGCCAAATCTGCATTCCCCATTCTCTCGCCGATAGCGTTAACGGTTGTGTGAACGATCTCGGCGCCTTCGCAAACAGCTGCTAGGGTGTTAGCCGTTGCCAGTCCAAAATCGTTGTGGAAGTGGGCCTCAATTGGCTTGCTTATTTTTTCACGAGCCTTTCTGGTGAAGTAGCGGATGGCCTCAGGCGTACAAACTCCAAACGTATCGACAAGAACCAACGAGTCCATATGCCCCTTGGTCGCTACACTGTTTATTATCTTAAACCACCAATCGAGGTCTGCTCTCGTCGAATCGATTGTGAAGAAGGCTACATGTAAACCGTGGTCCGCAGCATACCTGGTCGCTTCTGTGGATAAGTCGATCGCCTTCTCAAGGGGCCACTGATATGCATACTTTATTATATGCTCGCTGGAGGGAATCTCCATCTCGACTCCTTCAACATCGCACTCCAGCGCCAGATCAACGTCGGCCTTCATGCAGCGGCTGAAGCAAAAGATTTTGGCGTTTAAGCCTTCGTGCGCGATAGCCTTCACAGCTTCTTTATCCTCTCTGGAAACAGCAGGCAAGCCAGCCTCGATACGATGAACACCAAGCTCGTCCAGCATCCTAGCAATCTTAATCTTATCTTCCTTATCAAATACCAAGCCGGCTTGCTGCTCTCCGTCCCTCAATGTAATGTCGTGAATAATTACTTGCTTGGGCAACTTTAAGCCAGCTCGAACCTCATCAACAAAGTTGAGGTGGCTCACCCACCACTTGTCAGTTAACCATGGTTTTCTCATACCCAAACCTCGGTTTTAGATAAGTTAATTATATATATTAAAAATTAACTACTACCAGAGGGCGATGATATTGAAAAGATACGTTTCAGAGAGAATGTGCAGCCTTCCTGTATCCGGCATTCGCGTCATCTTTGAAAAAGCGAGACGCATGAAAGACGTGATAAGGTTGGAGATAGGGGAGCCGGATATGGATACCCCCTTCCATGTTAAGGAAGCCGCCAAAAAGGCCTTAGATGAGGGCTTCACTCATTATACCCCTTTCTCGGGTTTTGAAGACCTTCGTGAGGCGATCGCTGAAAAAGTCAAGGTTGAGAATGGCATTGAAGCAGACCCAGAGAGAGAGGTTATCGTAACTCCGGGTGCCTGCAGTTCGGTTTACTGTGCGATACTTTCTATAGTGAATCCTAACGAGGAAGTTCTTATACCCGATCCAGGCTGGCCTCATTATGATCCATGTGTTAGGATGGCAGGCGGCACTCCAGTGCATTATCCACAACTTGAAGAAAATGATTTTAGAGTTAACCCTGATGATTTAGCCACGATGGTTAATGAAAACACGAAAGCCATCTTGATTAACTCACCAAACAACCCTACGGGGGCTGTCTTGACCAGAAAAGATCTGGAGGGCATCGCTCAAATAGCCAAGGAGAATGACTTACTCGTGATATCTGACGAAGTTTACGAGAAAATCATATATGATGATGCAGAACACGTAAGTATCGCCTCGCTTCCGGGTATGCGTAAGCGAGCTGTAACCATTAATGCTTTTTCAAAGACGTACGCTATGACCGGCTGGAGGCTTGGATACGCAATTGCACCAGCGGAGATAGTCACCGAGATGGCAAAACTTGTACTTTATACAAGCACTTGTGCCACCTCTATGGGACAAAGAGCCGCCCTCACCGCCTTAAAGGGTCCTCAGGACTTTGTTGTAGAGATGGTTAAGGAATATAAGCGTAGAAGAGACTTTGTGGTGAAGCGGTTAAATAAGATTGAAGGCATGTCCTGCAAATTGCCTAAGGGCGCCTTCTACGTTTTTCCAAGTATAAAGGAACTCCATATGTCTTCCTTTGACTGCACATACTACCTGCTGGACCACGCAAAGGTTTCAGTGGTTCCTGGCACCGGTTTCGGTGAATACGGAGAGGGATACGTGAGGATCTCTTACGCAACCTCCTTAGAAAACCTCGAAAAAGCCATGGATAGAATAGAGGAAGCTTTGAGGAGGAGAGCATAAAGAGAATTAAATGCGTTAACGCGCTTTAGTTAACTTCTTTTTCAAATGTTCTTGCGGTTAAATTGAAGTTATACATTCTTGGGCGAACAGGTTATTCAGCGCGTATACGTTTCACGATAGGAGGCCTTATCTTCCTCAGGACACGGTAGCTACAATAGGTGCATTTGACTCCGCCGCCGCGCATCTCAAGGTCTTCAGACGGCACCTTGGCGCCGCACTTCACACACTCATAAACAATTCCACGTCCACGCTCCTCAGACACAACCTACGCCTCCAAACTGGTAAGTAAGCATGGTTCATGCACATTTAAACATTTTTCATGAATTTCACCATCTCCCTATGAAACTAAGAGGTATATACTGACATGAGCAGAAGCAAGGATTGAAAACGCTGAGGTTGGCACACTTCAGGGGAGCAAATTTGACAGCACCTAGGCATGTGGTCGCTCAAACTAGATGGAACTCTCCTTGCAATCTTCTCCTGAGGACAGGGAGGACAACTATATAACCTAAAATGAGAGACACTGTTAGGGGAAGAGGCGAGGTGCAAGGGCGCGTATTGATTCTGGCTGGTGGGGGAGGTCATACGGGTTACGCCTATGCCTTAGCCCAAGCCCTTCACAAAAGGGTCCCCTTATCCTTTCTTGCACCTGAGGGAGACACCTTAAGCGAGGGGAGGCTAAGTAAATTTGGTGAGGTAAAGTTTTTAATCAAGGCTAGGGACCCCATAACTCCCACCCATGAGTTTGGGCCTCGTTTCGCCAAGGCTTTCGTGGACTCCATTAGACAAGTTTCACGAGAGTTTGACGTTGTGGTAAGCACGGGCAGCAATTTTTGCATCCCACCAGCAATCATAGCTTGGGCTAGGGGAATTCCGGTAATCAACATTGAGAGCTCAGTCCGCTTCTCAAGTCCCTCTAAAACCGCACGCCTACTGCAACCCTTTTCCACGATAACCGTATTGCAGTGGGAGGAACAAATGAGGCTGCTAGACGGCGTGGTGGTTGGCCCTTTGCTTCCCAAGCCGGAGGTCAAGCCATGGAAAGGAGGCTACATCCTTGTCACAGGGGGCACTTACGGGCATAGACTTTTATTTGACGTGTTAGCGGAGAGCAACCTACGGAATGTGGTTCTACAGACGGGTAGAGTTGACCCCGCACCATACGTCAAAAGACATCCAGAATGGAAAGTAATCACCCTTACGGAAAAATTTCATGAACTCCTAGCAGGCGCAGAGCTCGTCATAACACACTTTGGTTCTACCGCCTTAGAGGCTGTGGTTTACGGAAAACCTGTGATGCTAGTTCCGAACCCTGAATGGACAAGAACTGCAGCAATAGAAGACGCAGGATACCTTGCGAAAAAAGTAAATGCGGTGCCGGTTTCGGAAATAAATTTAGAAACCTTGTTAGGTGCTATTGATGAGGCGAGAAAGAGAACGGTTCCGAGTCTCCCAAACGGCGCTGAGAACCTCGCAAATGAGGTGGCTAAGTTGCTTTGTTTACGCTAGTTAACAGGTGAGCCCTGTGACGCAGCCGCCTCTCATTTCAGTGATATGCTGTGCCCACAATGAGGAAGAGTACATTGATAAGTTCGTCCCAAATCTCCTGAACGCCCTCAAAGGCTTTCCATTTGAAATTATACTCGTTGCAGATAGATGTACAGACAACACTGTGGGTAAGGCAAAAAAGTACGACATAAAGATAATCGAGAAAGAACGGAAGGAATGGAAAAACAGCTATGCTGAATCTCTGCAGATCGGGTACCTAAACGCGAAAGGTTTTTACATAGGGATCATCGACGTGGACATAATAATTCCAGCCAATTTCTTTAAAGACCTTGTACCCATGATTAAGGGCGATCTTGCATCGGTTGCAGCGCATGTTGTCACATACCCGGATACGCTATGGAATCGAGTGATGTACGCGTGGGAAAAAACCTATAGCGTCGCACCGTTGGGGAGAGAACCCTATGGAGCGGCAAGAGTTATGCTTAAGAAAGCTTTAGATAAAATCAACGGATTCCGAGACATGCCAACTCCTGACACTGATATCGATATTCATTTGGCTGAGAGAGGATACAAGAGCGTAGCTGTATCAGCCGTAAAAGTCTACCACGCTAGGCATGTGTCCTTTGGAACCATGGTTGATGGGCAAATAAATGGTGGTCGAGGTCGATACGCCCTCGGCATCGGTTTCGTCAGGACCCTAGGACATGCCCTATTTAGGTTTAGACCCCTCGTGATCTATGGTTGGCTCTCAGAGTGGCAAGGAAGCCTCCATACAAAACAAGAGCACAAAACAAAACCGTGAAATGAATGTGAAATCCTTATGTGTACCCTTTACGAAGGCATAGACCCCCTATGTACTGTCCTTTGGAGACGGATGCATTTGCGTTGCAGTTTTGCGACAAATACCTGTCGAGGATTTAGGCTTAATTAGAGGGCTCTTTCCTGATTTCTTCTAAAATTTGAACGGTTGCCATTCTAACAGCCTCTGCACTTTTGTATTTGGGTTTCCATCCTAACTTTTTTATTTTGGAAATGTCTAAAAGCATGGTTTTGATGTCGCCTATCCAGCCTCTCCCTCCCTCCACTCCCCCTGTATATTGAAATTTTACATCTTTCAATTCCATTTCCTCTACGACGATTTTGGCGATCTCTGCAACACTAATCTGGTCTTCTGAGCCTATGTTATAGATTTCAACCCTTTCGGAGGCGTGTTCTAACCCGAATAGCATGGCGCTGATGCATTCGTCTACCATTAGATACGATTTGGTTTGGGTGCCGTCGCCTAGGATTTCAAGTCGTTTCGGATTTTTCGTGAGTTTATGGATGAAGTCCCAGATGACCCCGTGTCGACTTCTAGAACCTATTATATTCGCGAGGCGATAAATCACTCCACGCATGTCGAATGTGTTGCAATAGGCTGAGATTAAGGCTTCGCAGGCCAGTTTGGACGCGCCATAAAGAGAGATTGGTTTAAGGGGCCCATAGTCCTCAGGTGTAGGAAGAATCGTTGTATCTCCATAAACTGTTGATGTGGATGTGAAAACAATGGTTTTCGCGGTTTTGCTTTTTCGCATTCCTTCAAGAATGTTGTATGTGGCGAGGATATTTTGTTCAAAGTCGATCCTTGTATTCACGGGGCCGACTCGCACTTCAGGATTAGCCGCTAAATGAAAAACTAATTCACAATTCTTCATTGCCCTACGTATGTCTCGACGATTTAAGCTGTCCCCTAACATAAACGTAAAATTGGGGTGCCCAATCCAGGGAGCGATGTTACCCTTGAACCCGGTGCTCAAATTGTCAAGGATCGTAAGTGTTCCGCCTTCTTTCATGAGGGCGTCAACTAGGTGGCTTCCGATGAAACCGGCTCCTCCAGTCACTAAACTCTTAACCCCTGCGTACATATGTCTTCCTTATGACGGATAGTTTCTTTAGAATATTATTAATGCATCAAGTAAAAAAGCTAACGAGCGAATATTCTTAGCTCTTATTTCGGTCTATATCTATCATCATCAAACGAACCTAACATCTTTGTACCTAGGGAGTTCTCGTTAACGCAAATTCACCTCGCACTACCCATTTTCAGTTTAGGGTTAGAGTTCTCTATGACTGGGAGAACGTGCTTGATGAACGCGCGGTTTAGGCGCCCCGGCTAAGCCTTGCGAGGTACTCATACCTTTTAGCTGTGAGGACATCGACTGAGTATTTCTTTGCCTTAAGCTTGTTAGCTCTTCCCATGCTCTCTCTCAGCTTTGGATTATGTAGAAGCGTCGTAATGGCTCTGACGAGGCCCTTCACATCCCCGGGCTCCACGACAAATCCATTGACTCCATCAACTACCAATTCGGGCAATCCCCCCGTCCTCGTCACCACCACAGGAAGACCACAGAGCATAGCTTCTAAAACAGCTCTATTTAATCCTTCGTGAAATGAGGCGCGTGTGGGCATTACGAAGAGACACGCCTTCATTAGGTAAGCCCATAGCTCTTTGCGAGAGACGCGACCGGTGAACGTCACTCTGTCACTTACGTTTAGCTCTCTCGCGAGGGAAATCATCTCACCTCGTTGAGAACCCTCGCCAATTAGGGCGAGGTGGGCGCCCGGAAGTTCCTTCATAGCTCGAATTAATAGATCAATACCCTTCGAGTAGGCGAGGTTGAAGTTAATCATGCATACTATGGTATTTCGGTGTTTCTTCGGTTGCTCAAAGGGCATGCCGGAGATGTCTACTCCCATGGGTATAGTTGTGACGTTGCGCGCTCCCATTCGCCTCGCAAGCGTAGCTAATCCCTCATAATCGCATATAACGCCGTGGCTTAGTCTCATAGTCAAAAAAACCAGCAACGTTCCAAGTTTTGTCCTTCTCTTCGCAACGTCATTGCCGTAAGCGAAGCTCACGTGCACCTTCCGGAACAGTCTAGCGATCACAGCGGAGGGATAACCGAAGGGGTAAGAGGGGTAGACGAGGATGACGCTAGGTCTAAACGATAGGATGGTTAATGTGAGTTTGACTATCAACTTGAGAGTAGTGGTAAATAGAGGGGAATCAGGAAACGGCATGAACAGAACTTTGGCATAACGTGAGAGACAACGGAGTTGAGGTGTGATCCCACCGAGTACCACCATCTTTTGATCCCTCTCGCGTAGAACGTTTGCGTGTTGCCTGATCCAGTCGTCTGGCATTTCATATGCTCCATTATGTGGTATTTTCTCTTCATTGGATTAGCCGTTTCCCCTTTTCCAATCTGGTTAATAGTTGTCGCTGTCTTGGTCTACCAATGACTTCACCTTTTCTCAGTCTTTCGATCTTGGCTCGGATATTTTCGAACTCTCTCTTCTCCTCTGAGGACAATATGTTTTCCTTTTCTAGGATCTTCTGCAACGAGTTTGTGATCATTAGCCAGTATGGAGCAAACAGCTCTGTCTCTTTTCCGGGCGTGAGCATGTAGTTGTACGGGTTTGATTCGACACCTATGGCCATGTCGGTGGGGTAGGCGAGGGTTCGCTTCATGTGCAGCCACCCTATGAACACACCGATGGGAAGAAGCAGCACCATCGAAATGATGACGAAGACGTAGAAATGATGGAAGATCACGTAAAGGAAGGGTAGATTTTTGATAGCCAGATAGTAGATCGCCACGACGTTTCCTGCGAAACCCACCAGGAAGGTCAAGTACGTGCCGTAGCCAAGCCTAAAGTAGTACCACGACCTGAAGATCAACTCTACCAATTTCAATGCCACAGCAACCTCCTTTTCCACCATATCACTGGTTAATTCCCTCGTATTCATATAAACTTATACAACTCATGAAAGGGTCAAAAGAAACAACAATGACTCCCTTTCTCACCATTCATCCCCCCTATAGGGACCTATAAAAGAGAAGCGGTGGTTGCTCACGGACAACTTGCATTATGAGTTTACACACCAGCTTTCAGAGTACAGCCATTTTCACATTTCCATTTGATTAACAGCTACATGGAAAGTCTGGAGAACGGTTCGTTCCTTCTTGTACAACCAGAGAAAAAAGGCCATCAAACTCCTTGAATGCATCAAAGAATCCCGGGATAAGCATCAAGCAGTCCGATGAAATAACATTTTATGCCAAGCTTAGAAGATCGAGGCGGATTGATGAGGCCTCTCTCGTTACTGCTCGAGCAAAGAATTTGATAATAAAGGACCGCAATAAAAGATTGTCTTAGATCTCGGGCATTAATGAAGTTCCTCTGTAGCAACTTTATCGTGGCTTGTCAAAAATAAACGTTTAGATATAAGATCCAAAAATACATACCATGAGGTCGACGAGAGGAGCAACCTTGTGAGGATTTCAATGCTCTCTACTTTGAGGCGATCGGATGAGACCGGAGAAATTTGACGTTGTCATACCGACAAAAAATTCTTCTCAGACGTTGAACTCATGTTTAAATCAACTTTTCCAAAGTGATGTCCCTATTCATAAAGTAATAGTTGTGGACAAAAAAAGTAAAGACGAAACCGTCCAAATCGCGGAAAGATATGGCTGTCAAGTGATTTCCTCTGACGCGAATTATAGTCAAGCCCTCAGGGTAGGAGCGGAGAAGGCTCAAACCGAGTATATTTTGATCTTAGACTCAGATGTTCTAATTAATCAACGCTTCTACTCCAAACTGAGGGGTTATCTAGGGAAATTCTTTGTTGTGAAGGGTGTTCACTGGCATAAGCTTGGTTGGAAGCAGCTGAGCCGCTGGCTTTTCGATTTAGGTCTTAAAGAAATAAATGCCTTGGAGGCCGCGTTTGTTCATCGAGATACCTTCCTTAAGCTAACTGAATCTTGGGAAAACGGACACATGGATGCAGGTGGCGACGCATGGCTATACAGAGTGTGTAAACGACTGAAAATTCCCGTTATCTCTTTACCTGAGGTTGTCAACATTCACTTAACGGGAGATTTCAGACGCCTTTTTCGTCATGCCAGATGGTATGGGAGATCAACACGGAAAATCAAACTTCATAACTTAAACATCTTCATAATTAAGCTTCTAAAAAGCCCCTTTGCAGGTCTGCACTTGGCGTACCGATACCGAAGTCTTCAATTGTTTCCGTTTTACGTAACGCTACGTCTCTGTTATCTATGGGGTTATACCTTTGACTGATTTGAAATGGATCGTGAATCATCTAATTCATGGCATAAGGACAAGGAGAAATAAACGATTTATGGAATGAACATGTGCAAAATTTTGATCGAAAGGAGACTATTTCCAGAGGGATATTATGAAGAAAATAGTTTTCATTGGCGGTTATGGTAATAGCGATGTAGGGGATGACTCTCACCTTACCGCAGATTTGATTAATTTAAAGCGATTTCTCCCTGACGCTCAGTTTCTTGCATTATCAGACAACCCAGAATACACTCTTAAGCGTCATAGGGTGAAGACAGATTTTTCGATAAAGCATTATTTATCAATACAACCACATTTAAGTAGAATTGAAAAACTTTTGAAACTTATCTTTAGAAGCACAGTTTTGCTATTTAATGCCCGCCGATTAAGGAAAAACAAAAAGCCCATTTTCTTGAGTGATGATGGAAAGAGGTTCTTAGAGAACCTTAAAGACGCAGATCTCCTTTTCAATGTTGGAGGAGGAAATATCAACAGTATTCGGCGTCTTGGAAGTTTGTACGATAAATTTCTCACGTATGTTTTATGTAGAACCTTTAGAGTGCCCATTATCTTGTCTGGACAGACCATCGGGCCTTTTTATGGTCGATTTCATAAGCGTCTTGCCAATTTTGCCTTAAATGGGGTGAATGTTATTACTCTGAGAGAGAAGTTTTCCAAAACAGTTTTGGAACAGATTGGTGTAACCAAACCGTTAATCAAGGTGACAGCGGATGATTCCACGCTGTTGCCTCCAGCAAGTCTAAAAAGGGTCAAAGAAGTCTTCTTAAAAGAAAAAATCACTAGATATCATCCTTTGATAGGAATAAATATGATTAAACTCCCCATCTTTATTTCGACGAAGTTAAAGAAAGCCAAAAGGCTGTTAGCCGAAATCGCGGATTATCTTATCTCTAGATACGATGCAAGAATCGTTTTTGTGCCGATGCAGTATATACGCGTTGCTGATGATAGGATTGCCGCGTCTGAGGTCTTAAAGTTGATGAAACACAAGGACAAGGCACGCATTATCATGCACGAATACGACGATCGGACGATAAAGAGTGTAATCGGACAAATGGATTTAGCTATAGGTTTGAGGTATCATTTTATCGTTTTTGCTGTTAACTCACAAGTTCCTTCGATAGGAATCTATTTGAATGATTACTATTCCATGAAAATAAGGGGTATTTTAGACTTGATGGGACAGGAGAAATACGCTTGTAGTATTGAAGAAATATCCATCAAAGACCTGATAAACTTAGTCGAAGACGTTTTATCGAATAAGGAGGCCATCCGCAAGAAGCTTGAGGAACGAACAAAAGAACTAGGAAAACTCAGTCTCTTTTCAATAAAATGTGCAACGAAGCTTCTATCTCAGAACCAAAGGGTTACTCACAAGCTTGGATGATTGCAGTTCCTATTTCCTTGAACGTGTTGACATCCATCTTTTTGATGCATGGTTGTTATCGCCATGTTTCACGAAGACCTTTACAGCCCCCTCTTAAATTTATTAAATACCACGTGTATCCAATTGTTCATTGAAAGTGAAGAATATCATATTCCTGGCTCAGTTTAAGGTATGAAGGGGGAAATCTCGCAACTCAGATTCACAACCTTTTCATCATGAAAACTATATACATTTCGATCATGTTTATTTTTGCCTATTTGATTAGCTCCTTTCTCTTTTGTAACGCAGCTAATATTTTTCGTTGTTTTGGTACGCCGATGACTTCGCCTTTTAACAGTCCTTCGATCTTGGCCTTGATGTCTTCGAATTCACTCTTTTCCTCAGGGGACAACATGTTTCCTTTTTCTAGGATCTTCTGTAGCGCTTGTAGGTTAAGCAGCCAAGCTGTAGCTCAAAGCTCCTTCTCTTTCCCAGGAACCCTATAGCAAAGAAAACGAGGAACGAATCAAAGCCAGACTAAGAACTCTCGGCTACATCGACTAGACAAGCGGCTTGATGCCTAGTAAAATATAGTCAAGATAATTATGAAGTACTACGGAAGACATAAGTTTTAAGTTAAAATTAAACATTAACGGGAAAGGACACTGCTAAAGGGAGGAAAACTCGTTGAAGGTGTTGGTTTTAGGTTTTGACGGCGCTTCCCCGAAGCTGATCGATAGGTGGATCGAAGATCTTCCAACCTTTAGGATATTTAAGGAGCAAGGCATTTACGGTCAAACCATTCCTCCTGTTCCAGCACAAACCCCTGTTGCTTGGACAACTTTCATGACCGGTAAGAACCCCGGTAACCACGGAATCTTCAGCTTCGCCATGAGGAAGAGGGGAACCTACGAAAGAGAGATAATTAGTCCGGGGATGGTTAAGTCCAAGACTCTATGGCGGATTCTCAGCGAAACGGGGAAAAGGGTGGGAGTCATTAACGTTTCGATGAGCGACATAGAAGAAGTTAGGGGCTTCATCATACCGGGCTTCCTGTCAAGAAGTGAAGGCATTCCCCATCCAAATAGCGTAAGGAAGAAGATTAAGCAGAGATTTGGGGTTGACAAACTCATTGGAGACGTAGAGATCGAAACTTTAGAGAGGGTTGAAAGTGACCCGGACCTATTTTTCGAAAGAGTTAATCAAATAACAGATGAAATGGCTGATATCTCGCTGTACCTGCTACGGGAAGAAAAGTGGGACTTCTTCATAGTTGTCTTCATGGGGACAGACAGGATTCATCACTTCTTCTGGAAAAACATCGATAAGACTCATCCAAGATATGAAGAGAGCAAATATAGTAAGCTTGTGAAGGACTTCTACATCAAGGCTGACAAGATAGTTAACCGTTTCCTAAACTCCGTGGAAGAGGACACGTTCGTTGTGTGTATTTCAGATCATGGATTCTGCCCTATCCACAAAGAAGTCGTAGTAAACAACTACCTAGAGGAGCTCGGATTCCTTAAGATGAGGAATGGGAAAATAGATTTAGAAAGGAGCCAAGCCGTTTCATACGGTTATGGAGACATATGGTTAAACGTTAAGGGACGAGAACCCACCGGCCTAATCGAGCTAGGCAGAGAATATGAGGCTGTGAGAAAGGAGATCGCAAATGAACTCAATGAAACACAAATCGATGGCCAAAGGCCATTTAAGGATGTTAAGAGAAGAGAAGATGTATGGTGGGGCAATTACCTGAGCGAAGCACCCGATCTAACCATATTTTTTAATGTAGGTTGGCAGGCTGCGAGAAGGCCAGAGATAATGAAAAAGGATGAGTCTAGAAGATACGTGAATGACGCCCCGAGATGGAGCGGTGGCCACGACGGAACTCACGACCCCGTAGACGTTCCCGGAATCCTCGGCATCCTTGGACCCGGAATTCAAGGCGGAAAAAGATTTATGGCGCAACTATGGGACATAGCACCAACAATACTAAGCCTAATGAACGTCCCTGTCCCAGATGACATGGACGGAAAACCCTTACCAATCAGGATAAGAAGAGCGTAACCTTTAAACATTCTCACACCGATAATCTCTCGATAAATCATGGTTAAATACGTGAACATATCTATTCCAGAAACATTATACAAACGTCTCTCAAACGCCCTAGAGGGATCTGGCTATCGCAGCCCCACTGAGTACATTGTTTTCCTTCTTCGAAAATTCCTACCAGAGTTAGAGTCAGAGGATCAAGATAGAAGGCTCGAAGCGCTGGGTTACAAATAGATCTAAACGAATATGCATGTTGTGCTTCACTTAGACAAGACTTGAATGCTCAGCGATAGATATCTAATGCTATCAAAGCAACCTAGGAATACTATAGTTTATTAAATGCTACACATATTCAACTGTTCATTAAAGGTGAACTGTTCAGTGTCGTATACTACGGGTCTAGGGAGGTTGGTCGAGACGCTACCTACTTGTTTGTGTAAGAGCTCGTTATGACATCTGCTTGAGGGGCTTAAAAGTGGGAAGAGACCTCAAAGCACTTCTCGCAGACAGGCTTAAACCAATCGAGCTCAAGCTTTTATACAGATCCTATGACATCGTTGGCGAAATCGCGATTGTTCGCCTTCCGGAGCACCTTCAAAATAGGACGCAGATTATCGCAGAAGCCATTATGCAGACCCATAAGCATATCAAAACCGTGTTATGTCAGGCTGGACCGGTTTCTGGCGATCTCCGTTTACGCAAGCTGGAGTGGGTTGCGGGTGAAAGGAAATTCGAGACCACTTATAGGGAGCATGGATGCGTCTTTAAGGTTGATTTAGAAAAGTGCTATTTCTCGCCTAGGTTGTCGTATGAGAGGATGCGGATCTCTAGGCAGGTTCAACCAAACGAAGTGGTTGTCAACATGTTCGCTGGTGTGGGATGCTACTCTATCCTCATGGCGAAGCACTCCCAAGCTGAGAAGATCTATTCCATAGACATTAACCCGGTTGCGATTGAGTATATGCGAGAAAACATTAGGCTCAACAGGGTTGAGGGACGAGTCGTTCCCCTTCTGGGAGACGCCAAAAAAATTATTGAGGAACGGCTGACAAACACCGCGAACCGAGTTCTTATGCCGCTGCCTGAAAAGGCATATGAATATCTGGATTGCGCCGTATCTGCGCTCAAGCCAACCGGTGGATGGATCCACTATTATGACTTTGAGCACGCCAAGAAACATGAAAACCCTATCGAAAAAGTCAGGGCAAAAGCGTATGGAAAATTGCAGAAGTTAAGCGTTGACTTTGAAGTGCCCTTCGGTCGGGTTGTGCGAAATACCGGACCCAACTGGTATCAGGTGGTTATTGATATAGAGGTAAAAAAGTTGTCTTAACATCTGAAGTCGTGGAGCTTTCATCTTTCGTCGATTGTTATCCAAGGGGGAGGCTCTTCAAGCTTTTCGCGTGGCTTAACCTCAAATTTCTCTCAGCGATCTTCTCTAGCTTTGCTATTTCGCTTTTCCCGCGCCTAAAGGGAAAGACTCCAGAAATAAAGGGTTGAGGAACAACTTCATTAACAAATACGAAGCAGTTGCACCGCCAAGATCATGGGTTTACCGCGGAATAAAGGTGAAGCGAAATAGTAGCTGTAACAGAGAGATGATCATATCATGGACGTTAGGCTGGTGTGAGTGGTTCACGTTTTAGTTTTTCGCAAGGGCGGTCTTCACATTGACTGCAATGGGTTATTCCTTTTTGAGTGGCACAATCTCTTAACGAATTTACTCTTGCTTCCTCACTTTTCAGCCATTTTTCTAAGCCTATTTCCTTCATTCTTTTAAGATTCTTCACTACTTCATTGTACCATTCTGGTGTTTGGAAAAACTCGTTGAATCTTTTGCATGGAAAGTCGTGGCATTGATGGCAAAAATTGAGCCTTCTGTCATTTATACAACACTCGTAGATTCCACAGATTTTTCGATAATGGAGACACTCTCCAGCGCCGGACCTGCAACCTTGGCATGTTCCTCTTTGAAAGCCTAGACACTCGCCACAATATAGTCCGCAAGGAGCTGCTAACCAACTTATAGACAAGTTTATACCTACCTCATGCCTTCTGACAGAGCCTTCACGTTCTTTCCTAAGACATCTTTTCTGGGGTGAACTTTATCGCAATTCTAATTTTCCTCTCATCTATCATGATAACATGAGAGCCTTTCTGACGGATGGTTTTGAAACCCGCTTTTTGAAGGGCTTTAATTAGTTTGTGGGAATTTAAAGGTGTTATTTTAGGCAAAAGCCTTCACCTTCTGTATTCCAACCACTCTCTGTTGTAGAAGTTCTTTCTTCTTCTCTTCTGTCAGAGTTTCCAAGTAGAGTTCGATGGCTTCCTTCACATTATCCAAAAGTTCCTTTAGAGTATTGCCCTGAGTGTGACAGCTAGGTAACGCAGGTGCAAAAGTTACGTATCCACCAGGCTCATCTTCAACAATGACTGCATCAAACTTGTACATTGTATATACCGTACCATGAACTGGGTGGCGTAATATAAGACTTTTGACGTGTTCAAGATCAGTTTAACGTTCTTATGTAACGAGACAATGTGCCTATCATACCAAAAGCCTTGCGAGAAAACCGAGCCACCGTGAGCATCCCCACCACGTCAGATATAAACTATGCCTTTTGTTCCACAAAGCTTATTGTGCAAATCCCCTATAAGCTCTAGTTAGCAATGGATTATGGGAGGGATGAAGCATCAAAAGAAAGTTGATGGACATTTTAGCCTGCCCCATAGACAAGTATTACCCCCTCGAACTCCATGTCTTTGAAGAGAAGGAGGAAATCGTAGAGGGTGTGATTGTATGCCCAAAATGTTTACGCTGGTATCCCGTCCGAGACGAAATCCCTGAAATGCTACCCGACGAATTACGAGAAGAGAAAGATGAATTACCCTTCTTGCGCAAGTGGAAGGAGAAAATCCCACAAAAAATCCTTTCAGAGGGCAAACCCTTCAACCTTAAAGAAGAAACGGAAAGAGGAAAGCCTAGCTAGCAATTTCAACTTGAATGATCCTTAGCGTATTGGCAAATCTCTCTCAAGACGCATTCGTAGCATAGTGGCTTTATTGTCCTACAAACAAGACCCCCAAACTCGATAAAAATCAGGTTGAAACTCTTTCGGTGTCCCTCTGGAATTATTTTCTCTAGAAGACCCCTCGTCTCCTTTTCCTCCTTCACCAAGCCCACTCGTTTCAAAACCCTGTACACGTTCGTGTCAACCATAACCACATCTCGGTTAAACGCCCAGGCTAAAACCACGTCCGCAGCGTATTCTCCTATCCCAGGAAGCTTCAATAGCTCGTCTCTGCTTTGAGGAACTTTTCCATTATGTTGGTCCATCAAGATTCTCGCCAACTTCTGTAGTCTTTCTGCCTTAACATTGTACATCCCCGACGGTCTAATTAGTTCAGCAATCTGTTTTGACGAAGCCTTTGCCATACTTTGCCATATCTTGCATTGTCGGAAGGATAGTAAACAATCGTTTGTATGCTGCATCCACTTGGGGTGGTCGGGCTCTTTGTAATAGCACAGACAGGCATAGTTTTCTAAATGCGTCTGTTTCACGATGGTATGCAAAGTCTCTAAAAGTCGCCTTGTCGGCCCATTCTAACAGTTTTGCGACAAAGATGTGAGTGTTAATGCGATTCCCTACTTTGTGAGAATTTCCGGGTAACATGGTCTCAAGAAACCCTTTACATCATAGCATAAGTGGCGTTGGTTGAACGTATCCATTATGAGCGTCGTATAAACGACTATACTCCCTTAAGTTTGATCGTCGTGCATTTTGAGGCTGATTTCAATGCTGCCTCGGCTATGACAAGAGCCTTTAAGCCATCAACGCCCGTGACTAGCGGCTCTTCGTTGTTTAATACGCAACTTGCAAAGTGTTGCAACTCTAGTTTTAGGGGCTCCTCCCACTCGTATCGAGGTGTTAGGGTTTGCCCCGCCGTCTCTATGGTTATTTCTTGAGTGAGATAGTTGAGGGACATGATGGCTTCGCTTCCCGTCGCGATCAAGCTTCGAATCTTGTATGGGGTTAGCCAATTTGCTTCGATGAAGGCAGTTTTTCCACTCCGAAACGAGAGCATAATTTGAGCGTAGTCCTCAAATCTCGCGTGTTTCAGGTTGCCCGCCTTTGCGTAAACCGCCCTGGGATCCTCAGCGAAAAGATGTCTCATGATGTCTATATCATGGATAGCCGTATCCTTCACCACTCCCACATCTCCTATTCTTTCGGGCCATTTAGTAACCCTTCTCGCTGTAGCGGAGACGAGGGTTCCGATTTCCCCCTTTTCAAGAGCAACCTTGAAGCGTTGAACCCCAGGGTTAAACCTCTCTAGAAAGCCCACCATTAAGTGGCGTTCTTTCCTCCCCGCCAAATCAACGATTTTCTTCGCTTGCCGAAGCGTGCTGGCCATGGGCTTTTCAACTAATACGTGTTTCTCAGCCTTTAACGCCCTTGCGGTTTCAATGGCAAGATTCGTTGACCAGGTGCATATGCTCACGGCCTCCACGTCTTTTCGCTTTAACAGCTTTCTGCAGTTCGTGTATGCTTCAACGCTAAACTTTTCAGCGACGATCTGAGCCCTTTCGGAATCCATGTCGCAAACTGCCACAAGCTCCGTGTTGGGTAGCTCGTTGAAGACTCTGGCATGGTTTCGCCCCCAGAAGCCCACGCCTAAGACTGCCACTCCCAGTTTCTTCATTTAGATCAGACACCCCTCCCAACACCGCGGTATACGAGGCCCTCTTTCTCTGCCTTGACGGGATCGATGACATGCCCCATATCCACGATCGCAGCGGGCTTCTTCATTAAAAACTTTATCCTCCTCAAGTTTAACCGCCTGAACTGACTATGCCCAACAGCAATGAGGAGGCAGTCTACTCCTTCAACGGTTTTTGTTAACGTTCTTTCTGCGGGATAGCCCAGCTCTTCTAACTCTTTGTGTGAGAAAAGAGGATCGTACACGCGTACGGTCGCGCCCTTCTTACCCAACTTGTTCACAAGCTCTCTTATCGAGGATCTACGGGCTTCCTTTACATTTGGGCGATAAGAAACTCCAAGGACTGAGATTTTGCCCCTTCTCATCGTTTTTCCGCACTGTCGCAGGGCGTCTCTCGTCAAGTGAAGTGCGTGGTTTAGCATCTCATCGTTTATTTTTCTCGCGAGCGTTACTATGCGAGGTTTTGCGTTTACGTTCTCCGCCTCTTCAATGAGGAGATACGAGTTGGTTGGGATGTGTCCGCTAACGATTCCCGGAACCAGTAGGTGGCAGTAGGGCTGAGTGTTGGCCGCTTTTTGAACTTCAATAAAGTCTATTCGAACGTTTTCACAAAAGCGAGCCAACTCATTTGCCAATGCGATGTTGACGTCACGATACGCGTTTTCGAACAACTTTATGGCCTCTGCTGTTTTTATGTCTTTCACCTTGATCATCTCCCCTTTTATAATCGTGCTCAAAATGAGGCAAGCAGCCCTTAAGCTCTGCTCATTAATCGCAGCCACAACCCTAGGATAGGCAGCGATGTCTTGTAACACTCGCCCCGAGGAGGCTCGAATTGGGCTATAGGCTAGACCGAAATCGATTCCAGCCTTTAATCCTGACACGTTTTCAAGGGTCTCCTTAACCAAAGTTTCAGTCACTCCTGGGACTGCTGTGCTTTCGAAAATGACCAGAGACCCTGAACGCAAGCCCATGCCCACCTCTTTGCACGCCCTCTCAACATGCGAGTAATCAGGCTTCTTCTTTGGATCGACAAGGGTTGGAATGACAAACACAATAACATCACTTGCCGAAGCCGCTTCTTTGGCATTGTTGGTGACTGTGAGGCTCCCTCCCTCTGTATGCTTTTTTATAAGAGCCTTAAGTCCCGGCTCAATAAAGGGGGCTCGACCCCTTCTCAGAAGATCGATGACGATCGGATTCGCGTCGGCGCCAATCACCTTAAACCCTGTCTCAGCGAAAAGGCAAGCGGTCGGCAAGCCCATTCGCCCGCATCCCATGACGGCAATCGTGAATTTTCCGCGTTTCTCGGGAGCGTCTATGTCCTCCTCTTTAAGTGTCATCATCATGGACATTTCA
>Ga0315312_1001216_pt1 | contig 21304 bp, 28 predicted proteins | sample TDP7_MG_FD_203629 | JGI IMG/M metagenome (GOLD analysis project Ga0315312, IMG submission 203629) | Freshwater sediment microbial communities from Lake Towuti, South Sulawesi, Indonesia - TDP7 | ecosystem: Environmental > Aquatic > Freshwater > Lake > Sediment | place: Indonesia: South Sulawesi... | reverse complement strand
CAAATTCAACATCTAAAAAAGGGTTTCATAAGTCTTAAACATCAATTCAACTCATTTTTAGTGTGATTTGAACCCTGTCATTTCTTAGAAGGCTTAGAATTATGAGGATTTCTGATGTCAAGGAACTCAACAAAATGTTGTGCGAGGGCTGTGAACAAACTAAATACGAAAAATGCAGATCTTGCAAAGTGTATCAGCTGATTAACTCAATAGCTTTTTAGATCGATTTTTCAAACGCGATGAGCGTGACTTGAGTGGAGTTTTGTCCAAGTTGTGGAACACGTTTGGTTTTGACTAAGAGAATACAGGCCGCGATGACCCTCTTATGCCCTAAATGTGGATATGCGGACTCTTCGTGGGTGAAGCAGTACAAATTGTACACACCTATGGTTCATCCCTCAGAAATTGTGGTCTTGGACAGGAAGTTGAAGCTGAAAACCCTTCCAACAGTGAAGGCCACCTGCCCGAAGTGCATGAACAGGGAAGCTGAGTGTTGGGCGGTCACCTTTGGATCCGAGGGAACGGAACATGTTTCATTCTTCAGATGCACCTCTTGCGGCCACACATGGCGAGAGAAAGATTAAACATTCGCCAGTTGATCCACTCTGCTTTTGCACTGGTGACGATTTTCCCGTAATAGGTGCAAGGCTTCCGTGAAGCCTCACCACCAAAGACTAAATTACCTAGCTCCACGTTCATAGAAGTCCATTAGTTTAGGTCTTTATTTTAAGGCGATATGTTCTAGACCTGTTTTTCATATCCACTTTTATTCGCAATAAACCGTGCATAGATGGATAATAGCGTTAAAGCTGGTCAATGTTCAAAAAAAGTTAAAGTCGATGACAAAGTGAACGCACTTAGAATTTGTGGAACTTGCGAGTATGCTAACACGCGGTTAGAACCCGCTGAAGTTCAGGTTTTGAACCTTAAGGTTAGCGTGGTTTACCAAGACCGTGTTCTATTAAGACGAAGCAACATCAAGCATTTAAAAGACAAGAAGGTGCTGTGTCGAAAGGAAAAAATCGAAGTAAGCATCTTAGAAAGGGGATGCATCTTCTGGAAATGAGTTAAATAAAATGTAAGGCGATAAGTTGTATTTCGGAACCCTTTTGATTAAAGAAAAGGGACAAGCATGGAAGGTTAACCTCGCAAAGCAAGGCATAAAGGTGAAATGCTGATCCCACTCTAAAAGGATGTTAGCATAGTACGAAACAATCATAGTTGGTTTTTCTGTTTCACCAAGAACCATTTTCCACTAGTTCATTTTTGCGATTTCTTGATGGCGCTGAATAGGGTAATGAAAAAGCCGAGTAGAGCCAAGATTCCTCCTCCAATCTCGACTATGGTCCAAGGTGTTAACCGTCCAGTGGTGAGAAGAGCCATTATGCAGTTTCTCTCAGAGGCATAGAAGAAGACGAAGACTCCTATTACAACTAATGCTATTCCCAACAAGGATACGGTCTTGTTCATTTCAACCTTTCCCCCTCTTGTACCCCAATTTATATGATTCGTCTGATTAGCCGTCGCTTTACCAATGCAAACATTTCAGGCTCTTGAGAAGCATGTAGATGGAACACGCCCAACCCGCCTTCTTGAATCACCTTGGCTTGAAAAGAGGGGATTGCGGGATGTAAAGCATTTATTAGGGTTCAAATCAAACCTTCTTGAAGGGGAACGCGTTGAAGGAGGAAATGACGAGCTTCGATATTGCCGCTCTCATCCCAGAACTTAATCAAGCAATCAGGGGCAGTCGCATTAGTAACATTTACCAAGTTCCTCCTCTCACCTTCATTTTGAAACTCCGTCAACCTAGCGTGCCTCCCCTACATCTACTCATCGAGGCAGGTAAGAGGCTCCACCTAACCTCATACGCCCTTAAAAAACCTAAGAAACCACCCGCCTTTTGTATGGTCCTCCGAAAATACCTTAAAAACGGTAAGATCGCAGGAATTGAGCAACACAACTTTGAACGAATCGTCATTATCAGGGTGACCACAAGAGAAGGAGAATTCCAGCTTGTATCAGAACTCTTCGGCTGGGGAAACATCGTCCTCGTAAGCCCACAAAACAAGATTCTACACGCCCTAACCTATCGAAGGATGCGAGACCGAAACATTCTGAGAGGCGAAACCTTTCAGCATGCTCCGCCCAGCGGAAGAAACCCCCTCACCCTCACCCGCCAAGACTTTGGCGAGATAAAGCATCTTGGAAAGCTGGAAACAGTGAGAGCTCTCACGAAATTCCTAGGCATCGGAGGGCTCTACGCCGAAGAAATCCTTCTTCGCGCACAGGTCGAAAAGGATGTCTCGTGCGAAGCCCTAACAGAGCAAGAGATGAATGCAATTTTTAGTCAACTTCACCAAATTCTTTTTGTCATTAAGGCTAGAGACATCAAGCCTTGCGTCATGATCAACGGAGAGGGCGGTTGGGTTGATGTTGTCCCCATTCCCTTAAAGAAATATGCTAACTTTGGGAAAAAGACGTATGAGACCTTCAATGAAGCTCTTGATGATTACTACATTGAAGTTGCTGTTAAGGAAGGGGTGGTCGAAGTCGCCGAGGAAGTTGAGCGAGAACTGGCAAAACAAAAAAGAATCCTTCTGAGTCAACAAAAAGCCTTGAGGGATACAAGAGAGAAGATGGAAGAAAACAGAAGGATTGGGAACGCCATCTTTTCGCACCTCGGTGAGCTTCAGCTCCTCCTTCAGAAGACCATGGACGAGAAAAAGAAGGGGAAACCTTGGGAACAAATAGTGTCAGAAACTCAAACAGAAAAGGAAGCGGATCGTATTCCCGCCGTCTATTTTCACTCCCTGGAGCCTCAACGCTTGATCCTTCAAGTTTCAGTGGAAAACCTAGTTTTTCCGCTTAACCTCCGCCGCTCCATCCAAGCCAACGCGACGAACTATTATACAAAGGCGAAGAAGGCGGAAAGGAAACTGAAGGGCATTGAAAGGGCTATGCAAGAAACTCAAACCAGGATTCAAGATCTGCAGCAAGAATGGGTTAAAGAGACGGAGGAAATACGTGAACCTCCCATTAAACAACGGAAGAAGGCGTGGTACGAAAAGTTCCGGTGGTTCTATTCCTCCGACGGTTTTCTAGTGATTGGGGGAAGAGACGCAACAACGAATGAAATTCTCATCAAAAAACATATGGAACCCCACGATGTTGTCTTTCACGCCGACATCCACGGAGCCCCCTTCGTTTTGATCAAAACCGAGGGAAAAACGCCCCCTGAACAAACGATAAAGGAGTCCGCCCAGTTTGCAGCCTCCTACTCCCGAGGTTGGCGGGAAGGCTTAGGCGCGGTCAGCGTTTACTGGGTTTCCGCTCAGCAGGTGAGTAAGCGTCCCCCTTCGGGTCAGCGCCTAGAGAGGGGGGCTTTCATGATTTACGGGTCGAAAAATTACGTTCGGAATGTTCCGTTGCGGATCGCCATTGGAATAGAAACGAAGGGAGAACACCTGATCATCATTGGGGGTCCAGTGGAAGCAATATCTAAGCAAACGAACACCTACGTCGAGATCATTACGGGGTACCAGTCAGGAGGGAGGCTGGCCAAGCAGATACGGTATTTATTATCCGAAAAGGCCCCTAAGGCTCTGCGAGAACAGATCCTCAAAATCTCACTAGACGAGATTCAAAGATTCGTACCACTGGGTAGGGGAGCCGTGAAACCTAAAGACTAGTGGGTATCAGCGGTCTCGAACGCTTTCTTACTCGAGGCTGTTCATAAAGGATTCATTCAGGTTAACTGAGCATCGTGATAACTCAGGTCGGTGCGATGGTTGTTAGAGTGCTGCAACTGCGGCAAGTTCATCTAATCTTTAAGAAACAGTTTAATAGACCTTTAGTTAATGCTGGTATCGGAAGGTTGGTTGCTATGGCTGAGATGGGCCTTAGAACGCGGATGCTGGTCAAGGATGTCATGACCAGTCCCGTTATCACGATTGAGGAAGACGATTCCGTTAATAAGGCGGCGCAGCTCATGGAACATCACAATGTGGGCTGTATCATCGTAACTAGCAAGCAGGGGAAACCCCTAGGCATCATTACTGAAAGAGACCTCGTTGCACGAGTTTTAGCCAAAAACGCCCAGCCAAGCAAGCTAACCGCCAAACAGGTGATGACGTCACCCCTTATTACCGTGGATCCCGATGAAACCTTGAGTGAGGCTGCCAGGAGAATGAGTCGACTCAACATTCGAAGGTTAGGCGTCATGTACAAGGGGAACCTTGTGGGGGTCATCTCCAGCAAAGACATTCTGGCCATCACCCCTGAGCTTATAGAAACCATACAGGAGAAAGCCCGCATTCAAGGTGAAGTCGAAGCTCAAGAGGCTCAACCCTTGGCCGGATACTGCGATCAGTGCGGACGATGGTCTGACGCCCTTAGTGAAGTTGAGGGCAACTTTGTTTGCGAAGAATGCGAAGCAGAATTTAGGGCAGAGTACTAAAGGCTCAACATTCCTTACCGTACCAGTTTAGGGTGAGAATCGTTGGATGAGGGGGACTTGCAAAGGTTTTTGGATGCCAGGGGAATCGACGCTGAGATCATTCATCTTGAGAGGAAGACCAAAACCGTTGAGCAGGCCGCGGTGGCTCTGCAGACGAGCAAGGACAAAATCATCAAAACTGTCACGTTCATAGATGGATCTGGGGAACCCGTTCTGGCGATCGTCACTGGGGAGGACACTGTTAATCCGAAGAAACTGGCTGAAGCCATCGACACCATAGGTGTAAGGATGGCTACCTCAATTGAAGTGGAACGACACAGCGGCTACTCCGTGGGTGGGGTGCCCCCAATCGGCCATAAGGGAAATATTAGAACCGTAATTGACATGAAAGTCATGAGGAAGAAATTCGTTTATGGTGGAGGAGGATCTGACACCTCTCTGTTAAAGATAAGGCCGTGGGATATCAAAAGGTTACAGAACGCCATGGTTAAGTCCATAACAGGGCATTTTTAGGATGCAACTGTGTACTTTATTTGCGTTTTCTGAAGATTTTGACATGGCCGTATTCGCAGACATATTCAAAGCCGACCTCCACAAGTTTGCAGGTCTCTTCTACGCTGTTAGCCACTTTTACGGTGAAGTCGTCGTTGACTCGTTAGAATATCGCTTTTTCAAGGGTTTATGTAAATCATGGTGTTTTTGATGTTTTTGTGGCTCAGACGTTGTTGAAAAGGGTCTGCCTCCTGCGTTAATAAAACTAGAAATTTGAAGTGATTGTCCAAAGCTATGGGAAGGTTAACTTCTTCGCTATTAATTTCTGCCAGTCTCTCATAATCCTCTCTGCTGGTATGCTTCTTTTTCACAAAGATGCTATCACTGTCAGCATAGATTATCTCAAATCCTAACTTTTCCTTTCAAGAGAAGTATAGCTTCTTTGGGATGAAGCATTTGTGCATAACTCAAAATGCTGTCTACAACCGTCCGCTCAATCAAGACTGCTTTATACAAACTTGAGATCAGCCCAAAGTTCCTTGTGTCACCCGTTTTATTTTTTATTTTTGCGCACACAGGCACCTCGATTTACACTAGCTTAATTTCTGTAGATGTTCGTCGGTCATAACTCGTTATTTGTAAACTTGAAAATAACTCTGCCCTCATACTAGGACGCTTCACGCGTGCGCTCTATTCGTTGCGCGAGTATGCGCGCTGCATTATTCGGTAGGCTTGTAAATAGTTTTCCGCAAATCCCTCGGCGTACTTCTCTATGCCTCCCTGCGCATCTGTGAATTTTCTAAGATGATGATAAAACTCATGAAGAATTACACGTGGATTGCGAAGAACCTCCCTATCAGAAACATGAATCGTTCGTTTCTTTGCGACGTAACACGCCGATTTTTTTGAGTGCCTCTTCGGCATGCCAACCTTAAGGTTCGGCTTTGCAACCTTATAACGCTGACTCAACAATTGAAGAGCTTCCTCAGTGTCTTTGGAAAGAATTAGGTTAACAACTTTCGTTTTAAACAATAAATCAGCAGTTAACATATTCGACAAAGCATGTTCCTGCCTGCGTGCGCTATTTTTTCTTTCTTACCAACCGTGCCTAACTGTTGAAGGCGGAGTCCCTTTCTTCGTTCGTTTTTCCTTTTTCTCGGAACGCTTAAACTTATTGATTTTAACAACACCGCTTTCCAGCGCAACCCAATACTCATTCATTAGATTTCGATGGTAAACAAATTTGTTTACCATTCTCTTTAGCTCTTTTGGGGACAAATTTTCGGAATGTACCAAAACCTTATTGTCACTTGAAGTAACATCAACTTTGAGTTTCGAACGCAAGAAACTGGACAAGGATTCTCTTTCATCATTTAATTCACCCAAATCCACTTTTAACTTCCTCTTCCTCCTCAGGAACAAATCACTCGCCTCTACCCCAGAAGAGTTATTCTCGTTTAAATGATGCGCGCGCTCATATCTATAAAGTTCGCCCTCAAGACTTCTCTACTTCAATGTTGAACCTTTCCTTCAGTGCCTTCATCAGCCGGTTGAACTCCTCCATCTTAGCTTTAAGCCCTACTTTATCTAACATCTTGTCAGCGAACTCGTCACTTTGAAAGTAGTTATCGAGGAGAAGCTTGATGAAAAATCTAACACAGAAAAAGAGGGGAGTTTACGTGGCTTGCCGGAATCCGGAAGAGCTAATCGTTAAGTCCATAACGTGAAATCAGCGTCTCGCCCTGAGAAGACACCAGCTCAAGGCATTTTTAACGCTTTCAGTTCGGTAAGCCTTCCAAAAATAAAATGGATGGGTTTTACCAACCCCCCATCCTTTGCACGACTTCGTCTGGCACCCTTCCCCTCTCCACATCATCTATGGATTCCTCTATGATCCCCAGCGCTTGGTCCGCCTCCTCTTTTGTGATCGTTAGAGGCGGCGCTATTCTGAGGACCGATTTCCCGAAGTGTACTAGTATCAGCCCCTTCTCCCAGCACATCCAATCGACCTTAAGCGTTTCATCCCTCGCCGGCTCCCTCGTCTTCCTGTCCTTGACTAGGTCTACTCCAATCAACACACCCTTGCCTCTGACATCCCCAATAAGCTCATGTTTGTCCATCATCTCCTTAAACCTTTTCATTATGTATTCCCCCATCCTCGCCGCGCGCTCAGGAAGCCTCTCCTCTTTCATCACGTCTATAGTGGCGATGGCAGCCGCGCAGGAGAGCGGGTTTCCCTCGGTGGTGAGGAGGTGTGCTGGTGCCTCCCAAGCCTCCATGATCTCTTTCCTAGCCACAATCGCGCTTAACGGCATCCCGGAGGCTATCGCCTTCGCCAAGATCATGATGTCAGGCTCTAGGTTCCAATGCATGACTGCGAACCACTTTCCAGTGCGCCCAAATCCTGTTTGAACTTCCTCGGCTGCAAAAAGTATCCCGTGATCCTTACATAGCTTCATTAGTTTGGGTAGGTAGTCATTAGGTGGAATTATGACCCCGCTGTCTCCTTGGATCGGCTCAATGACGAGGGCGGCAACCTCCTCGGGTGGGATGATCGTGTCGAAGAGGTTTTCTATGAAGCCTAGACAGTTTAGCCCGCACTCTGGGTATTCGAGCTTAAAGGGGCAACGGTAGCAGTCGGGGTATGGCACGTGGTATATCTCAGGAAGGAAGGGACCCAACTTGCGTCTCATTCGAATGGTTATGCCTGAAAGTGAGATGGCGCCGTAGGTGGTTCCGTGATACGACTTCAGGAATGAGATGATCTTTTGTTTTCCCGTGTAGCTTCTAGCGAGCTTTATTGTTCCATCGTTTGCATCGGAGCCTGAGAGCCCATACGTCACCCTCTTCGGGAAAACACCGGGCGTTATCTCGGTGAGCCTCCTCGCTAGCTCCACCGCATTTTCATAGTATGAATACGCGAGTGTGTTGTGGATGAACTTGTCGCACTGCTCCTTTATTGCCTTCACGACCCTCGGGTGGCGGTGTCCAGTGTTGGTGGTGGCGGCTCCGCAGAGGAAGTCTATGTATTCGTTTCCATCGAGGTCCCAAAGCTTCGCTCCTTGAGCCCTCGCAACCACCAGCGGGAAATACTTAATCCTCAAGGAAGGGGACAAAAGTTCACGATCTTCCTTAACCACTTTCTCGCATTGAGGCACTTCTTTTCTCGAACTCATCTCACAGCCCCCTACATAAGTATGCGACGAATTTTTAAAATTATCTTCTTTATCCTTTGCAAAGGGTCTGGGAGAGGGAACTCTCATCGAACTTCTGATTACTCTAGGTCCATGGTTTCAGTGAACGAGTGGAGATATTCCCCGCAAACTCCTTTTTTTACACAATGAAGCGGCTAAACTGACACTACACATCAGAATTGAAAACCGAAAATAGTCGTGGGATATAATCCATGGCACGAACTATATCGCATTCCGCAACTTGCTTTAAGTAAACCCAGCTTCCAAAATTAATATGGATGAGGAAATGAGAGACCCCGCACATAAAAAACAGTTAAGTTTGGCTAAATGTCATAAGTGTGGACGGGCAACACCTTACAGGCTAAAAGGCTTAGAGCTTTTTCTCAAAACCACGATTCGATGTAAAAAATGTGGAACCTTCATCCCAATTGGAGAAAGATTGGATGATGAGCCAAACCTAGACTTATGGCAAGCCGATGTTTTGGAGAGAGCTAGGAGAACTTATGATCAGTGCAAAATACTATTGACGACCGAATCAGCCTAGCCTTTAATACGCCAACGAAAACCAAACCGACACTAACCTATCTACCTTTTTCTTCTCACGTCGCCTATCCAATATAAAGCCCAGCCAATCATCCAAAGAAGAACAACTGCTGGCAACAACAGAACGACAAACCGATTTCGCATAGCGTTTCTTTTTCGGGCAAATGCCAAATGTGTTTGTTGAAACCTCTTTTCATTTTTAGATTCAAATTCAGAATGCTGAAGAGACCAAACAAACACTAAACTTGAGAGCGTAAGCATCTTAATATCTAAGATATTCGGTCCAATTTGGCGACGCATCAAATCCAGTAGTGTTTTCATAACCTAGGGGATTGATTTTTATGTTCGAAATCTTCAGAACCAAAAACGACCAGTTCACAGTCAGGGTCACAAGGACGGTTGAGAAACTCGCCAACTGATTAAGGCGGGCTTCGAGTACGTCACCTGAGAGTACAGCGATGTCGGCAAATCTTTAGGAAGCGGAAATAAGCCTCAAAAGTATGACTAGTTCCTTAAGAAGGCTAATTAGTTCCGTAGAATTTGTTATACAGAGAGGTTAACACTGTAGTTTTGATCACAAGTATTATCTCAGAGGAAACAATATTTAATAGTGGCACACGGCTAAAAGGACTTGAGGAAAAGGTTTGCGTGTTCAGGACTTAATGGATCCAAGCCATCCCTTTCTATACGCTGATGAACTAGCCACCAAGGCTCGAGCCGTTCTTCGCAGCCAAGGATCGCGGACACTTCCAGTTTTGGATGAACGTAAACGCCTTGTAGGCATGGTCTCTCGAGGAGATGTGATGGCTATAACCTCCTCGATTTCTCCCATTCGAGTCGAGGGGATCATGTCAACACCTAGGTTCGTCGCGACCCTGGACATGGATGTCTTTCACGCGGCGCGAGAAATGATTCGCTTAGACGAGTGGTACATTCCTGTCGTAAAGTCCTCTCAGGATTACACTTACATGGGGGTCCTTGGCTTAGAGAATTTTATTGGCATGTTTTTGGAAAGGGATATCCCTAAACTCACACGCCCCCTCACTGAAATTATGTCCACCGAGGTCGTTACATGCTCTCCTGAAGACGAAGTTGATAACATCTGGCGTTTAATGCAAGAGCGATCCTTCGCTGGACTGCCCGTTGTGAGGAGGGGAAAAGTTATTGGCATGATAACGCAGAAGAATCTGCTGGACAGTGGGGTGATCTTGCCCGCCTTTGAAGCGAAGAAGGGACGGTTTAAGGCTCCACCAAAGATTTCCTTGGTGATGAAGGTTCCTGTCGTCTCTCTGAGGCCAACAGCCGAGCTCAGAGAGGCCGCTGAGCTCATGCTTGAGAAAAACATTGGGCGTGTGCCTATCGTGGATGAGAAGGGTAGACTTATGGGCATAGTTGATCGTGAAGATATTGTGAGAGCGCTTCTCTAAACTGGATGGAGGTTTGAATCTGGCTATACGTCGTGGTGGAAGGCGAGAAGGTTTTCGACCCGGACTAAGAGAGGAAGGACCCCTTAAGTTGAAGGCTCACCCCTCCAAGAGGCGTGAGGGGGAAATCATGACCATAGCAAAGAGCCCAGTGATTACTATGGCGCCCACCACACCAATCTATGACGCCATACAGATCATGGTGAAGGAAGGGTTCCGCCGCATACCTGTCGTTGATCCGGGAACCAAGAGACTTCGCGGCATCATAACCGCCACTGACATCATCGACTACCTCGGTGGAGGTGAAAAGTTTCAGATAATTCAACGAAAGTACGCCGGCAACTTCTTTAAGGCTATAAATGAACCTGTGAAATCCATAATGACTCGGGAGATTGTTTCGATTCCCATCTTTGCCAAAATCAGCGACGCCATCGAACTCATGAAAGAGCATAACGTAGGCGGCTTACCCGTTGTTGACGAAGAAAACAGGGTGTGGGCTATTGTGACAGAACGAGACATCGTCATGATCTTCACCGGAAAAATAAGTAGGGTCAGCGTCGCGGAGTTGATGTCTAAAAAGGTGATAACCGCAACGCCTAAAGCTTCCATCTCTGAAGCTGAAAAAACAATGATTGAACGCGGTTTCAGACGGCTGCCAATCGTTTCTGACCATAAACTCGTTGGCGTAGTCACGGTCATGGACATCCTACGCTTCTTCGGTTCCGGCCAGGTCTTCAAACACCTGCAATCCGGAACCATCGTTCAAGTGTTGCAAACGTCTATTCTTGAAATAGCCGTGAAGGATGTCATAACGATCAAGCCCAACATCGATGTGGGTCAAGCGGCGAGAATCATGCAGGAGAAAAACATTGGGGCCTTGCCCGTGGTGGAAGATGGAAAGCTTGTCGGTATAATAACGGAACGAGACTTCTTTAGGCTAATTGCCTAAGAGAGGCTGTCATTTGTAAGTTTTTCGCGCTTTATTATTGTAAATTCTTATTACGGGTCTTAGCCATTAAATATCAGCGAAAGACATATTAGAAGTTTCAGTAACTGCCGAATACTTTGGTGATAAGGGGGCAAACCTTTGACGGTTGATTTGGTTCTCCGCAACACTAAGGTTTACACTTCGAGGGGGATCGTCAAAGCCGGTGTAGCCATAGATGAGGGAAGAATATTTAAGGTAGCTAAGGAGCCAAGCCTTCCGCAAGCCTCGATAGAATCCGATTTAAAGGGGCACTTACTGCTCCCCGGCTTAATTGACCCCCATGTGCATCATCGTGACCAGCAACTGGCGTACAAGGAGGATTTCTCCAGCGGAACAGCCGCAGCCGCTGCAGGCGGTGTAACCCTAACCATCGACATGCCTAACAACAAGCCAGTAACCATGGATGTCAAGTCTTTAAGAGAACGCATGAACCTGGCTAAAACTAGGGCCGTCGTTAACGTTGCCTTTTATTCAGCCTTTCCCGAGAACCTAGAAGAAATACGCCCTATCGTGATGGAAGGAGCCGTGGCGTTTAAGCTCTACCTGTCGCAAAGGATAGGGGGCCTAGATATTGAAGACGACGACGCGTTGTTGCACGCGTTTAACGAGGTTAAGAAGAGGAAGGTTCTGATTTCGGTGCATGCTGAGGACATGGGGATGCTTGAAAAGATGAGAGAGGAGATGCAACGAGCGGGGCGCAAGGATGTAGAAGCCTATCTAAAGGTTCACTCACCAGAGGCTGAAAAAAGAGCAGTGGAGCGTATCCTTCAACTCGTGAAGAAGTCAGGGGTTCATATTCATTTTTGCCACATTAGTTCAGCTGGTGGGTTGAAGAACATTTTAACCGCAAAGAGCATGGGCCTTCCCGTTACCTGTGAGGTCACGCCACACCACCTCCTTTTGTCGTCTGAACACCTGAAACGCTACGGAATGATGGTCCTCATGAACCCTCCGCTAAGGACCAGAGAGGACGCTGAGGCGCTTTGGAAAGCCCTTAAGCAAGGCTTCATTGACGCTTTAGCCTCAGACCATGCCCCTCATACGATGGAAGAAAAGGAGTATGGATCGGTCTGGAACATAAAGCCTGGCATACCCGGACTTGAGACAACGCTGCCCCTGCTGCTCACCCAGGTGAACATGGGTCGCCTAACCATATCGGATTTGGTTAGAGCAACCTCGGAAATGCCAGCAAAGATCTTTCGTTTAAGGGGCCGAGGAAGTGTGGAGGAAGGATGCTGCGCAGACTTGGTGGTGGTGGATATGCGTCGTGAATACGAGATCGACTCGTCAAGATTCTACTCGAAGGCTAAATTTTCCCCCTTTGACGGTTGGAGGGTCAAGGGAAAACCGATAAAGACCTTTGTGAACGGGCAGTTAGTTATGGACGAGGGTGAGATCGTCGCAAAGCCTGGAACGGGTCAGATTGTCCGGTGGGAAGGTGGGCCATAAAGCCGAATTTATATCCGAAGTTTAGCGGCTCCTTTCTTGTTTTTGTAGGGCTTTTCGTGCGGGAGAACCGTTTCGGTCGTGAACTTGCCTTCGATAGACCTTTTCGCCAAAGAAACTTTCCCTTACTCGATCTGGTTGAAGGCTTGGTCTAGATCAGCGATGATGTCTTCTGGGTCTTCGATTCCTAGCGCCAGTCTTATGAGTTCGTCTGTGATGCCGATTTTTAATCTTTCTTCTCTGGGAACATAGTAGTGGGAAGAGGTGGCTGGTTGAGTGACAAGGGTTTCGGCGCCCCCCAAACTGGGGGAAAGAAAGCTTAACTTAAGACTATCCACAAACTTGGTTGCTGTTTTAAGGCCTCCCTTCAGTTCAAAGCTCACAACTCCGCCGAAACCCTTCATTTGCTTTTTGGCAATCGAGTGTTGAGGATGACTCGCTAGGCCTGGATAGTACACTCTCCCAACCTTCGGGTGTTCCTCAAGGTATCTCGCCACCTTTATGCCGTTTAAATTGTGCCTTTCCATTCGTAATCCGAGAGTTTTCAATCCACGTAACAATAGCCAAGCAGCGTGGGGATCTAGCACCCCGCCAAGAATCTTACGCATATTTCTTAGGGAGTGAATGAAATCCTTCTGCCCGACCACCATGCCCGCGGTTACATCATTATGTCCACCAAGATATTTTGTGGCGCTGTGTATGACTATGTCTGCGCCGAGCTGGAGGGGCTTTTGATTGTACGGAGAAGCAAAAGTGTTGTCTACTACGAGTTTTGCGCCTTTTTCTAGGCTCAGCTTGGCGACTTTCGACAAGTCGACAATTTTCAATGTGGGATTAGTGGGCGATTCAACATAAATGATCTTGGTGTTCTCCTTAACAGCAGATTCCATTCCATCAAAATCTGTGGCTTCTACCATGCTTACCTCAACGCCAAATTTCGGTAGGACATCGTTGAAGAGAGAGAAGGTTCCGCCGTAGATGTCTCTGATCGAAACGATGTGGCTGCCTGAGGAAACCAAGGTGATGACTGTGGTAGCGACGGCTTCCATGCCTGAGGAGAAAGCCGCTCCATCCTCTCCGCACTCGAGGTCCGCCACTTTCTTTTCGACCACCCTTGTTGTTGGATTGCTGAATCTGGTGTAGACGTATCCCTCCGCCCTCTCACTTATGACATCAATCAACCTGTCGGTGTTGGAAAATCCAAAGGTTGAGGTTTGGTAGATGGGTGTCGTGATTGATCCAGTTAATGGATCTCGCGTCTCTCCAGCGTGAACCGCTTTGGTTGAAAAACCTTTACGTTTCGAGGGCATACATACTCTCCTCCAATGGCTAATCAATAGCAACATTGTTATAACTGCTTTCATAAAAACAACACTGTTAGGAAAAGAGGGAAAATGGTATAAATTCGCTTCTGCAGCTATATTCGGTGGTGGAGATTTGAAGTTCATAACAGATGGCATGCTCGGGAAGCTCACAAGATGGCTTCGCATGCTTGGCCAAAACGTCAAATATTCCAGCTCCCTTAACGATAAGCAACTGATTGAGGTCGCAAAAAGAGAGCGCCGTTTTCTGCTGACCCGTGACCTCGAACTCTATCAACAAGCTACGATGCAGGGAGTGGACGCCTTTTTGGTTGAGGGTGCAACAGAAGCTGAAAAGCTCGCTGGCTTGGCGAAGCGGTTTAACCTCATGCTTGAAATCGATGTCACGGTTTCGCGTTGTCCCAAGTGCAACGCAAGAATCAGGTCCATCCCAAAAAAGGAGGTCACCGACAGGGTTCCGAAGACAACCTTTTCTAGTTTTGATGAGTTTTGGGAGTGTCCAAGCTGTAGTCAAATATACTGGCGAGGGGCTCACTGGAGACGAATAAACAAAACCTTGAAAGACGCTAAGCAAATATTAAGGTCTTGATAATACTCATGCCATACCAGTTTGGTACGACACAACATTTCCAATATTTGCATTTTTGTACATTCTCAGTATTCTTCAATCACCTATTCCTCCTTTTCCTCCTTTTCCGATTTCTTTCCTCGGATAATTATCAGCGACTTTCCATTGGATGAATAAGATGCCTTGAGTTTAGGTTGGGGCTTAGCAACGTTTTCACCAACAACCTCTATGGCAGGAAGCTTTTCTTTTTGCATCTTCAATTCAAGTTTACGCAACATTTCTTTTTTGCGTCTCGACATAACAGTGGTCATTTCTTTTTCACTCCTTCCCCTCCAGCATTCATCCAACCATTAGGAAATAACTTCTTCAACCAATTATAGCAATCCCTACAGAGAAGTTCTCCCTGTAAGGAAGGTATGACAAATTTCTCCCATTCACCATTTTGAACATTAAACATCTTAGGGAAGACCTCACCACATAAAGCACAGAGGTTAGGTATTTCAACCCATGGTATTCTTGGCAACATATCAGGTTCATCGTCTGAACAATCGCAAGATATCAACTGACCTAAGCATTTAGGGCAACGCTCCATATCACAACCTGGCTTATGGAGTTGTCCCTCTTCAATACCACAGTCGTGACACACAGCTTTAGTATTCAAATCTTTCGAGAAAGCATGAAGAGACTTCAACAACTTCTCAAGAGAAATCTTCATTTTCATCTTCTTTTTCGACCCCCCTACTATCTCCTTTCTCCTAAGACGGCAAATATCCCTTTATCTTTAGCCAGTCTATCCAAGGTATACTTCCACCAGTTTCCTGCATCCACTTGTTTGACAATTCCCTCACTAGTGGTGGGCCATCCCCCACTTCGCTCATCCAGAATGTCCAAGAAGCGTACTGCCCAGTTGGCGTAATTACGATGCTTATAACAGACCTCCGTATTGGCCCATGAAGTATCCAGGCTTTGTGGAGAGGACTAGATATCCATGAATCTACTATAGCCCTCGCAAGTTCTTGCATGCTGTACTTATAGTAACCCTCGCCTCCCCAGCAGTTCTCAGCATAGGATGCACCCATTGGTGTGTGAAAGAGTTTCCCTTGGTTCGCCATCTCTTGAGTATGTGCCTTAGACAACTTGTATAATTCCTCATCCCATTCAGTAGGGTGTAAACCTTCCTGTTCTCTTGCTTGGTTTATGAGCCTGAAAGCTTCTTTCTCAACATCTTCTACGGTAGGAGTAGGGACCGATACTACGGGAAGAGCTTTTAGTGCTTCTGAAAATGATGAAATTACAAAATTTCTGTGGTGGTAAAGCCCTCCAATAAATATTATGATGAGTACAAAAACCATAATTCCTTTTATCAGTCGGCTCTTTGACTTATGCTTACGTGGATAATATGATTTTCTCTTTATAGGTGACGTAATTTCTCCTTTTAATCCTGTTGAACCGGTCCCTACTATAGCCAACCCCAAAAGGAGTGTGAATATGATCCCTAAAACAACCTTTCCTAGATTTTTCAGAAAGTTTTTTATTGAAAAGTGGTATTTGCGTTTCTGTTTACGTGAATAATAAGGAGGATATAAGAACTCAGAAGGAGTTTCATATCCTGTTTCTACCTTCCATTCTCTCTTCCGCTTTTTCCACCAAGGTGTAACCCCTCTCATATCATCTAAAACCCGTTTAATTCTTCTAGCATCAGAGTTTTTGTCGGTCCCTACGACAGATTCGAAATAAGCATAAGTATATTGAAAATATGGGTGACCTCCTTTAATTTCCCAATCTTGTCTCATCGAAGAAACGAGTTTCGCATATTTAGAATCAGCTTTTAAATACGGTATATGAACACATTTAGCATCTACATGTTCTACGCAGAAGGATCCTTTACAATGGAGGCATTCATGAAGCTCTTTCTTCGAATGATCCCTATTTCGAGTTATACACTCTCTACATTCCCCAAACTCACTCATCTTGTCCATTTTTCATTCACCTCTTCAACATAACCCAATTTAATGAGGTAAGCAACTTCTATCCCTACAAGGCTTGGACTAATCCAGTACATTTCCCTCTGTATTTCAGTTAAGGTCAAAGGTTCTTTTAATAGGTTAGCCTCTAGCTTTAAAGTGAGAGTAGATAATAACGTTACTGTGAAACCTGAAAGCTGTACATTTCATCTATAAACAGAATGAAATAGAGTCCAGGATCTAGTCTCGAAGAAGCCACTTGAGGGGGATGTCTTGGTAGGCTCCGTCGGGAAGCGTTCTTCGGATGGTGATGGGAAGTGTTCCGGTTTCGAGCTCTTGAAGGGCTATGTCGATGGGATTTGAAAGGGTATCCGAGGGCGCGATGAGGATGGGGGCACCCATAGAGATCTGGAGAGCCCTCGCCCCCACTATTCGAGCCTTTTCAAATCTGGTGAGTTTAGGAGGGCCAACCCAGATTTTCTTTTCTTGGCTCGTTTCCTAAAACTCCCTCGTTTCACGCGTCTTTAGTACGGTGGGGGGCCACCCCCGTAGGGACCTGCTCCTGGGGGAGGTGTTGGCGGGGCCTTCATCTTGCCCGATGCAATGATGTCGTCGATCTTTAGGATCATGGATGACGCTTCACTAGCGGATTTGATGATCTGCTTTTTGACTGCAAGGGGTTCAAAAACGTTCATTTTCCTCATGTCCTTCACCTTCCCTTCGTGAACCTCGATGCCTGCCCAAACCTCGCCCTTCTCGTGTCGAGCCCTAAGCTCGGATATGACATCGATAGGGTCGAGCCCCGCGTTTTCGGCTAAAGTGGTGGGTACGGCTTCAAGGGCCTCCGCAAAGCACATTACCGCTAGTTGTTCCCTGCCAGGGAGGGTCCCGGCATATTCCTTAAGCACCTTCGCAACCTCCATCTCCGGAGCACCGCCACCAGCCAAAATCTTAGGTTCCTCCACCACATCCCGCGCGACGCATAGCGCATCGTGTAGCGAGCGTTCTGCTTCACTAACGATTCTTTCGGTTCCTCCTCGTATGAGAATGGCGACCGAGCGCGGATTCTTGCATCCCTCAATGAAGGTCATTTTGTCGTCGCCGATTTTCCTCTCTTCCACAAGCTCAGCGTAGCCAAGGTCCGCCTCGGTCATGTCGTCAAGGTTGGTGATGACCTTTCCTCCGGTAGCTTTCGAAAGCTTTTCCATGTCTGATTTTTTGACCCGACGCACCGCAAGAATTCCTTTCCGAGCAAGGAAGTGTTGAGCCAAGTCGTCGATGCCCTTCTGGCAAATGACCACGTTCGCGCCTGTTGCAACAATTTTTTCTACCATTTCCTTTAACATGCTTTCTTCCTGATGTAGGAAAGCCTCCATCTGGTCTGGGCTTTCAATGTTTATTTTCGCATCGAACTCGGTTTTCTCGATTTCAAGGGCCGAGTCCAGCAAGGCGATCTTGGCTTTTTCCACGCGTTTTGGCATGCCGGGGTGAACCACTTCTTTGTCGGTCACTATGCCGTTGATGAGCTTGGTGTCGGTTAACGATTCGCCGGGCTTCTTCTCCACCATAATATCATCGATGTCCACTTTGTATCGATCCTCAGCCTTTTGAGCCACGTGTAGAACCGCTGAAGAGGCGATCTCAGCAAGATATTCTTTATTCTCAGCCACCAGCTTGCTAGCCATGGAGGTCATCGCAACCTTTTCCAGAAACTCTTTTTCAGTCGGCTGCACAGGAACAGCGATTTTTTCAAGCGTTTCAAGAGCCTTATCCGCTGCCTTTCGATATCCATCGATAATGACGGTTGGATGAACGTTTTTCTCAACAAGGTCCTCAGCCTTCCCTAGGAGCTCTCCAGCAATAATCACCGCGGTAGTGGTTCCGTCGCCTACCTCATCGTCTTGTGTTTTAGCAACTTCCACCATCATCTTCGCAGCTGGATGCTGAATATCCATCTCATCGAGAACAGTACGGCCGTCACTGGTGATGGTGACATCGCCGAAGCTGTCCACCAGCATCTTGTCCATGCCCTTCGGCCCAAGGGAACTCTTCACCGCCTCCGCTACGATTCGAGCCGCCATGATGTTAGCGTGTTGAGCCTCCCTTCCTCGAGATCGACTTGCTCCCTCACGCAATATAAGAACAGGGGTTCCCGCAAGGGTTCCAGTTTCTGCGGCCAATATCAAACAATCCTCCTTAATCTTGTTGAAACAGTAGAAAACGCATTAAAATATAAATGTTGCTTTGCGAATACTAGTTTCTTCAAATCGTTAAGTGGCGAGATTTGAGCGTTGGGGGTTTTTGGATGCCAAAAATCCTTGTGTGTATTAAACAGGCTTTAGATGTGACTGAGTTAAGAATAGATTCGGCGACTAGGCGTCCGATCATTGTGGGTGTGCCACGGAAAATAAGCGACTTTGACAAGAACGCCTTGGAGGAGGCTGTGAGGTTAAAGGCGAAGGCTGGCGGAGAAGTGGTGGTTATAACCGTCGGTCCAGAAGAGGCTAAGATGGCTTTAAGGGAAGCCTTGGCCATGGGCGCCGATAGAGCCTACCTTCTCACCGACCCATCTTTCGAGCGTTCAGACACACTGGCAGTCTCCCACATCCTAGCTGAGGCAATTAAGAAAGTGGGAGAGTTTGATCTGATCCTTTGCGGTGAAGCCTCCATCGATAGTTTCACGGCGCAAGTGGGGCCTCGCCTTGCCGAGAGATTAAACATTCCCCAAATAACCTACGTTAGGAAGCTTGATTTGAAGGGAGACACCGTTGTGGCTGAGCGAAGCCTAGAGGACTGCTATGAAACGGTGAAGGCAAAAATGCCAGTGTTGTTAACAGTGACGGGGGAGATCAATGAGCCTAGAATCCCAGCCCTCATGGCTATCATGAAGGCCTCAAAAAAGGAGATCGTAGTTTGGACCGCGCAGGACCTCAACATCCCTAAAGAGAAGGTTGGAGAAGCCGGCTCAGCGATTCAAGTAACGGAGGTCCTTGCACCGAAGGTGGAAAGGAAAAGAATCGTGATAAAGGCCGAAACCGTTGAGGAGTTAGCGGAAACATTGGCGAAGGCCCTCATCAAAGAGGGAGTCGTGGGGAGGTGAGGGATGTGAGCGAGCATGGTGGTGTTTGGGTTTTCTCTGAAAACAAGGACTTGATGCTTGAGTTGCTGGGGAAGGGAAGCGAATTAGCCAACAAACTCCAAGAGGAATTGGCCGCTGTGCTGCTTGGATACAACGTTAAGGATCAGGCAAACGAGCTTATAGCTTATGGGGCGAACAAGGTTTACGTGGTTGACCACCCTTCGCTCAAAATCCTTTACGCTGACCCCTACACTAGCGCCTTAACAAGCCTAGTCAAACGATACAAGCCCGAAATTCTCTTGATTGGCTCAACGAGAAGGGGGAAGGAACTGGCTTCAAGACTCGCCACCAAGCTAGAAACCGGGTGTGTACCCGATTGCACACGGTTATGGATCGACGAGAAGGGTGTGATGTTGATGGATCGTGTGGTGTATGGGGGAAATGCCGTAGCCACCGCCGTCTGCCGTGTAAAACCCCAAATAGCAACAGTGCCCCCAAGAGTCTTTGAAAGGCTAGAACGCAAGGAGAGGAAAGGTGAGGTCATAGAAGTGGATGTTGAGATCGAGGAACCTAGAACAGAGATTCTGGAGACAAAAGAAATAGAGGCAGCAAAGGTGAAGTTGGAGGAGGCAAAGGTGATCGTTGCTTGTGGCCGCGGAGTTGAAAAGAAAGAGGACACCAGAATACTAGAAGAGTTGGCAGAGATTCTGGGCGGACAAGTGGGGTACACGAGACCGCTCTGCGAGGACCGAAAATGGTTCACCGAATGGATCGGCCTATCCGGCCACAAGGTGAAGCCAGCCCTCTACATCGGCTGCGGCATTTCAGGAGTGATTCAGCACATAGCCGGGATACGTGATTCTCAAATCATCGTGGGCATCAACAAGGATCCGGAGGCACCCATATTCGAAGTTGCCGATTATATAGTTGTTGGTGACCTATATGAGGTGGCTCCGGCTCTATCAGCGGCTCTGAAAAAATTGCTGACAAGCGGCTAGGCAATCAGGGAATGGTTAAAAACTTTGAAACAAAAAAAGAGAAGGATTTACTTATAGTCTATGAACTCCTTACCAAGCAGTTCTCTAGCTATAACTACTCTCTGAATGTTTGTGGCACCCTCAGCCCCGACGATGTATGAAAAGATTCCTCTCAATCCCATTTCAAGATGCGCTTCCTTGGTGTATCCCCAAGCCCCTAACCACAGCATCACGTCCTTGAAGATGTCAACTGCAAGATGCGGGGCTAACAACTTGACCGCCGATATGTGCTTAACGACTTCAAGTGGTGTGAAGCGCTTCCTCTTATATCTCTCATCAATCATCCAGGCTGTTCTATAAATCAATGATCGCACGGCCTCTAGCTTTGCCCAATCATCTGCTAATTCGTACTGGATCATACCGAATTTGCCGATCGGGCGTCCAAAGGCCTTTCTCTGCTTGAGGTACTCTATCCCGATTTCAAGTGCACGTTGCGCGCATCCCACAGAGCAGGCTCCGATTAGGATTCTGGCTAGGTCGAAGCCCTCCATGGTCATGTAGAATCCCTTGCCTTCCTCTCCCATGAGATAGTCATTCGGTAACCTAACGTCTTTCATGGAGAATCCTCCGCAGGATATGCCCATCCTGCCCATGTCATCGAATCGTTTGGTTATTTCAACCCCTGGAGCCTTGATTGGAAGATAGAAGGATGTCATGCCCTTATGTGGAGCCTCTGGCGGTGCTGGTGATGTTCTCGCAGTTATCCAGTATCCTCCGCCGAGCTTGAGGGCCTCCTCTGTGCCGCTAATATACATCTTCTCTCCGTTGACGATCCACTCGTTTCCTTT
>Ga0315312_1001215_pt1 | contig 21315 bp, 18 predicted proteins | sample TDP7_MG_FD_203629 | JGI IMG/M metagenome (GOLD analysis project Ga0315312, IMG submission 203629) | Freshwater sediment microbial communities from Lake Towuti, South Sulawesi, Indonesia - TDP7 | ecosystem: Environmental > Aquatic > Freshwater > Lake > Sediment | place: Indonesia: South Sulawesi... | reverse complement strand
ACGAAAGAACACGAAGCCAAACTAAGTCATAAAACCTATGAGGAAAGCCGTTACTGGCGGACTAGTTGCATATATAGCGTCAATTCTTTCTTTTTCGATAATTTTTCCCTAGAAAAACAGGGTGAAGGAACCAACCATATAAGGAATCTGGAATAAAGAACCATTTACTATCAATTCCGAGCAGTCTCAGCCCCTTAGCAGCCCCAAGCTAGTGGGAAACCCCAGCTCCTATAGACCTCGGGTCCGCATAATTCTCATCCCATTGCGTCATAACGTTTTCATCCCATAGAAAAGGTGAAGTTTATGAAGTTTAAATTTTAGGCTTATGTGCTCTCCCATTTAACCCCTCTCCCAAGGTTTCGGGGGCATTTTTATCTTTAATTTCTTCTTTCCGTTTCTTGCTAGACTTTAGAATCAAACACAAAAACTCAGAATCATAACCCTTCAATAGCAATACCTGTTCGGAACTGGATAATGCCCACCAATGACACTTGAGAACATCGCCAGCCGATAACCTCACTTTTGCATATAAGCTCTTTATTGCTTCCGTTTTATCAAACAACATTAATAACTTCTACAAATTTCCTTGCCGTTTCTTGGTAGCTATATTTATTGACTTCCTCTCTTTTTCCTCCGTAACCTACTTTGCCCTTGAGCTTGTATTCAGTATACAATTCTCTCAAGGCTCTCTTGATGTTTTCCACGGTTTGCGCGTCTATACCTGCATTAGTCGCATTCAATAACTCTGTGATGACATCGTCTGTCCCCCCTGTAGCGAGGATGGGCCTCATAGCCGCAAGATATTCAAAAACTTTTCCAGAATATATCCCCCGTTCCCGCGGATCTTCCCACTTTAGAAGAAGCAAGAGTTGTGACTCTCTTTGCTTTTCGAAAGCGATCTCTCTTGGAACTATTCCGTGTTGTTTGACAATGGGCAGTAATCCGTATTCTTTGCTTTTCTTTTCTAGCAACTCATTCTCGGGACCATAGAATCTAACATCAACATCCTTTGGATCGATAGATCTTTCAGAAATCAAATCCTTTAAAGCAACGAGAAGTTTTGAAGGGTCTTGCTTTGTGTAGATTTGTCCTGTATAGGTAATCGTAAATTTTGATGTTAAACTGGCCTTTTCATCACTTATTTTCTCAGGGTCAAAACCATTGGTTATCGTGTAGACCCTCTTTCCCCTATGTAGCATCCTCAATTTTTCCGCCATGGGAGAAGAAACGGTTACTAATGCATCTGCTAACTTGAGCGTTTTTAGTTCTAGTCTTTGATCAAAGAATCGTCTTATGCGTCCGTAATAATAATTAGCATTTTGTGACCAGAGGTCTCTTAGGTCGGCTATCCACGGGATTTTATACTTGTTTTTTAGTTCATTAGCAATGAGGTGAGCCGTAACTGGTGGAGAACTACTAATCATGGCATCTACGTCTTCGTTTTTTAGTAGCTCATCACCTGCCTTAACAGCAAAAGGCCTCCAACCTTTTTCTGAATCGGGATAATGTGCAATTTCACGGTAGTATTTATAAAGTAACTTCAAGAAGGGTCTAACCCTACTATATTTTTTAGAAGTTAGACGTTTTTTCCCATAGGGTGAACTGTAGCCGTATGTTTCTATGACTCTGTTGTTCTCTTTGAAATCATTAGGAGGCCCAAAACGAGAATCTGGGTTTTCGCCAAGGGGTGTTGTCAAAATAATAGGTTGCCATCCAAATTCAGGAAGATATTTAGCCAAGCTTGGTATGCGCGGAGACGCATAAAACAAATTTGCTATTATTAGGACTTTTCCCATCGATTAATGCCTCATTAAGATAAAGTACATTTTAGAGTGGCCATCTCTTGATGCGTCTACGAAAGCTCCACATCTCCTCTGTTTTTATTTGATATGATCTTCATGATTTTTGTTGCATTTATCCTTTTTTCTCGAATGAATCAGCTCGGTGAGGCTATGTAACCTCTTTCTTGAGCTTAGGGTCTAATTAAAAGTCTATTGATTATCCTACTACCTCAATTATTGCTCCCCATTTTTGCCAACTTCCCCCCCATAATTCCTTGGGAAGTTTGGTGATACATATGTTTTCCCTGGGAATGAACTTTTTGAATAATGCCCTATAGTCTCTTGCCCAATGCCCCACAAAAAAACCAAGAGAGGCAGATTTAAACTTAAAAGCCTCAGATTTCAACCTAAAACAACAATATCCATTCAAGAGTAACGCTAACCACATGTTAAAGAGATGCCATTCGCAAAGCACTAACACGCGGCCTATACGAAGCATTTCCTTTGCAACCTCTTTAATTTCTTTTGGAGGTACATAAATTAGAACAGCATCTGTGAACACCACGTCAAAGCTCCTATTTGCAAATCTGCCAAGTTCCTGAGCCTTGCCGACTTCCAATCTAACGTTGGAAATGCCTTCCCGCCTAAACCACTCATTACCCTTTTGAACAGCTACCGGGTTTATATCGATACCTCTTATCTCAGCATCAGGAAACTTTCTTGCGATATTGTATAGGTTTGGACCGGAAGCGCATCCTATCTCTAGAACACTACGTATTGGAGAATATTTGCATATCTTTTCAACTAAAAAAGACCTGTGCGGATGGTCTCGTGACCTCCAATAACTTTCTACCCATTCCTCCCCCTCCAAAAGGTGTCTAGTGGCCCACTCTTTATCCGTTAGTATGCTGCGCATATTCCTGTGAATCCCGCACCGCTAGTTATCAATTTTCTTGTTTCTCATGTCTCCCGAATTAGTTTTTCATAAATGTCTTCAATCTTCTTCATTTCTCTATAGTAATTATTCCTCTCTTCAATTATCTCTCTGTTGATCTTCCCAAACTTCTTTCTTACGTTCTCATTTTTTAATAAATAAACAATCTTTTCGGCTAGGGATTTCGAATCTTTTGCTGGAACAAGAAATCCATTTACTCCGTCCTTTACCCATTTTTTGTTGTCCGCGACATCGGTAATTACCACTGGTAGTCCACAAGCCATTGCTTCAGCTGTGCTGGCAGCGATTCCAGCGTCCGAAAGTGATGTGGAAACGCAAACGTCAACAGTGTTTAAATACAGTGGGAGTTCATCATTTGGGATAAAACCTACAAACTTTACATTGTCCTCAACGTCTAAAGATTTTGCTAATTCTCTCAGCCTTTTTTCTTCGGAGCCTTTACCAGCAATCAAAAATCTTGTTTCAGGAATTTCATTTAAAACCAAGGGGGCAGACTTGATCAATGTTTCAACATCATAAATGGGGTCAAGATTTCTTAAACTTATCATCGTAGGTGAGTTATATATCCGCAATTTTGCCTTTAGCGTCTCGCTTTTTTGTCCTGGAGTAAATTTCCGAGTGTCAACCCCAAAGTAGATGAGCCTAATCTTTTCTGGAGGAACCCCTAGTCTTTCCATCGCTTCCGTCATGTGTTTGGCATCGCACGTTATTAAATCCGCCTTTTTCAAAGTAAATATTGCAATATACCTTTTTATCATCGAGATGAGACGCGCTTCTGGAACAGCTAGAACATCTGAACCCCAAGCTGTTATTACGAATGGATGAAAATCGCACAGCGCCCCGAAAAATCCATAATTAGTTACATAATGTGCATGCAACACGTCTGGTTCTATTCTTTTGATTAAAGCCTTTATTCTGATGATGGATGGAATTTTAAGTGGAAATGTAGCATTCTTAACAAGCACTGGAAGTTTCAAAAAATGAACGATTACTTCATCTATTCTGGCATCTTCGAAGGAGATCACATGGATTTCGTGTCCTCTTTCGACGAAATATTTGACCCATCTATGCGTGTGAACACTTGACGCATCCGCCAAATAGCATATTCGCACCGCATCCACTGCCCCTTTATGTATGTCAAATCTAAATTAATAAAGCATATTCTCCAGAAAGATATGTTGTCTTTACCAAAGCCGTGTTTACATTGGGTATGCCAATTAATGAATAATCCAAGCTATTATAGGCACTTTCTTTCTTTACCCTTTGAATTCTTCTATACATTTTCTAAGCACCGAATACTCTTTTGCGTATATTATATCGGATGACAATTTTTCCTTTACAAACCTTACACTATTTTCAAAGAGGGCATCATATAATACTTCATCACTCAAAAGTCGCAAACATTGATATCGAGACAATTTCTAGCGCTTGATTGGCGGCGTTGAAGAGATAATATTAATATTAGGGTTCATTCTTATTCAAAATTGACGCTGCCTAGAGAAACATTGCCTCCTGGGGTTCGGATGGATGAAAATAGACGTGGCGGTTTGCACCTATCAAAGCGAAAGATACCTCGACGAATGCCTAACGAGCGTCGAGAAGGCCGTCCCCATAAACAAGTTAATCATTGTTGATCATTATTCAACTGACAAAACAATAGAAATAGCCAAAAAACATAACGCTGAGATATATTTCGAAAATGTGGGACTAGGCTACGCAAGGCAAATAGCCATGGATCATGTTGAAACACCTGTCTTCATGTTCCTGGACTCTGACGTGGTTTTCTATAGTTATGATTGGTTTGAAAAAGCAATTTCACTTATAGGGCGGCAAAAAAACGGGGAGAAGATCGGCGCAGTTGTTGTTTTCACTCCTGTGATACATAACCCGCATAGACAAAAATACGCTGAGTTTTGGTGGAAGGTGTGCCCTTGGAAGAAGGAAATCGGCTTCCTACCTCAATCAACACTCTACCTGAAGAAGGCCCTTGAGGGGATTAGGGTACCGTCTATTCTTGGCTCCTATGAGCAGGTGTACATGGCGTTATATATGCGAGCACGCGGATACTGGTACACCGCAATAGAAGTGAAAGGCAGGCACTTTTACGATTTCCCATATAAAAAGGCAGCTTGGTTGGGCGCGGGAGACAGACTATTTTTCGGCATTAAACCCTGGTGGGGGGCGGTACCTGGTCTTTTATTGGATAAAATATTAACTGCCCCGTTGAAAGCCATTCCACCCGCATTCATAATGAGGGACCCATACATTGTTACGTGGAACACCCGCTATTGGCTTGGATACCTCAAAGGGTGGTTAAAACCCGAGGAGTACACAAAGATGAAAAGGACGCCTCAAAAGAGGGACGCTTAAAATCTTTTGGAGGGTAAAGTAGGCGCCCTAACGTCAATGTTGTCATTTCTTCTTCCCCTATCTAAGAAAGCTTTCAAGCAAAAGAAACGAATAAGTGGGTACACATAAAGAATCTCCGGACGCCTTGTTTTCCAAACGATGTGCAGAGCTCTAAGGGGACTAAAAGCGAAAATCCGCACCATGTTCCTAAAAGTTATTCCAGCCTCCGGTTTTCTGGTATTCAAGTAAGTGTTGTACTTATGCTTCAATTCGTAAACTATTCCGGGCCTAATATGATCGGACACCACGTTTTTGTCGATAATCCACTTGTACCGGGCATCTAGAATCTTGTCCCATAAATTTCGGTCAATGCAGATAGGACAGGTTGCTGGAAAACCGCCAATTTCCCTGATGACTTCGGTTTTATAGATGTTGTTATCAATGCTGAGCATAAAGAGCACTTGTCTTTCTGCAACGTATTCATCCAGTTTTCTAAGAACAGGGTGGGTCGCTGTCCTAATTCCCTGTGCACAAGCAACTTCTTTGTCTAACATGTATTTTGGGATTGTAGGCCACCAATTTTTGGTGAGAACGACATCTTGTTCAAAGGAGATAAAAAATTGGCTGGTGACGCGCCTTAAAGCTTCGTTTGCTCCACTTGCAATACCTGATGCGGGATTTTCGTAGACTTCCCATCCAAACTTTTTTGCAATTTCGACCGTGTTGTCTGTGCTATGGTCATTAATGATTATTTTCTTCGCTACGGCGTCCTTCGGGATAACTTCATCTATCCTTTCAAGAACTAAAGGCAAAGTTTTAGCTCCATTCTTCGTCCACATAACCAAGTCGACAATTGCAACTTCTCTCTGATTTTTGGTCTTCATTTTCTGCAATCCTGTTTTACCGCGCCCATAGGTTCGCTGAGCCTCATCGAGGGCTTCACATTATTGTCAAGAGCCATGATTAGGGAATCAAAATAGGTACTTGAACTTTTCCCATCTTGTATTCATCCCTTTTGAGGCTTTCTCGTTTGCATGTTGCTTGTTGCAGGGCGTCTGGTTCCCCTTTAGCTAAACGGTCAATAGTAACCTTGGACTCTGCAATTTCTCGTTCATATCGTGTGTTATGCTTCTGGCTTCACTTTTGGATATAGCCCAAATGGGGTTCAAGTCTAGATAACCCTTTTTTTGCGCCAATAAATTCGGGAGCATCAATTCCAAATTTCTTTCGCCAATATGTTTTGTCGGAAAAAGCATTTATAGTTAACAAATGATGTGCTTCATGTATGAAGAATTTACATCCACTCTGCAACGGAGGCCATAAGTTTTCTATACAAGTTACAATAGATTCATGCAAGTCCACATCGATAAAAACTAATGCAAATTTTTTGTCTCTCATCTTTGGTAAGGTTTCTTTAAACCATCCTGGAACTAATTTTACCACATTCGGTTCACCATAATCTTCCAAGTTTTTCCTCACCTCATTTATAGTTCCCAGATAATCACCCTTATGATAGATTTCTTCTTCTCCCTCCGAGTGTAGATGTACTTTATCTACATCACTTGGTTCAGGAAGACCTTTAAAAGAATCGCATGCCCATAATTTTCTACCTGTAAGTTTTGCTACAACGCTTAATTTGCAGGTACTACCTCCTTTATATACACTAGCTTCAATTATATCACCTTCAACTTGGCTTCTCAATATTTCATCTGCTATACGAAGCAATTCCACTTCTGAGTGGGCACATATTATGGAACGATGTATTTTTCTAAATTTCATAAGTATATACATGCGTTGACGTAGCCGCCCCAAACTTTTAAAGAGAAATCTGAGGTAAGCAAAGTACTTTAGAATGGAATTAATCATCGCGACGCTCTCCACCTCAAATAATGTTCAGCTAATATATTATTAATTCACATTGATAGCCTTTTTTCCTGAACTATCCTTTGAAGTCGCGCTCAGTTAAATTCCTCTCTCTTTCTTGTCTTGTATAGAATTCTTACGCAAAAAAGAATCCTTCTTGAACGGTTAGTAACTAAAAAAGAAAGTGAAACTAAAGCCTAAGGATGGAGGGAGTATTTACCGTAGAAAAGATTAAAATTAAATGTTGGGTGTGGACGTGATAAATGGGGAGACGTTAGGATGGATGTAGGATTCAAATATAGAGGGGAGGTTATCTCACCTAATTTCATTGGGGACGCACAAAATCTTCCGTTCCGAGACTCGGTATTTTCTGAAGTAAGAGCCTCGCACATAATTGAGGAATGGCCTCACTGGAAACAGGCCTTATATGAATGGATTAGGGTTTGCAACAACACCGTTATCATTGGATTTCCCTATAGGGATGGGTTCTTTAGACCCCTAATCCGCAGTATTCTTAACCTTCACTACCGTCCATTGAAAGATGCAATCAATTGTAGGAAATTTAAATGTCACTATTGGATAATTAATCCAAATATAGTATATCTAGTATCCTTAAAAAAATGGATTCAAGGTCAGCGTAGTTTTAAACGAATATCCATTGTTTTATAGGAAAGTATTCACCTTGTCGGGAAATATAAGCATATTAAAATGGAGTACATAATAATGGCAAAGAAAGAACAAAGCTCGTAATTAAAGTTACAGCACAGATATATGTTCGCCGTTGTGTGCATTTTTAAGAATTTTGTACCAACCGACCGTATGAATTTGAGCCCGAATCCATAGATTTCGTCAAATCTAACCCGTGAAGTTGCACCCTAATACTTTAAATTTATTAATGGTATAGGTATGCAAACTGAATGGCGGTGAAGTGTTAGTGGTGCGTGCTGTTCGCCCGGTGACTCGTGTTGCGCGCGGCGCAACCTACCTGTTTATTCAGGGTATAATGTCCAATGTCCTTGGATTAGTGTATTTTTACATGATGCTCAGGGTGCTTCCTTCCCCTGAACAAGGTCCGGAGATGGGGTTTTTTGCCATCTTATCCATAATCCTCGCAGCCGTTTCAGTTTTTAGTACGTTCGCCATAGGACTGGCTGCAACAAAGTATATTCCTCAATACATTGGCGAGGGTCACGTAGAGAAGGCTAGGTCTGTGGTCACGCGGCTATTGCAGTTTTCCTTGCTGTCCTCCATTGCCTTTACCGTGGTATTCCTACTTTCTGCGAAATGGCTAGCTGTAACAATAGCGGGCGACCCCATGTGGGCGCCTTTGTTTTACATCTTCGCCTTCTCCGCTTTTTTCGTCATTCTAAATAGTATTATTCCGTTGTTTTTGCAGGGCTTGCAGAGATTTCGAGAATATGCCATGGTAAGCTTCTTGGGCGATCTTACACATAGGCTCGTAGCCATCTCTTTGCTTTCTTTGGGCATGGGGCTGTATGGTATTGTTTGGAGCTGGCTTGCAGGTTTTATGGTCTCCTCTCTGGGTAGTTTAATTCTGACTGCCAAGTTTATTGGCGTATTTGAAAAACCCCATCCACTAAAGCCCCTGATTAAATTCTCCTATCCACTTCACATTTCTAACATCCTCGTGTTCTTCGCGACTTATGTAGATCAAATATTAATTTTACCACTCCTCGGCGTCGCAGCTCTTGGCTATTACAATGTGGCAGTTCGAGCAACCGCTGTACCAGGCCTTATTTCGGGATCGATCGCCACAGCACTATTTCCTCAACTCTCGGAGCTACACACAAGAAAGGGGAAAGCCGTTTTAACACAGGCTTTTCACATTTCGACCAGAGTGGTGTTAGTCAGCTTTCCAGCAATATTTGGGCTCGCGGCCTTGGCTTATCCGTTGGTCATGCTAGTGCGGGCGGAGTACGTGAATGCTATTGCACCTTTGGTCGTCCTTTGCCTTTCCTCACTTATCGGAACATTAGGGATTGCAATCTGGCCGACGCTGATGACGCTGGAACGCACCAAAACCGTGCTAAAGCTTAACATATTCTCTATAATCATAAAAGCGGGCGTGTCTTACGTCGCCGTGACTCTTCTTAAAATAGGCATGACCGGGCCGGCTTGGGCAACGGTTTTTGTTTCTCTGATAACTGTCGGACTGGGAATCCACGCTTTAAGAGAAAGCCTCAGCGTTACCTTTGACAAGGAGGCAATCTGGAAAGCCTCAGCGTCCTCCATCATTATGGCTACGATGCTAGTCTTAATAGAAAGACTTGTTTTTAATCCATATTTGGTCCCCTTTTACATGATTATTGGCGCCGTGGTTTACTTCCTCTCTCTGGTCGCTCTTAAAGCTATCAAGAAAAGCGATGTTGAACGGGTCCGTGACTATCTTCCCTCCAGGTTAGAGCGGGCGGCTTCCTGGCTGGACCGCTTGGCAGTCGCTGGATAAATTTTGTGGAAATTGCTGCAAGAATGGGAAGAATGTGTTATCTACATCGGCTTGCATTCTGCGAACTAATATACGACTTCATAGACGCATACGAGTATGTACACGCCTCCCGTTTGTTGAGAATCAGCCTTAGAGAGATAACCTACCCATTTTCCGTTTTCATCCTGCAGCCTGAAATATGGGATTTGCGTCGTTGGATTACTTTCTATGGTAACCGTATGCGGGATTCCTGCCTTCTCTTCTGCTCCATAGTGCATTAATTTGTAAATAACCGTGCTCTTGCCCCGATCATTCCATTCCCAACGTCCCTGCTGAGTCCAGTTTCCGAGGTCTAATTCGTTTAGACCGAGTTCTGGATAAACAGACCCGGCGATTCTTATCATCCAATGCCATTTGCCTTCGTCACCCCACCCCTGTTCTACTACTTGACCCTGTTGATCAACGTAGAAGGTAGTGAAGACGACAACGTGGGTCACATCGTATGTCTTTAGAATTTTAATTGCCTCGGTTTCGTTGGATACAAACATTAATCCTATTGTCCCTATCTGGGTTGTGTTTATGGTGCCGTTGTCGGCGAGGGTTGTTTGGTTTCCGAGGATGCTTATCCAGTAGCCGTAGTCCCACCAGCTGCCAACTATCGCTGTTGGAGGCAAATTCACGCGCATCCATTCTAGGGTGTCAAGCCAATCGGTTACCGTTTCACCCGGTCTTATGGGTGCGCTTGCTGCCGCAATCGTAGCAGGTGAATATGCGTGTGTGATGGGTCTCAACTCAGGCAAGTAGAAAGGAAATATGAGCAGAATGAGCATTATTATAAAGAAGGCGGCGCTGAACTCCTTTCCAACATGGGCTCCAAAACGCATTTTCCGCCTAGGAATCACAGGAGCCTCCTTCATAACGGCGACAAAGGGTCTCAGCACCTGAACCAAGGCGATTGCCCAGAGGATACAGAAGGCCGGAGCCATAAGCAAGGTTAACCGTATCATGGAACTAGCGAAGTATATCGTGGTTAAAGTGAAAATGCTCAAGAAAATGTTTCGGTTAGTTGGGTTTTGCAAGGCAAAGAACAAACCGACAGGTATGAAAAAGGCGCCTATCCCATACTCGTAGTAGAAGGAGGCCCATGCCCCGGGCCTGTGCTCCGCAACCGATTCCATTATGGGATTGAAAGCGCGTAGTAGAGGATTTATAGCAAATATGAACTTGCCCATTGGGCTAAGGAATCCCAGCTCTCCCGTCAGAAAAATTGCGGCAATGGCGAGTACGAAGAACGAGGAGGTTAAGATAACTTTCGTTTTTAGGCTTTGAACATGACGGAAGAGTTCACATAAGCACAACAGAGAGAAAACTACTAGCACCGACAGGTTAAATGGTTCTGTTAGAAATCTGAATCCCGGGTTCGGCATGTTTACCGCAATGAAGAAGGCAATGCTAAACGTTACGCCATAGGACAAAAGCAAACGCGACGAATACCTGCGAAGCAAGATTAAAATGAAAACAAAGATGGCGGTCATTGCAATGGGGTACCGTGAAGCCCCCCAAGAAATACACATATAACCTAGAGACAGCCCTGCAGCAACGGCATAAATCAAGTTACTCCTTAAAGTTCTCTCTTTTTCGATGGATCTAAGGAAGAAGAAGGAAAATAGGAGGAGGGCAAAAATTCCCACTGCTTCGTCATCGCAGAAACCGAGCGCGGTGCGCCCAATATAAGACGCGTTTAAGGCGAGAAACAAGGCTGCAAAAAGACCAGCTTCCTTACCACCAATATCTTTGGCCAAAAAATATATGACCAGACATGTCAATGTCCCCATGATAACGGGAAAAATGATATGCAACTGAAATAAGGTTATGGACAAACCCAGAGCCCTTAAAACAACGTACAATGATGCGGTGCTCATCGCCAACCCGCGATAAGAAACCCTCGCAATATCGTTTCCAAATGGATACCACCTCATGCGGTCAGTCCATGAGGCCCACGCAGCATAGCCGTGCTCAACCAAGTACTCCGCTGAACGATAATGGAAATAAGGATCAAACTCCGAGAGGTAGTACCCCCAACGGAGAGGCAGCAACCTCACCATAAAGGCGAGGAAAAGAACAATAGAAAGGATAGAGATCGTTAGAAGGGAAGAATGAGATATCCTAAAATGAAGAACTTTGAGCCCCTTCAAAGCACCGACCAATCTTTCCCTACGGAACCACTTTTCAGGCATGGCATTTAAACATCCTTCGAAGCTAAATAAACCTTTTGTGTAAAATGTTACCTATAAACGTAAAGCCCAACCGCATCTAGACAGCAAAGATGGGAAGCAAGGAAGTTGAGTCCTGTCACATTACGAGATATCCTCTCGAACAAGCTTAAACCACGGGAGCTGGGGCTCATCTTCAAATCATATGACATAATTGGCGACATTGCCATCATTAAGGTTCCTGAGCCCCTTCGAAAGAGAAAAGAGATCATCGCTGAGGCCGTTCTGCAGACCCACAAGCGCGTGAAAACTGTGTTGCAACAAACAAGTCCAATTTCTAATGAGTTCCGCTTGCGCAAGCTTGAGTGGGTTGTAGGCAAAAAGAAAACCGAGACCGTTTATAGAGAATACGGTTGCGTTTTCAAAGTCGACATAGAGAAGTGCTATTTTTCGCCTCGCCTTTCCTATGAGCGGATGAGAATTGCCCAACGGGTTCAACCTGGCGAAGTGGTCGTCAACATGTTTGCAGGCGTTGGCTGTTATTCTATCCTTATCGCCAAGCATGCTAAGGCTACAAAAATTTACTCCATAGATCTTAACCCCGACGCGGTTCGCTACATGCTCGATAACGTTCTGCTCAACAAGGTCCAGAACCAAGTGGTAGTCATCCAAGGAGACGCCAAGAATGTCATACAACAAACCCTAAAAAACATGGTTGATCGGGTGCTTATGCCCCTCCCTGAGAGGGCCTATGAATATCTCGATTATGCTTTACTTGCCCTCAAGCCTGTTGGAGGATGGATTCACTACTACGCCTTCGAGCATGCCAAAAAGCTCGAAAACCCCATGGAGAAGGCCGAAGCAAAGGTTCGAGAAAAACTTCGAAAGCTTAACATTGATTTTGAAGTGCCCTTTCGTCGAATTGTTAGGGATGTTGGGCCGAATTGGTTTCAAGTTGTCTTAGATATAAGAGTACAGCGATTAAATTAGTTGGCGGTCTGGCAAATCTTTTATAGCCTTAATTATCTAACAATTCCATTAACTAGGAGGCGAGGAACATTAAGAGGAAGTTAATGGAGATTTTGGCCTGTCCCATTGACAAGTATTACCCCCTTGAACTGCACGTCTTCGAGGAAAAGGAGGAAATCGTGGAAGGCATCATCATATGTCCGAAGTGTCTGCGCTGGTACCCTATCCGAGATGAAATTCCTGAAATGCTGCCAGACGAACTGCGAGAAGAGAAGGACGAGCTGCCATTCCTGCGGAAGTGGAGAGCTCAAATGCCCAAAAACATCCTCATGGAAGGTAAACCCTTTAACCTGAAAGGAGAAAGGGAAAAGGGTAGCTGAAACGATTTAATTTTCCTTTGTTCATTTGAGCTTGATTGTCCTGCATTTCTCGGCGGATTTTAGGGCGGCTTGGGCTATCTGGAGGGCCTTCAAGCCGTCAAGGCCTGTGACCAGAGGTCCTTTGTTGTTTAGTATGGAATCTGCGAAGTGTTGTAGTTCTAGCTTGAGGGGTTCTTCCCATTTGTGCCTCGGGGTTAGGCTTCGCCCCGCCGTCTCTATGGTTATTTCCTGGGTTATGTAGTCTAGATGGATCAAGGCGTTGCTTCCCGTCACTGACAGGTTGCGGATTTTGTAGGGGGTTAGCCAGTTTGCTTCAAGGAAGGCTGTTTCTCCGCCCTCAAAGGTGAGCATGATTTGGGCGTAATCCTCAAATTTTTTGTGCTTTAAATTGCCTGCTTTTGCATAAACCGCTATGGGATCTTGGCCAAATAGATATCTGATGATGTCTATATCGTGAATGGCGGTGTCCTTAACAACTCCAACATCGCCTATTCTTTCAGGCCACTCTCTAACCCTTCTGGCTGTAGCGGATACAGGGGTTCCTATCTCCCCCTTTTCTATTGCTTCCTTTACCTGTTGAACGCCGGGGTTAAACCGCTCAACAAAGCCTACCATGAGATTGAGCTCGTTTTTTTCGGCTAGTTCAACGGTTTTTCTTGCTTGTTGGAGAGTGTTTGCCATGGGTTTTTCAACGAGCACGTGTTTTCCGGCTTTTAACGCCTTCATGGCTTCAAAAGCAAGTTTTGTTGACCAAGTGCAGATGCTCGCAGCCTCTATGTCTTCTCTCCTCAACATTTTTCCACTTTTCACATATCCTTCTACGCCGAATTTCTCTGCAACGCTTCGCACCTTTTCCCGATTTATGTCACAGACCGCCACAAGCTCGGTGTTGGATAACTCGTTAAAGATTCTAGCGTGATTTCGTCCCCAGAAGCCCGTTCCTATGACCGCCACGCCCAATTTCTTCATTTAGCGAACAACCCTTCCACGCTTTGAAATATTATGAAGTAAAAGTTTGTGATAAAGATAAGGGTTTAGGATGGTTTTCTATTGTTTGTGTCCTCTATACGGGGGAGGATCATGAAAAAGGAAACGAAAGACAAGCGTGTGTCTAGGGGTCTTGGGGACCCTTGCCCTGGTTCCATCCGTATATTTGCAGATCGTCGACGTCTATGAATCTGTCGCCGTTGAAGTCGGCTCTTGCTTCACCAGGTGGCACAGTCTTTTGCCAGTTCCACCCTAGGATTTGCAGGTCGTCGACGTCCACACAGCCGTCACCGCTTGCGTCGCCAGGCCATTGGACTTTCACGGTGCCGTCGGTGAGGGTGTTGTCGGCTGTGTCGGTTTCGCCTGGAACTACGGTTGCGTTGGCTGATATGGTGTAGTTGGAGTATGGCCATGCCTTTGTTTTATTGTCTGGGTAGCCGGGTAGGTAGGGTTGCCAGGTGAAAGTTAGGTTTTGCTGGGTTCCTGGGGCAAGGTTGGTGACGGTTTTTGTTCCTATTTTGGTGAAGTTTTGGTTGACTGTGTCGTTGCAGTAGGCGGTGACGTTGAAGGTCTCGCTGAAATTGCCTTCATTTTTGACGGTGACGTAGATTTCGAGGGGCTGCTGATAGGTTGGAAAAGTTATGTTGACGAAGGGCGTGACTCTGACAATGGCTACATCAAAAACCTTCAGATACCAATTAGTGACAGCTTCCACGACGGTTTCATTGTGGTCTCGGCAAGTATAACCAAAGGGGACGTGCCCACCATACCAGGAGTGCCACTCCTTATGGACAACTGTGTTGTTATAGTACTTTTGCATTTGCTTGTATATGGGCCAGTTTGAATAATTCGCTACGCCGTCGTCGGGGGACGTAATAAAGGATACGGGTACTTTGGTCTGTGACGCTGTGTCAGCAGAGTGGTATATTGCGGCTGTATACCTTTTCCAGTCAACTGGTGCAGAAGCAAGCACCGCGGCGTGCCAGATGTCGGCATAATTTTTTTGGATTTCATACGCAACCACTACGCCTCCGGCCGAAAAACCGAATAAGGATATTTCTTGGTAGCCCTTCTCCTTCAGCCATAATGTAGCGTTGTATACCCAAAGTTGACTTCCATCGTAGTCTGTTGTGGCAGGTTTAAGCGTCAGTATGTCAAATCCCCTTGCATGCAAATCTTCAATAAATTTGTCCATATCATCCATAAATCCCAGAGGATAATATGTATAAACACCCCAAATCGAAACTTTTGAGCCGTATGCATCCCCTCCCCATAGGACTATGGCGGCCCTATTGTTGCTGGCATTCAAATAATACCATTCGATTTCGCCTACAGTTTCAGTTTGCAACTGCCAAGTGACTTCAAGTCTAGGCTCGTTTCCAGAGGAGTCAGCGGAATGGAAAACAACATATTCATCTACAGTTGGCTCTGTTCCTTCACGGCTCGACTTGAGTTCAAACTGGGTTCTACCCCACTTGTTTATTTGGTCTGCCCCAATTGTGAAGTTGACATCTGCATTATCTCCAGGATAGTAGCCCGTGAACCATGTATCTATTACAATTGTTCCTTTACCCCAGTCGGCAGCCTCTAAGTTGTCACCATAAATTGGTTGGCTCCCTCCCATAACGTAAACATAGAAATCTTGATCTGAATGGTCGCCAAGGGGCGAGGTTTTAAGTTTCAATTTGGCACTTAAGATAGAGGCATTGTTGGGGATGGTGGTTGTCATAAAGCTGACGTATCCCCGATAGGCATAGAAGTAACTGTAATACTTCAGTTGACCAACGTAAATATATGGGTATCCGGCACGAACATCGGGACCACCAGTTGGAGGATGAGTTGTCCCATATTTAACCATATAACCGTCCATCTCTTTCTCGCTTTGGAATGTTGAGGTTGTTGGGTCAAGCGTGATTGTTCCATCTTTGAGGATGGTGTATAGCGTGGAGTTCTGGAAGGTGAAGTCTGCCTTCATTCCTTGGGCATGGACGTCAATTGTAGTTGGTTGTAGAACGTAATTTCTGTAAAGCCCACATTCATCGAGGAAGCCTGTGTCCCAGAGGTTTTGTAGAATGGTGAATGTGCCATCAAGTTTCATGAACTGGAACCAAGTTGAGTTAACGGATATGGATGCTGTAACATTTTCCTCTCCTTGGGCATGTTTAACTTTGCCCCCGACAATCCCACTCCACACTTGGATAATTCTAAACTCGGTTTCTTCGGCGATAAAGGACTTCCAAGTGACAGCGTGTTTTAGGGGGCTGGCAACCCTTAGGGTGTAGGTGATGTTGAGGACTCCGGCCCAAGAGGTGAAGGACTTGGTTAACCAAACTCCACTCTCGTTTGTGAATACTGTGAATGTGGGGGTTCCCGACTGGGCTCCGAGGTTGTCCCACTTCCCCTGTTTTGGCCTCCATCGTTGTATTTCCCATCTTTCGTCGTAAAGCCTAACCTCACTGTAATTCACGTCATAGAACTTAGCATAGTATTCGTAAACCTCAACCGCAATATGGCTGTTTCTCAGCAAGTAATAGTCCTCGTGTTCCTCGTAAACGTAGTCAAGCCAGTGGGTTCCATTCCAAAACACCTGAGGAGTTGGAAAAAACGTGGAGTTAGCGACATCGCCCCGGTAGGCTGTGAGGGTCCAAGGGTTATCCCATCTCCAAACCCATTCGGGTGACGCGGCCTCAGAAACAAAAGTGCCAGAAGTTGCCTGAACCAAGGGAATACCATTAACCAAGAATGAGAGCAGATATAGCAGCCAAACAGAAAACATGAATGCTTTAATTTTAGCTTTCAATTCACATCGTATAAAGATGTAATAGTCCAATATATATATATAACAATTTCGAAACATTTTTAAATAATCGATATTCCACTCTAGTTTATGAATAAGAAAGTTGCTTTGATCATTTTTACGTTGGTGTTCTTGCTGTTGGCGGTGGTTGAAGCCCAATTTATAATACTAGCCACTCTGACTGATGCGAAAGTTTCGGAGAAAATGGTTATTGCGAGTCCTAGGACCATTTGGGTTCCAGACAACTATACAAGGATTCAGTGGGCTATAGGTAATGCCAGTGATGGAGATGCCATTAGAGTAAGGGCGGGAACATACTATGAGCACTTGACCATAAACAAGTCTTTGGCGCTCATTGGAGAAGATAGAAGCAGCACCATCATTGACGGAAACGGAACCGGCGCCGTTATCCGCATAACTGCTAACACTGTGCACATTAATGGATTTACAGTGCGAAATGGTAGTAGCGGTTGGATTTTTAATGATGACGCCATCTACATAAACAATTGTAGCGGCATCACCATTAGTGGCAATGTAATAACCTCAAACTTCATGTTCGGTATATGGCTGGAGAATGCCAGTGGCAACACGATAATTGACAACCAAATTTCAAATAATGGACACTGGCCACCTTTAGGGGGAGGCGGTGGCATCCAACTGATACGTTCTGACAATAATGTGATCAGAGACAACGTGATAACAAGCAATAGAGTCGGTGTCTACCTAGATCGTTCTCACAATAACACCGTTATCGGCAACGTGATGTCAAACAATTCTATGGATTTCTCCCTCTCTTATTCTGACGGAAATATTGTTAGTGGTAACATAATAACCCTATCAGAGGGGGGAATTGGCGTTGATTTATACGGTTCTAGTGGGAATATTATTAGCAATAACACTATTATTGGTAGCAAAATCTTCATATTTGGTGGCGAGGGCATCAGGTTATGGCGTTCCCACAACAACACCGTCGTCGGCAACAACATATCCGGCAGTTATTATGGTAGTTTCACAGGCTTGGATGTACGCGTTTCTGACGGCAACACCTTTGTGGGTAACACCGTATCCGGCTGTGAGGTAGGCATCATATTGGACGATTCCAGGGGTAACATCATTTACCATAACAACTTCATCAACAACATACAGCAAGTGGACCTTGTCCACTATTTGTATGTATCAGCAAACGTGTGGGATACCGGCTATTCTTCTGGGGGCAACTACTGGAGCAACTACGCTGGCCTTGACATGTACAGCGGTCCGTACCAGAACGAAACTGGCAGCGATGGAATAGGTGACATCCCATACATTATAGATGAAAACAACACGGATAACTATCCTCTAATGGGGATGTTCTCCGGCTTCACCGTTACCTTAGAAGAGGAAACCCATCACGTCACCACAGTTTCCAATTCAACGGTCTCCGCCTTCCATTTCAACCAAACAACCAGAATAATAAGCTTTAATGTTACTGGTCCAGAGGGCACAATGGGCTTTTGCAGAGTCATGTTCCTAAGAACTCTGCTCAGCGACGGCCCATACAACGTTACAGTTGATGGCCTACCGCCACTCACGCTAAAAGAGCTATCCATTTCAAACAGCACACATGCTTTCCTCTACTTTACATACGTCCATTCAACACGTGAAGTAAAAATATTTCCAGAATTCCCCACAGCCCTAATCCTGCCACTACTCATAATTACCGCCATAGCTGTAACTATCCTAAGAAAGATGACCCAACCAAGCAAGAAACCCACATCATTACGCCAACAGTAAACAAGCGACGGGCAATAATAACGTTTTAAACCCTGGTAACATTAAATATGACACAGTAACACAGTTTTGCAGTCTGTATTGTGAATTCATAACCCTTTTTTGTTCTGTTGCTGACACTCAATGTGTCCAAAATGGATATATCCAAAACGGATACGTGAGAAAACTTGAGCCGAGAGGACCGGGGTAAATCCTTGGAGTTGGGGCTCGCGAGGAGCCTCCTAGACATTGTAATCCTCAGCTTTTTGGTGGAGGGCCCCTTACACGGGTACATGATTAACGTCAAGTTCCGCAAAGCCTTCGGCCACGGCCTCAGCGCCAGCACCATCTACCCGCTACTCTACACCCTGGAAGAAAAGGGATACATCGAAGGGGAGTGGAAGGGAAAGTCAAGAAGGAAAAGGCGGGTCTACAGCATAACAGAGAAGGGCGAGAAACGGCTCGCCTCCGCCTACTTCGTTTTGTCAAGACTAACGAAAATGATTGAAACTAAGTTCGAGAAACTAAGAGAAACCAAAAGTGCCCAGTGGCCAAGCATCACCATTTCTTAATGCATAGGCTATTGTGCATCCTCGTTTTTCCAGATTCCCACTCCTGCGCCACGATAAACGAACCCCAACTCTTCCGCTTTCGCAGGGTTTATGACATGACTCATGTCCACGATTGCGGCAGGCTTTTTGACCAGAAATTTGATTCTTTTCAAATTTAACCTCTTGAATTTGTCGTGGCCCATGGCAATAACTAAGCAGTCAGTTCCCTTAACAGTTTGTGTTAATGTTCTCTCAGCAGGATAACTGAGTTCCCTCAGCTCTTTATGGGAGAAATAGGGGTCGTACACCCGAACCTTAACATCCTTCTTACGTAACATGCCTACGAGCTCCCGCGTTAAGGAACCCTTGGCTTCCTTCACATTTGGGCGATAAGAAACACCGAAGACCGAGACCGTGGCTCTCCTAAGGGGTTTTCCGCATTTTCGCAGGGCTTCCTTTATCAAGCTAAGCGTATGCCCCAACATTTCGTCGTTTATTTTCCTTGCGAGGGCCGTCATGCGAAGCTTTGCGCTTACATTCTCCGCTTCGTCTAAAAGGAGGTACGGATCCTTAGGGATATGGCCGCTGACGATGCCTGGAAAAAGCAGGTGGCAGGGAGGATGGTTGTTAGCCGCTTTCTGGGCTTCGATAAAGTCTATTCCAGCTTTTTCACAGAAGCGAGCGAGCTCATTAGCCAAGGCGAGGTTGACGTCTCGATGTACATTTTCGAACAACTTAACGGCCTCCGCTGTCTTCATGTTTTTCACCTTAATCATTCCTCCCTTCGTGACCGTTCCCAAAACAAGGCATGCAACCTTCAGGCTTTGCTCATTAATGGCTCCAACAACCTTAGGATACGTGGCGATGTCCTTCAACACCCGCCCTGAAGTAGCGTTAATCGGGCTATAGACCAAACCAAAGTCGGTCCCGGCCTTTAGACCAGATGCATTTTCCAGCGTCTCTTTAACCAAGGTATCAGTTATTCCTGGACCCACCGTGCTTTCGAAAATTATCAAAGACCCAGAACGCATTCCCATACCCGCCTCTTTACAAGCCTTTTCAATGTTAGAGTAGTCTGGTTTTTTCTTGCTATCAATCGGCGTGTCAACAACAAAAATGATAACGTCGCTCACCGAGGCAGCTTCTCTCACTTCTGTCGTGGCCTTTAGGCGGCCCTCCTTTGCGTTCTTTTTTATAAGGGCCTTAAGTCCCGGCTCAACAAAGGGAGATCTGCCTTTTCTTATCAGGTTTACTACTCGTTGGTTTACGTCTATGCCTGTGACCTTAAACCCCGCTTCGGCAAAGAGGCAAGCCGTTGGTAAACCCATCCGCCCGCAACCTATAACGCTTATCACGTATTTTCCTCGTTTTTCGGGGGTTTCTAAGTCTTTTTTCCTAAGGGTCATTACTTGGGACATCTCGTTTACCGCCGCCCTTCAAATAATAAGGTTGACACTCCTTAAGATTTGTCATAGAAGCGCCTAGCGTTTCTGTTAATCGACCATCTTTACTTTCATTCTTCTCTGTCCCCTCCTTGGGATGTCGTTGCAGCGATCGTCTTAAATGGTCTATAGTTGAATGCTTATTCGGGGGCATCCCATGAGGCGTTCGGCTGAACGTTGCAGCAACCCTTGGAACCGTAAATGTAGGAACACGAAAATTGAGGTTTACATTTACCATAAGGGCAGGCGGTTGCCCATCTGTCGGGATTGTTGGTTTAAAATTGCGGATAAAGACCTGAAATGGTGAAAATCTTGGAAAGTCTGAATAACTCTCGGCAGGGATGAAGGAGCATGAGTTACGAGGAAGGCTTTGAAGATGCCGTAGAACTTTGCATGGACGAAGCTGAAAGGGCGCCCGACAAACAAGACGTGGTCAAGCGGTTAGAATATATTTTAGGTTTGGTGAAAGAACACAAATTTGACAGAATAAAGCGAATGCTTGGTTCTCTTCGCTAAATTGCCCAAATGTCTTTCACGCCCACGGGTTCTCCAGAGGTCAAAATGAAGAGATAAACCTCCCAAGTGGTTCCGGAAATATAACCTTTACCAGACCCGTTCTTTTTTATCGCGGAGCCCCCAATAGAAAATAAACTCGTTCTTGTAAAATAACTTTCTAAGTGCAATTGTTTAGAACCAAGGCAGAGATCATCCCTTTTTCAAGAAACATTTTAAAGACTTATACTTCTTTTAGAGATAATGCACATTGGTGGTTGTAGAATGAAGGCGGTTATCCTTGTAGGCGGCTATGGCAAGAGGCTCCGACCCTTAACAAA
>Ga0315312_1001214_pt1 | contig 21320 bp, 20 predicted proteins | sample TDP7_MG_FD_203629 | JGI IMG/M metagenome (GOLD analysis project Ga0315312, IMG submission 203629) | Freshwater sediment microbial communities from Lake Towuti, South Sulawesi, Indonesia - TDP7 | ecosystem: Environmental > Aquatic > Freshwater > Lake > Sediment | place: Indonesia: South Sulawesi... | reverse complement strand
AAATGAGAGCAATATTCTTTATCTGCGTTGAATTTAGGGTTGCATTATCGGCTAAAGATGTTCGGTTGGCTAAGACTGTAATATAATATCCATAGTCCCACCAACTGCAAACCACCGCGTCTGGCGGAGTGTTGCTACGCAGCCATGCGCATGCCTCCAACCAATCTCCATAATACTGTCTTACTGGAATCGTGGAAGAGGCTATTGTCACGGGTTGATAGGCTCCCTCAACACCTCGCGGTAATGTAAAAATGAACATTATGAAAATTACAATAATGAAAAAGACACCGAATTCAGACCCTACTTTAGAGACAAAACGAACTTTTCTCCGTGGAAAGATTGTAATACCTCTTACTATATCAACGAAGGGTTTGACGATTTCAGCGGTTGCTATCGCTCCAAGGATGCAGAATGCTGGCGCTAGAATTAACGTTAATCGTACCATTGATGCCGCGAAGTAGAGTGCCGTTATTCCAAAAATAGCTAGATATACATTTTGATTTGTGGGGCGCTGAGCAATAAACAAGAATCCGAGTGGAGCTAAGAAAACGAGGACGCCAAATTCATAGTAAAAAGTTGCCCAAGTTGCAGGTCTGTGTTCAGCAACGGATTCGACGATGGGCATTTCCATACGGGCAAGCGGGTTAAGAACAGAAATCATTTTTCCCATCAAAGGCGAAATGAACCCATACATGTAAAGAATAATAAAAGTGGCTATCGCTATTGTCAGAACACAACCTGCCAAGATAGCGCGATTTTTTAACGTTGTAACCCGCCGGGCTAACTCAACTGCGCAAAGGATCATGAGCCCGATATAAACTGGTAGAATTCCAGCTGAATACAGGATGCTATAACCAGGACGAGGGACAGATGCGGCTAATGCCAAACTGATTGCCATGACTGCACAATATGACAACAAAAGGCGACTGCTATATCTTCGTAAAGCCACCAGAACTATGGCGAAAAGTGCTATTAGATCTACTCCATAGTAAAAGGCGCCCCAACTGACGTTCAGATAGCCGAGAGTTAGTCCCGCAACAATGAAATAAATCATTGAAGAAGTAGTGGACCGTTTTAAGTCTATGGATCTTACGAATAAAAGTGAGGCGAGTATAAGTGCGAACACTCCGATGGTTTCGTGTTTGTAAAATCCAAGATATGTTCGACTGATATATGCGGGATTTAAAGCTAGGAAGAGAGCAGCGAAAAGCCCTACTTCCTTATTACCGATGTCTCTGGCGAAATAATAAACAATTATACATGTAATTACGCCCATAACCGGAGGAAGGTAAATACACACATCAAGTACGCTTATTGAAAATCCGAGGTTCCTTAAAATTAGGTAGATAACAGCCCCAGTGAATGGGAGACCTGGGGGAGTTGTAGCAGCGATATTACGACCGTAAGGATACCAACTCATTTTATCAAACCAAGTGAAGAAGGCCTGAAAGCCATAAGCAACTATGTAATTGGTGACACGATAATGGTAGTAAGGATCGAACTCTGAAAGATAAGCACCCCAGCGAAGGGGAAGTATACGTATTACGAATGCAATAACGGCGATTATGGCAAGACACAAACCATGAAGTATTGTGCCTCTCGTCATTCTAGGACGAACTCTTCGGAAGAAATCGGCGGTTGCCATGATTGTTTCTTTACTGAAAAAGTTTCTCACAGCATCGTTTAAGGCAGACAAATACGACACCAAGTTTCCTCTTCCTAAGAGCTGACTAACAACATGTTCAAATCGCTTTATTTTGCTTGCAGTTTAACTTTGTTTTCACTTATCTAATTTATCTAATGTTTGCGTCTCAAGTAAAGCTAATGTTAAAATCTTTATTGGAGGTTGACTTCACTCTCGTAAAGTAAAGGTATCCATCTGGATGCATTACTAGGGGAGAATGGACATAACACATATTAGTAAATGCAAAACTAACTGCATGGAGGCGCGAGGTAAGGTCGATGATCACCCGCCAAATTCTTTGATGGGCGAACAATTTTTCGAATTTTCCAAGGCTGGCGACAATAGCCTTTGTAACGGCATATAAAACAATTGGATGAGGGAAAATGGTGAAGGTCGTTAAGGGATCCTACAACCCTACAGCAGTAGAAAAGGAAATTTCTGCGTGGTGGATGGAAAACAACATTCTACGTAAAGTAATGATGATGAGGAGTAATCAACCAAGCTTCAGCTTTCTAGAGGGTCCTCCGACAACTAACGGCTTTATGCATGTGGGGCATGCTCGCGGAAGGGCGATGAAGGACGTTGTTCTGAGACTGAAGACGATGCAAGGCTTTGATGTTTGGAGGCAGGCGGGGTGGGATTGCCAAGGGCTTCCAGTGGAATTAGAAGTTGAGAAGAAATTGGGGATTACCTCAAAAAAGGACTTAGAGGAAAGGGTAGGTCTCGAAAAGTTTGTAGAAATGTGTAAAGATCTAGTCGACTTTTATATAAACCACTGGAGAAACGCGTCTGAGCGCCTTGGGTTATTATTAGATTTTGATAATGCATACGAGACGCGAAAGGATGAGTATGTAGAGTTCGTGTGGTGGGCTGTTAAGAAGGCTGACGAGAAAGGGTTACTTGTTGAAGATTTCAAAGTGGTACCAACTTGTCCTAGATGCGAGACACCTCTGTCTGGCCATGAGGTCGCGTTGGGCTATACCACGGTAACTGACCCCTCGATTTACGTTAAATTCCAAATCAGAGGAAAGACAAATGAATACATTGTAATTTGGACTACCACCCCGTGGACACTTCCCGGAAATGAGGCGGTTTGTGTCCACCCCGACTATAAATATGCACGGGTTAAAGTTGGCGATGAGGTCTGGATTCTTGCTGAACAGCTAATTGAGCCAGTTATGAGAGCCGTGGAAGTCACTAGCTACAAGGTCATCGAAATATTGCTCGGGAACACGCTTGAAGGATTGAAATATGAACATCCATTACTCAGTGAGGTTCCAAAACAACGTGATCACACAGGTAGGTATGATCATGCGGTAATTTGTGGTGAGCATGTAACTTTAGAAGAAGGAACTGGCTGTGTGCATACGGCGCCAGCGCATGGACCCGAGGATTTTGAAATAGGCAAGAAGTACGGGCTTCCTATATTTTGCCCAGTAGATCAAAGATGTCGATTTACTGATGACGCTGGAAAATACGACGGCAAATTTGTCAAAGACGCTGATCAAGAAATAATTTCTGATCTCCAAAAGAAGAATTTGTTGGCTAAAGCTGGAATAATTGAACATGAGTATCCTCTTTGCTGGCGATGCGATTCACCCCTAGTTTACCGAACAGATAAGCAATGGTTCTTACGTATCGCACCTATCAAACAACAGATCTTGGATGAAAATAAGAAGGTAGATTGGGCGCCAGAATGGGCTGGATCTAGTCGTTTCTACGATTGGTTAATTAATGCAGAAGATTGGTGTCTCTCCCGTTCACGAGTCTGGGGTTCTCCACTTAACGTATGGGTATGCGCTACATGTGACGAACGGCAGGTTATCGCTTCTAAAGATGAATTAAAGTCGAAGGCTAAACTTCTTCCAGATTATTTGGAACTTCATCGCCCGTGGATTGACTTGGTTATTCTTAAATGCCCCAAATGTGGCGGCGACATGCACAGAGTAAACTTCGTTTTGGATTGTTGGTTTGACTCCGGTGTCGCTCACGCTGCAAGCGTAAACTATCTTAAGGATAAAACTATTTTCAACAAAGTATACCCATACGATTTCATAACCGAAGCTGTAGACCAGACCCGCGGATGGTTTTACTCATTAATCTTTACCGGTGTAATGCTCTTCGACCAAAGCCCCTACAAGAGAGTTCTATGTCAAGGGCACATTCTGGATAAATATGGTCAGAAGATGTCAAAGTCTAGAGGGAATGTGGTTTGGTCTACCGATGCATTCGATAAAGTAGGCGTGGATCCCCTGAGACTCTATATGCTTGGAAAATCGGCACCATGGGAATCATTAAACTTTGACCTTGATGAAGTAGAGCAAGTCATTAAATTCTTAGTAGTGCTTTGGAACGTCTTCGTGTTTGCAACAACCTATATGGACCTAGATGGTTTCGATCCAAAGCATTGGCCACTCGAGAAAATTAAAGGTCATTTAAGACCAGAAGATCGGTGGTTACGTTCCAAAACACAATCGCTTGTTGACGATGTTACGCGGAGTCTTGAAAATTTGCTATTACACCAAGCTGTTCGAAATCTTTTAACTTACGTTACAGAGGATCTAAGTCACTTTTATGTTCGCTTGGTAAGGCGTCGAACATGGATTGAGAAAGAGCATCCTGATAAATTAGTTGCTTACGCTACGTTATATGAAACGTTAGGAATAATCTTACGATTATTAGCGCCTCTTGCTCCCTATATTTCAGAGAATCTCTATCAACATCTGATAAGGGGGATATCCTCAGATGCACCGGAAAGTGTACATATGTGCGATTGGCCTAAACCAAACCCAGAACTGATGGATAAGAATCTCGAGCTTCAAATGGGAATTGTGGGGGATGTTATTTCGGCAGTAGCTTATGCGCGACAGAAAAAGCAAGTAAAACTAAGATGGCCAGTTAATCATGTATATATCGTAGCCACAGATAACACAACTTACACAGCTCTGAATACTCTTAGCGCAGTTTTCCTAGATCAAACAAACTCTAAAGAACTGACACTTATACCTCCGGGTGCAGAGCCAGAGTTTGTTAAGAAAATTATTGAGCCAAACTATGCTAAACTGGGGCCGCGGCTTAAGGAGAAAACTGCGGATGTAGTGAAGAAGATAAAGTCTCTTGATGGTCAAACAGTCAAGGAACAATTAGCGCAGACTGGTGCTTACTTCCTTAAACTTGACGATGGTGGCGAATTGAAATTGACGGCAGAAGACCTTTTATTTAAAGAAGAGTTACCAGCACACATTTCTATGGCTTTTTCAAAATACGGTTTAGTATACGTTGATACAACAAGAACACCAGAGCTGCTGGCTGAAGCTCTTAGTAGAGAGATAGTGAGAAGAGCCCAGCTCATGCGTAAAGAGATGGATCTTAAAATCGAAGAATATGTAAACCTCATCATTAAACCACAAGAAAAAGAAACGGCGAACCTCTTACACAAAATGCAAAGTTACATTTTATCGGAAGTTCGCATAAAGGAGCTTGTAATTTTACAGCCGGGTGAATCGTTTACACTATCGCCAAAAATGTATTTTAAAGACTGGGATATTGAAGGAGAAACTATCACGATAAGTTTAGAGCGTTGTTCGTAGTAGTTTTGTTAATTGTTCGATACAAGAATACTCTGCTCTAAGTTGGTGCTTTACTTGCCTCAAGTTGTTGTTTAACATATGCCGCGTATTGTTCTGCGGTCATTAAATTTTTTAAATCTACATCTATATTGGAAGATTTTATTACAGCAATCCATCCCTCACCATAGGGATCCTTGTTAACTAGTTCAGGGTTACTGGAAATCTTGCCGTTAACCTCTGTAACCTCTCCTGAAACTGGTGAAAGCACCTCAGAAACGGCTTTAACTGATTCTACTGTACCCAATGCTTGTGCTTGGGTTAATGTTAACCCTGCCGCAGTGACATCAATAAACACTATTTCATGTAAGGCTTTCTGGGCATAATCAGTTAAACCAACCTTAACTTTGTCTCCCTCAATATATGTCCATAAATGATCCTTACTAAAATGTAAATGGTCCGGAATCTCATAATCGTCGATTTTCACGTTGATCACCGTCCATATCTTGTTATTTTATTTGATTGTGCTTAGGGATTATATCTAAGATTTTTGGCTTCCTATTCCAACACTTTAATATCAACTTTTTCTGGACGAAAAACCAGTTTTTTTCCACAGTGTGGACATTTTCCAGTGTATTGTTGACTAACTTCATCTGGGGGCTTTAGCTCTATGCCACTGTAAAGGACATGACCACAATTTTCACAAACGATACGTTGGGGCATAATCCATCTTCCTTGGAAATATGGAGCACATACGCACAAATTTTAAGTTTCCGTTTAATCTCTCAAAAGGCGCGAAGAGGGTTCATTGGTGGGTGACGAAAAACAGTACACATTGGTGATTGCCGAGAAGCCAGATGCAGCCATGCGGATCGCTCAATCCTTAGATGACAGTGAAAAACCGAGGAAAACCGTGACGTATAATGTGCCTTATTATGAAGCCTATCGTAAGGGCAAAAAAATTATTGTTATTTCTGCACTAGGGCATCTCTACACAGTAGCCCAAGAAAGGGGACGGCGAAACTACTACCCTGTTTTCAACTTCAAATGGGTTCCTAAATACGCTGCAGAACGGAAAGCTCAACAAACTAAAACGCGGTTAAAGGCAATTTCTGAACTTGCGGATGGTGCTTCCACCTTTATCAACGGTTGCGACTATGATATCGAGGGCAGTTTAATTGGCTATACTGTATTAAAGTATGCCTGTAATAACGCTGAAAAACATGCTAAGCGAATGAAGTTTTCAACTCTGACAAAGAAGGAGTTAGAAGAGGCTTACAATAACGTAATGCCACACTTAGATTTTTCTCTTGCAGAAGCTGGGCAAACAAGACACGAAGTAGACTGGCTCTACGGCATCAATTTATCTCGTGCTCTCACGTTAGCAGCAAATAACTGGAGCAAAAAATATGCTACCCTAAGCACTGGGCGAGTCCAAGGTCCAACGCTTAAATTCCTCGTTGAACGCGAGAAAGAAATTCAAACCTTCGTTCCAACTCCATTTTGGGAAATAAAGGCTACGGCTGAAATTAATGGTGCCATTTATGAAATAGAATTTGAGCGAGAGCGGATTGAACGGAAAATCGAAGCGGACGAAATTGTTAAGGCATGCGTAGGCAAAACCGCGCTCGTGAAAGATGTTGAAGTTAGAACTTTCAAGCAAACACCGCCAGTTCCATTTGACATTGGAGCACTACAAGCAGAGGCATACAGACTTTTCGGTTTCACTCCTAGCCGAACACTTGGTATAGCTGAGCGACTCTACTTAACCGCGTTAATCTCTTATCCGAGAACTAGCAGTCAGAAGATTCCTCCGACAATTGGTTACCGCGAAATTTTTGCTTCACTAAAACGTAATCCCGAATATCAAAGTCTCGCATCAGATTTGTTAGCTAGAAAAACGCTAAAACCAAATGAAGGCGAGAAAGAAGATTCAGCCCACCCCGCGGTATATCCAACAGGTAACCTACCTGAGCGAATTCTGGACGTTAGTGAAAAGAAAATTTTTGATTTAATCGTTAAGCGATTTATGGCTGTTTTTGGTGATCCAGCAGTAAAGCAAGGAGTAAAAGTGACAATTGATGTCAATGGCTACATTTTCTTTCTTCATGGAAGAAGGATTTTAGAAGAAGGATGGCTAAAATTCTATCAGCCTTATTCTAAGAGTGATGAAGTCTCACTACCACCCTTAGAGAAAGATCAAAAAATAATTATCAAAGCCGTAGCACGAGAAGATAAGTTTACACAGCCCCCATCTCGTTATAACCCTAGCAGTCTTCTGAAGCTGATGGAAGAACAAGGTATCGGAACCAAAGCTACCAGGGCAGAGATTATGGATACTCTCTATGATAGAAGATATATTAGAGATGAGCGGATCGTAGTTACCGAGCTAGGTTTTAACGTAACAGAAATCCTAGAATCCGTTTGCCCGGCTGTAATCTCCGTCGAACTAACTAGGGAACTTGAGAGTAAGATGGAGAAAATAGAGACAGAAATAGAGATTCGGGAAAATGTCTTGGCAGAGGCAGTTGGATACTTGAAGCCCATTCTAGAGAATCTGAAGATGAATGAAAAAAATATCGGTCAAAGATTAAGCGAAGCAATTAGGCAGAGCCGTCTAGAAGAAAGAGTTCTGGGGAACTGTCCGGTGTGCAAAACAGGAAAGTTATTAATTATTCGGTCAAAAAAAACTGGGAAGCAATTTGTTGGGTGTACTAATTACCGCGTGGGACTTTGTAAAGCTTCTGCGCCGTTGCCTCAGTTTGCAACAGTTAAACCAACTGGAAAGGTTTGTTCCACTTGTCAATGGCCAATAGCTAAGATTCAAGCAAGGAGTAGGCGCCCATGGAATCTTTGCATTTATCCTAAATGTCCTGCTAAAGAGGAGCGTAAACAATTTGCGTTGCGTCGTGTGCAACAAAGAGTCTGAAGACGTTCTTTGCATGTCACATAAAAGAGCTTATGAAAATCTTTTGCAGAAGTTCGAAGAGTGGAAACGAGCTACGGATGTTTCGTGGGAGGCATATCTGGGTGAGGTTGCAAGGAACCCGCATAGTGGACGTTGGGTTATTGAAGTTGCTGTAGCCCTTATAAAGAATCAAGGTAAAATCTTAAGCGAGGCGCGCTTGTAAAAAATAGAATAACCATAACATCTACGAGGAAGCCTGATTTGTCTAAGATCACCAGTCGTATTAGACGTGCACCGATTTTCAGAAGGCTGAAAGGAATCTACGTTCCTCATTTACGCCTTGCAAAGCCCTCGTCGGCGCCGATAGTTGTGCTTCTTATATTTGCATCCATTTTCATTCTTAGCGGGGGAATTTACGACATTATGGAGAAACCGCTGGCAGTTATTCCTGGGAGTGAACAATACTGGACGTTTTATGTCCCAAACGACATCAGTCGTCAAACGTTAAACGAAAGTCTAATTGCCTTATTTCTATATGCAGCCGGAATCTCTGGCTTTTTTCTTGCCTATTGGAGCACGAGGTATGTATATAGACCAAGGCAAGCATCCATCCTACTTCTTATTGGTACAGTTATGATTGTACTTGCCTTCTTTGGGGGTTTATACGTCCTCGGTCAAAAACTAACTGCTGGTTAAGGTTTTAGGGCTACAAAATCACCATGGGACATCTTTGATTTTGAGGAAATAAGCGAATACATTTGTTGTTACATGAATTATTGGAGTGAAAAAAAGCACGAAAAAAATCTTAGGCCACCCAAGGGGCAAAAGAAGTGAACTAAATATTAATGCCCCTGCAACAAATCCAAGCTGGTCAAAAACTGGGAATGGATATCCCGATGGGATGTTTAATCGCCTCTTAGCAAACGCCCCAACCAAATCTCCAAACAAAGCGCCTACGGACAATAGAAAACCTACAACTATTGTTCCTTGGAGAAAGCCGATAATTACACCAGCAATTAAACCAGAAACAAATCCACGAATTGTTTTATGAGGTCCAAATAATGGGCGTCCATCAGTGAAGCTCCGGCCTAGGTCAATTTGGGACCCGCCACCAAAAATGGTGGGCACAGAATTGGCAAAGTAAGCCGGTAGGATGTAGTATAGAGCTTGAAGAGCTGTTAGTATGTCAAAGCTAATCATTTGTTAATCCACGCGTAAAATGAATTATCATTTGACATCTTTAATACCTATATCCGTCAAGGCGAAACGGCACCTTGCCTCGGGGCTTTCTTGTGAAAGATACTTCTCTACTATAGCTTCTTTGACTGCCGGGCGTTGTGTAGATTTTAAGTTAACAATTATTTCCGCCCAAAATTTAACAGCGCGAGTCGCCACAGGCTCTATTCGTTCTTCTTTTATTTTATCTTCAAACATACTCCGCACTTGGCTCGTCACAATTACGGCCATTTTATATGTTCTAGCCAACTGCAAGAGGTACGCCAGTTGCCTGTTGAGTGCTCGATTTAATGAAAAAGTGTCTTTGGGGCTGTCCAACTCTACTCGATAGAGAGAAGTAATCGTATCAATTGCAATTAGAGCAACTTGTTGAGTGATAAAGCTATTCAACTGTTCGACAATCTGTGTTTGTTCCTTAAATTGCACTGGTGTAAATAGAACGATTAACGGAGAAATCGTATCAATGTCATAACATGCTAGCTGAGAAAGCCGCGTAGCAGAAAAGGTTCCATCAGAGTCTACAAAGATTGTTTTAAAGCCTAGTCGTGCACAGTTCACTGCGCATTGCATAACTATAGTTGTCTTTCCAGTTCCAGCTTCGCCATATATAAGAGTCAAGCGACCACTTGGAAAACCACTTCGAAGAATCTTGTCAAAACAGTGACTGCCAGTGGAAATAGACTCTAGTAGTGGTCGAGTCACCAAAGTGCCCCCAATCAAGAAAGCCAATATGTAACTCCTCGGTTAATAGTTTGTATCTTAAGAAAGCTGATGGGACTTTCCGATGAGTGAACAAATCGCTATCGTCACTCTCTCTGGGAGGGCATACTATCAACTGGTTTCTGAGCTTAAACAGAGGTGCATTCCATTTCTAAGTTTGCGCCCAACTGATGTTATACCTCCAAACATTAAGGTCATTATTACAACCGCAAAGGAACACGTTCTATCAACCAATGCGGCTGTACTTTTATACGAAAGTGAAGATCCATCTGAAGTTGTAAATCAAGCTGTGAGGATCCTACTAGGAAAAAATCGGTTTGACCAAGTAATTGTGGGCGTAGATCCCGGGAAAACTTATGGAATTGCGGTTATTGGCGACGAGAAAAACTTGGAAATGACTAGTTTCAACAATGCCGAAATAGCAGCCACTTGGATAAGTAAACTTTTAACAAAAATAAATGCCACTCAGAAAATCGTGCGGATTGGTGACGGAGCGGGGCTTCATCGGAGTAGGCTACTATCAATTCTTGATCAGCAATTACCTCTTGGCATAGCCTTAGAATCCGTAAGCGAACGTGGCACCACGCGCTCAGCTAAAGAAATATTAACTTACAGAAGAGGTCTTCGTGATGCGGCATCTGCAGTAAAGATCGCGATGCGAAGCGGGCAACGAATCGAGAGGAGAAGACATGCATAGAATCATTGAGAAAGGTAAGACGTTACTAGTCGGTGGACCTGCTTCAATAGTTGTTGTAAGTGGAAAAATTAGCGCTTTAGGTGCACCGTTATCTGCGAATAGCCAACTCATCGTCAGAATGGGGCGGTCAACACCCCTCTTTGCGGAAGAGGACGCCACCGTCAATCTCACTTTAGGTGAAGGAGCAACGTCTGAGGAGATAGTTGGAGATACTGTGCCGGAAGACTGGAAAGTATCTGCAGAGAAGGTTATACATCATAAGAAGCCATGTTTAGTCATGATTATTGGTGCTGTAGATTGCGGAAAAACGACTTTTTGTACTCATCTTTCAAATTATAGTCAGAGGTCTGGACTCAAAGTTGTTGTCATTGACGCGGATATTGGTCAATCCGATATTGGGCCTCCTGCAACAATAAGTCTAGGCGTCCTTTCCGCGCCTCTTACTGACATTTTCATGTTAAGAGCTGAAAGCATCTTTTTCGTAGGTTTAACCAGTCCAAGCGGCGTTGTGGACCGCATTAGCTATGGGCTGGCTAGCTTAAAAAGTCAAGCTGTGAACTTGGATGCAGATCTCGTCATCGTTAATACTGACGGTTGGGTTCAAGGTGACGGGGCAATAGAATACAAAGTCAGCCTAGCGAAATGTCTTGAGCCAAATATTATAATTGGAATACAGCAAGAAAATGAACTTGAACCCATATTAACTGCACTAGAGAAAACTGGTTTTATCATTATCCGTATGAAACCTTCACCCAACATTAAACGGCGGGACCGGGAAGAGCGGAGAAAGCTTCGCGAGCAAGCATACCGAAAGTATCTTAGAGGCGCAACCCTTCGTTTACTGCCACTTAACTGGGTAAAGACGGAGTGTGCACACGTAGGTTCTGGCCGACCATTAACTGTAGAGGAAATAGTTGAACTGGAAAAAACATTAGCTCATGCAATCGTATACTCTGAAGAAACCCCCTCGATCATTTTGATTGTTTTTAAGAAAGTAGGATCTACAATCGGAAACAAGCTTGCAAGTTTATCCGAAAAGTTGGGGAAACGTGTACATGTGATTATTGAGGGTGAAGAGGAAGGGCTCTTGGTTGGTCTATTAGATCCTAATCGTAAGTTCGTTGGTCTCGGGGTTCTTACTGGTATCGACTATGAGAGACGCACTTTGAAAGTGTTAACGCCTACGAAGAACCAAATTGCGTTCGTACAATTTAGTCAGGTTAAACTTGATAAAGATGGAAGAGAAGTGGAAATTATTGAGCCATATTTCATTTAAAAATGGCACTTATTTTAAGAATTGATGGCAAATAAACACCGATTAAAAGTAGACTGACCTAAAATATCCCTTAAACAACTTTCTAAAAATAAGATAAGCTATTTCCGTCGGATTTGAAGGATTGTCTGATTAGCCTCGCTGATCACATTGAGTAGAAGTTCATCTCCCTTCTTCCAGTTTAACTTATCACCTACTCTCTTTGGAATTTTAATGAGAAACTGCCGATTTTCGTAGGTTTTTGTTCTCAAAAATCCTCTTCTAACCTTTTTTCGAACTACTATCTCTTGCAACTTAGTGGAATTTTGCAATTCAACAATAAGGTTTGACATCATTTTTCCCTCAGCTGGTTTATTTATCAATAAAAGCGGGTATTCTTATGACGACTAGACCTACCTATAGGTAGTTGCCAGTCTTTTTTTCAATATTTCTGGGTATTTATTTTGTAACATACCTCTTATGGCATCTTGAATCGCCGTGGAACGTGAGTCGTATATTCCTTTTAAAACTAGTTCATCAATCGCCTCAACGTAGAATATCGGCAGGCTTATTGAGATTGCAGCTCGTCCTTTAGACCTCTCATATTCTTTAAGAGCCTCCAAACTGGTTAATGCCATAGCTTTCACCGGTTTTTCCCTTATAGGCACCTCTGGCCTAGACCTAGATCGCACCGATGTGCTTCGTTTTCTACTCGTTTTCATATGAAGTTCAAGCAATTTATGACAGTTTTATTATTTCAATCTATCTAGGAAAGTCGTAATATTATTTCTGTATTGTAGGTATAATATAAATCGCTCTTCGCGCTTTATTGATAAATTGGCAGTTGAACCAGTTAGAGCAACGAATTGTTGTGTATTTAAAACGCTAGTCAACTATTGGAAGCATGGACATTCTAGTACTAGAACATCCACGCAAACACATATATTGGCGGGCATTCCATATTAAATTCGTAAAATGATATCTAAAATTCCTCTAAATGGTGATATAAATGGCACGGGCTCGGGCTTCCATCGAAACGCCAAAGGAAACGTTGAAGCCAGATTTGCCCGTCGATGGTTTTGTCAAAAATTGGAAGACTTCTACAGTTTTGTTCAATCGGGCAAAAAGTCAGGATATGGACTTCGTTATGGAAATAGTATTTGAAGCTATTCGTAGACTTGAAAATCTAGGTTTCATAGTAGGTCCAGCTTCTATTCTTGGCCCAAATATTGAAGCCAGAATCCTATGTGTTATTAAGCAAGGTGGAGGTAAATTTACTCCAAAAGACATTGCTGTAAAATTGGGGTTCAAAAGTAAAAAACCGGTGATTGATCGGCTGAAACGATTAGCCAAGAATGAGCTCGTTGTCTATCAATGGCGATGGCCACCGCGAAACCCCCGGTGGAATCTTGGGAGAAGTCAGCGCCCAACTTTGACGCGGGAAGGTAATCTGGTCGCTAATAATGTCGAAAACTTAGATGGCAAGTGGCTAGATGTCCTTGAGCAAGGAAACTTTTACGACCTTAGGAAAACATATGGATTTTGATAAAAAGACGCTGATTTATTAAATGAGCTTGCGTTCATCATGTCGCAACTGAGTGGGTCTATTTAAGTTATATAAGAACAGTGAGATTGCTCTAGTCTATTAGAATAACCTAAATTTCTCATTAGTCAAGAATCATACAATATGCGAATTCTAATCATTGCCGATATTCACGCAAACGTTGTGGCCTTGGATGAAGTCTTAAAACAGGTCGGACCAGTGAACATAATTTTACATGCTGGTGACATAGTAGATTACAATCCATGGCCACGAGAAGCAATCGCGAAGGTTAAAACGCTCGGCATTAGGTCGACTATGGGAAATCATGATAGAGACAGTGCGATGAATACTCCATATGGCTATAATCCATTGGCACAGGTTAGTTGCCATTGGACACATCATCAATTGACTTCTGAAGATCGCCAATTTCTTCTTAATTTACCAAAAAAACTCGAATTCTCTGTTGGAGGATTAAAGGTATTTATTTGTCATGGATCGCCTCGAGATTTGTTGGACGAATACGTTTTTCCAGATACGTCTCAGGAAACTCTAAAGCAACTCCTTGGCATGACAGGTGTAGATATATTAATTCTCGGCCATACTCACATCCCACTTTTGACACAATTTGGCGATAATCAATACATTCTTAATCCAGGAGGGGTAGGACAGCCTCGTGATGGAGATTCAAGAGCTAGTTGCATGGTTCTTAATATTAACCGCGGAAAGGTCAGTATAGAACACTTTCGGGTCGGATATGATATTGGCAAAGTAACTAACGCAATTATTGCTGCGAAACTTCCAAAGGCTTTAGCTGAGCGTCTATATTTTGGTTACTGACGAGTTCTTCTTAAGAGTGAGGGATAAAAGCAGTTCATTTTACTATCTTAGTGAGAACAATGAAAACTGATGAACTTCCGTGCGATGTTGTTCGGTATTTTCCGTATCCTACTTTAAGACCAGGCCAGAAAGAACTCATTAAAAGCGTTTACAAGGCTATTTCTTCTGGTAGACATATCGCCGCTGAAGGTGCTGCGGGTCTAGGCAAAACTATAGCTGTTTTATCTGCTTCACTCCCAGTAGCCAAAGAAAACAACCTAAAGATTTTGTATCTAGCGCGGACTCATAAACAGCATGAACGAGTAATTGAAGAGCTTAAGGAAATTTCACGAAAAGTGCGGGTTTCTGGAGTAACTGTTCGCGGACGAAAAGAAATGTGTCTTAATCCTCTGATCACTCGCCAAGCTCCAGATGCTAGAGCTGCCATGGAGATCTGCGAACAACTCAGAGAGCGAGAGCGTTGTCGGTTTAAGATTAATATGGATCAAAATACTGATCGATGCGCTGAACTTCAAAAACTCATCGAGTCAAAGCCAGTTATGGCTTCTGAAATCTATGAATTTTGCAAAATTGATGGGTTTTGTCCATATGAACTGGTTAAACTAGTCATGGGGCAGGTTGATGTCGTTGCCTTAAGTTATATGTATTTGTTTGACCCTATCATTCGGAACAGCTTTTTGAAATACATTGACAAACCGCCTAGTTACTTTATCTTAATCCTAGATGAAGCACATAACGTGCCAGATGTCGCAACAGACATTGCAAGCAGCCAACTTACTATTTTCGGCATCAGGCATGCATATCAAGAAGCTAAAAATTATGGTTACAATGATATAGCTTCATTTTGTCGTTGCCTTGAGAGAATTATTGAAAAAGCAGCCGAGCCTGTTGAAGAAGAGGCACCTATACCACCAAAGCTTATCCTAGAAACAATTAAAAGTGAGGGAGCGCTTGACGACTTGTTCTCATTCTCAGACTACCTCTACAACACAGGAAACATCATTTGCCGAAGACTTTTGGCGCTCGGAAAATATCCTCGTTCACACATTCGCAAGGTCGGGGATTTCTTATTAAAATGGTTAGAAACTGCTGAGGATCGTGCGTTTGCTCATGTGCTATCAAAATATGAAACGAAACGTGGGTATGCTTCTTCTCGACTAGAAATCATAGCTCTAGATCCTAGAAAGGTGACAGAACCAGTTATTTCATCGGTTTACTGTACAATCAGCATGTCTGGCACGCTGGAGCCACTTAAAGCATATCAGAGGCTGGTTGGTTTACCTGAGAATACAATCTGTGAAACACTTTCATCTCCGTTTCCCGAAGAACACATTCTTTCACTTGTTTGCCTTGGAACGACTACGTCATTAGACCGTCGCTCAGAAGCGATGTACTGGAAGATGATTCAAAAGATTGCTGAAATAACGCGTTATACTCCGGCAAACATTGGTGTCTTTGCTGCTTCGTATGAGGTTCTAGAAGGATTATTGGAAGCAGGGTTAGAGGATACAATTAATAAACCGCTTTTATATGAAGAGCGCGACATGCCGTCTAAGAAGAATGATCTTCTGCTTCGGCGCTTCAGAGCTTATGCTGAGAAGGGCGGCGCAGTCTTACTAGGAGTTCAAGGCGGGCGCAATAGTGAAGGCGCTGATTTTCCAGGGAAGCAAATGGAGTCTGTTGTAATCGCTGGCGTTCCGTACGCTCGACCAACCCCACGAGTTGAGGCAGGAATCAGATATTTGGAAGGCGAGTTTCCGGGGCATGGGCATGAATTTGGGTATGTATTACCAGCTATGAAGAAAGCGTCGCAAGCGGCAGGACGACCAATTCGATCACTTACCGATCGTGGGGCAATTGTTTTTCTTGATTATCGCTTTTCGACAGCTTATTGTCATCGATACCTACCTCATTGGATCCGAAGAAACTTGAAGTCGCTCCCTGATGAAGAGGGGGCAATTGCCAAAGAACTCATTTTGTTTTTTGGTTTTCAACAAGAATAGCGTTTAAATTAATTTTGGACAAATATCGCTTAATGGGCAGACTGTGCATAGAGTTTTTCTGGCTTTACAGTATTTTCGTCCAAGCGTAATCAGCAGAATATGAGCTTTCTTACAATCTTTTACTGGGACCAATGCTTCAAGTGTAGTCCTAACCATTTCGTACCCAGCTTTTCGATTTTTGATTATCCCCAATCGTTTTGCAACTCGATTTACATGTGTATCAACAGGGATCACCGGGCGATTGGCGCAAAAGCAAAGCATAACATCCGCAGTCTTTTCTCCTACACCCGGAATGCTCATGAGTGTCTTCCTTGCTTGATCTAAAGGTAATTCTAATATGCTTCTTAGATTACCTTTGAACCGATCTAAAACAATTCTAGAAACTTCTACAATCCTACGACTTTTAATTCGATACAATCCAGCGCATTTGATTAGTTGCGCGATGTTTTTTGGTTTCACATTAGCTAGGGTTTCCGGGGTGATCGGGAATTTTTGTCGTAGGCGTTCAAATGCCCGCGTGGACAAGATATCCGAGCAATTCTGGGAGAGTATAACTCTGATAAGCTCACTAAAAGGGTCGTCTGGTTTCGGTTTCCAGCTGCTTGGAAATAATGCTTCAAGTCGGTCTAAAATCTTTGTTAGGCGCTTTTTTTCTGACAAGGCATACTCCAACGGTTAAGTCCTAATTATTTCAAGAACCGTTTTTAGGTTCGTTGGTTAAAGCAGTAACAGAGGGTCGGCGTTGTATCCCAGATTTACTAGTGAACAGATTAAAGAAAATGGGCATGTCTTCTTCGTCTTCCTCCTTGAGGTTGAAAATGCTGTGGTTGCCTTCTTTGGCGAGGAACCAAAACTGGGCACGTTCTCAGCGGCAATACCTCTACGCGGAGAAGGTCCTGCGGCTTCTTCGGTGTTACTTGGCGACCGAAACGTTATTATTACGCGGATTTTAGCCGAGCAGTTGGCAGCAGCCTTTGGTAAGATAGTGCTCGTTTCAACTTACCTCAAAAAAATTAGCGAGGAAGAAGGAGGACCAATTTTGTTGAAGTTAGCTCAAAAAATTCTTGAAAGAGGTACGAAGTAATCGAAAAGATATTGGGGTTGAAAATTTGGGAGATCTTAGGCAATTCCTTACAGAACTCAAAAAAATTGACGATCTAATTCTCATTCAAGACGAAGTTTCGACAAAACACGAGATCGCAGCGGTTATGAAGGAAAACGATGGAGGGCCAGCCCTACTATTTAAAAGAGTAAAAGGTTATCAAAACTCAGTTGTTGCTGGAGTATGCGGGACTAGAGAGAGAATTTATCGTGCACTAAAAACTGGCAGAGAAAATTTTTACGAACGATTACATAGCGCGATAAAGGCCCCAATCCCGCCAAAGGTGATAGATGGTTGCCCTGTGAAAGAGGTCCTTGAAAAACCAAATCTACAAAAAATTCCGATACTAACTCATTATGAACGGGATCCTGGTCCGTATCTAACTTCAGCTATAGTTGCAGCTAATAGCCCTGACGGGAGTATCGAAAATATTTCGATTCACAGGATGCTAGTCGTAGATGAACAGCACCTTGCGATTCGTGTCGTAGGAGGACGACACCTACAACGGTTATATCGAATGGCAGATACGGAAGGAAAACCGCTTGACGTAGCAATTGCGGTAGGGATTCACCCAGCCATTATGCTTGCGGCAGCAACTCCAGCCCCATTCGGAGTGAGTGAGTACCAGATCGCTAATGTCCTGCTGAATGGCGGGTTAAAACTCACTAGATGTGAGCATGTTGGGGTGTGCGTTCCCGCTGATGCAGAATTGGTGCTAGAGGGTAGATTATACCCTAAAAAAGAAGTGCCAGAAGGACCGTTTGTTGATATAACACAAACCTATGACATTGTTCGAGATCAACCAATCATCGAGATAATCGGAGTCATGAGGCGGAGAGACTATTATTACCAAGCACTACTTCCTGGAGGGCTAGAACATCGCCTACTAATGGGCCTTCCAATTGAAGCAAAAATTTTTGAAGCCGTACAAGGAGTTGTCCCGGTTAAAGCAGTAAATCTTCCGCCAGGAGGCTGTAACTGGTTTCACGCAGTTATATCAATCGATAAGCAATATGAAGGCGACGGAAAAAATGCTCTTTTAGCAGCATTTGCAGCACATAAAAGCCTAAAACACGCCATCGTAGTTGACTCAGATATAGACGTTTTCGATATGGAGCAAGTTGAGTGGGCGATTGCTACTAGGTTTCGTGGAGAAGAAGATCTACTTGTAATTGAACGTGCTCGGGGGTCAAGCCTAGACCCTGCCAGTGACCAAGAATTAGAGTTAACGACCAAGGTAGGTGTAGATGCCACCAGACCTCTCTCTAAACTGTTGACAAAATTTGAGAAAGCTAAACCCTTACACGGGAAAAACGTAGCGAAGATCTTGCGCAAAATTCGAGCATGCCGGGAGGCTTAATGTTTCTTACTCGTAAAGAGGAAATGATGCTCGAAGGCAAATGTGGGCGAGCGTCAGCGTTAGCTATGAGGTTGCTCGTGGCGCTCGGTCAAATTTTCGATGCCGAAAGAATGGTAGCAATAAATAGTGCTCAGATCTCGGGAATTTCCTACAAAAACATTGGTAACACGGGTCTCGAGTTTCTTGAGAACTTTGCCAATTTAGGAGCACAGATCTGCGTACGCACGAACTTAAACCCTGCAGGAATGGACTTGGATAAGTGGAAAGAATTTGGAATTAGTCAATCATTCGCAGAAAAGCAACTCAGAATTATTAATGCTTTTAGAAAGATGAATATTCAATCATCTTGCTCTTGTACTCCCTACTTGATTGGTAATAGACCACGATTTGGCGATCATATCGCCTGGGCTGAATCCTCAGCTGTCGCATTCGCAAATTCCATACTAGGGGCACGCACAAACCGTGAAGGAGGACCAAGCGCCTTAGCAAGTGCTATCATCGGTAAAACTCCACTGTATGGCTACCACCTAGACGAGAATCGAAAGCCAACATACGTTGTTCGCGTGGAAATACCTGTTCAAGGTGCATTTGAATACAGTATCTTGGGCTACATAGTAGGAAAAAAATTGGGGTACGGAGTTCCGCTTGTCACTGGTATCCGCAAGAAACCAACGTTTGAAGAGTTAAAGACTTTTAGTGCTAGCATCGCCACTGTTGGGTCTATCGCACTTTATCATATTCCAGGAATAACCCCCGAATATCAAGTAGTAAGCGAAAAAAACGAAGCTTCCAAAGAAACTTTTTTCGTTGAAAAAAGTGATTTCCAACAGGTAATCGATACTCTCTGCCAAGTAGATACCTTTGACTTAGTAGCAATCGGGTGTCCTCATTGTACCCTCTCTGAAATTTCAAAGTTAGCTAAAATGGTCAGAGGTAAGAAACTGAGGCGCAACGTTTGGGCGTACACATCTCGTGAGGTGTATGCCGCAGCAGAAAGACGAGGGCTCGTTACAATTATTGAGAAGGCAGGAGGAAAGGTCGTTAAAGATACATGTATGGTTGTTTCCCCGCTAGAAGATATGGATATCAAAACCGTAGCCACCAATTCTTGTAAGGCTGCACATTATCTTCCAACCACATGCAAAGTCAAGATTTGCTTAGGATCATTAGACACTTGCGTCAAGGCGGCATTAAAACAATGACCACAGAAATTGTATTAAAGGGCAGAACAATCGTCGGAGGGCAAGCTGAAGGAATCGCCTTGGTTACGAGGGAGGCAATCTCATTTTTCGGCGGAGTAGATCCTCAAACTGGGGTAATAATTGAGCGAGGTCATGAACTTGAGGCGTGTAAAATATCTGGAAAAGTATTAGTTTTCCCTCGAGGAAAGGGAAGCACCGTTGGCTCGTATATAATCTACGCTATGGGTAAATATGGTACGGCTCCAGCCGCTATGATCAACCTTGAAACCGAGCCGATAATAGCTATTGGTGCTGTCTTAGCGAATATTCCATTAATGGATAAGTTTAACGAGCCCCTTCTAGAGATCATCAAAACTGGTGATTATGTTAAAGTTCTCTCTAGCCTTGGGGTTCTGAAAGTAAGGACAGTAAAAAATCGTTAATATGAAACTTCAGTAGATACCGGCATTTTTCCAAGAACTTCCTCCGCAGATTTCCTAACTTTCTCTCGATGTTTCTCTTTTGTGTACACACGGATGATATTCATGAAACCCTGCAGTACATCGATTATTTGTGAAAGGTCAGTTACCTTTCGCGGGATTTTTCGTCCTTCCTGTGTCTTGTAGAATAACGGGATATCCATTGCCCTAGTTTGAGCTAAATGATAAGGCACCGAGGGAAGCGATGGGACATCAATTACAACTTCTTCTGGATTGAGGTTAGATTTTAAGGCGATACGCTCAGCAACATTACTTCGAAACCCTTCATCTGTTAATAGACCAGTAACCAACTGATCCTTTACATAAAAAGCTCGCTCATAGGAGCACTTTAACAGTTGCCTTTTTTCAAGTGCTTCCATTATGTTTTTGCACTTTGGGCACTTTTTTAGGATTGCCCAGACTGTGTAGTCGTCAAGGTCAAGATATTCTTTAGTCGTTTTAAACTCGATTTGTCCCGTTTCTTTAGCTTGTTCTAAAGCCTTTGCCAACATTACCTGTGTAGCACGACCAGTTCGATGGAAGTAAATTGTTCGAAAAGCTTCAACGCGTGCGATTACGAAAGCTTCTAAAGTTGGTAGAGCGGTTAAATCGACTGCTAGGCTGTCGTCAAGAATATCCATAGTATATATTAGGCGAAAAATGTCAACCCGCCCGTATTCTGCGCCTGTGTGGTATGAGTCGCGCACTAAAAAGTCCATTTTATCTGCGTCAACCGCGCTGCGGATTATTTG
>Ga0315312_1001213_pt1 | contig 21346 bp, 17 predicted proteins | sample TDP7_MG_FD_203629 | JGI IMG/M metagenome (GOLD analysis project Ga0315312, IMG submission 203629) | Freshwater sediment microbial communities from Lake Towuti, South Sulawesi, Indonesia - TDP7 | ecosystem: Environmental > Aquatic > Freshwater > Lake > Sediment | place: Indonesia: South Sulawesi... | reverse complement strand
ACAAGGATGCATAACCAGGTCTTGGCGGTTGGAGAGGCTGCGGGCGATGAAGAGTTGGCTTTGTCGAGGCGTGTAAAGGAGGGGAGGGGGACTCCTTTTGAGGTGCCTGCGGGTCTGGCTGTTTTTTTGGCGTCGGATGAATCGGATGGGCTTACTGGAAGGTTGATAAGTGCTGTATGGGATGATTGGCGTGGCATGAGCAGGGAGAGGATTGAAGAGATAATGGGAAGAGAGCTGTACACGCTGAGACGTGTTGACGAGGTATTCTTTTCTCCCAAGGAACGTCAACACGCGCGTACGCGCGCGAAGGCTTTGCTGGGGATGGCAGACGAGGGTAAGGTTGGATGGGGCTCCAGCGTACCTATCTATGAGCGGAGAAGAGGTTTGAATACAAGTGTTAGTTGCTGAGGGTAAAATGAGCGAAATTAGCGCACGCTATTCTGAGTCGCCTTCTGGTTTTGCGGATTTTATGGATAGAATGGCACGTAAGGCTCGTCCATACGTAGCGTTCACGGCTTTGAATGCTGTTTGGAGGAGTTTGGATAAGGATGCTGGAAGCATTTTAGATGCGGGTTGTGGAAAAGGAGAGCCCATGAAGTTTATCAATAGGAGTAAGAGGTTTTATGCAGTTGGTTTGGATATCTTCAAGCCTTATTTAGAGGATTGTAAGAGGCATGGAATCCATGATGATTATGTCCTCTGTGATGTTAGGAGGGTACCATTAAGGGAAGAAAGCTTTGATGTGATTTTATGCATTGAGGTGTTAGAGCATCTTAAGAGGGAACATGGAAAGAGATTGATTAGATCTCTGGAGCAGATGGCGCGTAAACAAGTTATTATAACCACGCCGGTGGGTGTATATAAGCAACAGGCTTATGAAGAAAATCCCCATCAAGAGCATAAGTGGATTTGGAGTCCCACCGAACTTAAGCGGTTTGGCTATGGGGTTAAAGGAGTTGGAATACGCAATATGGGCGGGGAAGAGGGTTTGGCTTCCCGCCTTCCAAAAATCGCAAGACCTCTTTTTCATATTACATGGATTCTAACAGGGTTGCTTACGTATTTCTATCCGACGTTAGCGGGTCACATGGTATGCATTAAGAATTTACGCCAAGCTCGGATCCAAAGATGAGCAAGGGTAGAGAATGTTTCTATTCCGAGGGCTATTATAAAGGCCTGACGCCAGAGCCTAGGTTTAAGGAATGTGCTAGGGTTTTTAGTAGGTTGAAGGGGGAGAGGTTTTTAGATATAGGTTGTGGGGATGGAGCTGTAACTCTACTACTAAAGGAGAGCATGGATGCTAAAGAGGTTTTTGGAGTAGAAATAGCTCATGAAGCTGTTGTTGTCGCTAGAGAAAGGGGCATTAAGGCTTATCAACTGGACATCGATGAAGATAATCTCCCTTTTGATGACGGGTACTTTGACGTAATATATTGCGGAGAGATAATTGAACATGTTTTTGACCCTGACCATTTGTTAGAAGAAGTCCATAGAGTTTTAAAACTAAAAGGGAGCTGCGTGATTAGTACTCCTAATTTAGGGGGCTGGCCTAACAGGTTTGCGCTCTTGCTAGGATACCAGCCCTATCCGATGGCTGTGAGCCCTCGATACGAAAGCGTAGGGAAGCTGTTAACGAAGAGTCCGGAAGGCCAGTGGGGCCATATTAGAGTGATGACGCTAAGAGCCCTCAAGGAGCTAGTGAGACTGCATGGCTTTAAGATTAAGCAGATAGTAGGATGTCCTGTTGCGGTTAAAAGCTCCATCCCAAAAGTTCTATTAAAGCTGATAGAGCTGGTAGATAGGGTCATGTCGAGATTTCCCTCGCTTTCAACCCGCATAATAATGGTACTTGAGAAAGAACGAAATTGCGTGTAGATCTGGAATATGTATCCTAAATCCCCTTATCCGAAGGTTTCGGTTATTATCTGCACTCTTAATGAGGAGAAAAATCTTCCTCACGTTTTGCCTAGGATACCGGCTTGGGTGGATGAGGTTATTCTAGTGGATGGTCATTCAACTGATAGAACAATTGAGGTTGCTAAGAAACTTCGACCGGATGTTAAGGTCCTTTACCAGCCTAACAGAGGTAAGGGCGATGCCTTGAAATATGGAGTTGCAGCGTCTAAAGGAGACATAATAGTTACTTTAGACGCTGACGGCACTTATCCCCCAGAAGAGATGCCTAGGTTTGTTCAAGTGATTTTGCAAGGTTACGATTTCGCCAAGGGAACCCGTTTCATGGGCACAAAACCTACCTGCATGTCCGCTCACCGTCGGTTGGGAAACAAAATACTTGCTTGGACAGCTAACCTGTTATTTAGCACGAGATACTCGGACATCTGCTCAGGCTACAATGCCTTCTTAAAGGAAGCTTTTCGAAGAATTAACCTAGCCAGTGATGGCTTCGAAATGGAACAGGAGCTGTTTGTTAAGATAGCGAAAATAAAGTTTAAGGTAGCCGAAGTTCCACATTCCTATACAAGCAGGATATACGGCGCTAGCAAGACGCAGGATTTCAGACAAGGCATTAAGGACCTCTTATGGATCATCTCTCTTCGTCTCTGCTCCTAGTCAATTGCTTTAGTAGATTGGCAAGATTTGAGCTCACAGCCATTAAGACTATGGTAAGAGAGAGGCTTCGTGGCTAAGCAGCCCCTTCTCTCCATCATCATCACCTCTTACACTACCGAAAGACGGAAGGATATCTCTGAGCTTCTGGATAGCATAAAAAGTCAAACCTATCCCAACATCGAGACACTGTTTGTTGCAGAGCGCTCAAAGGAATTGCTTATAGCTATAAAACGGTATTTAGAAAGAGAAAATATTCCGAATGTGCAACTATTATTTAACAATGGTGAACGTGGAGCGAGCGCGGCAAGAAACCAAGGCATTAAAAATGTAAGAGGAGATATTATAGCTTTTGTTGATGATGATGTGGTTCTTTTTCCGAACTGGGCAGAAGAAATCGTGAAAACCTATGTTCAAGATTCCTTTATTATAGGAGTCACAGGTCCAGCTCTTCCTTTATGGGAAGATGAATCAATGAAATGGTTTCCCGAGGAGTTTCACTGGATAATTAGTTGTACTACGTGGTTTGATTGGGACGAAATAATGGATATAAGAAATGTTTGGTTAGAAAATGCTTCCTTTAAAAGGGAGGCTTTTAAATTAGCAGGGTTGCTTGATACACGATTAGGACCGCAAGATAGTGTGATGGGTTTTAAAGGCAGAGAACTTAAAGAAGGAGTAATAAGTGAAGAAGTGGAATTCTCACTAAGGGTTAAAAAAAGAACCGGTAAACGCATTGTTTACAATCCTCAAGTGAAAGTATGGCACAGAGTCTATACTTATAGACTTAAATGGAAGTATATTGTTCAATGGTCTTATTGGATTGGCCTTTCGAAGCGTATCTTGAAATCATCCTCAAAAGACTTTAAGAAGGAAAACTTGATTTCTCAAGAATACCACCTCTTAAAGCGGGTACTGACTAGACTTCTCCCCCGCATACTGAAAGAATTTTTTTGCCATCCAGCTATTGCACTACGTAGGTTCTTAGTTACAGTTGTCATTTTGACTTTCGTAGCATTAGGCTACTTTTCTGGACTCTTTCGTGGGCTTTCATATCGTTAGGCTTAAGAAGCCCGGGAGGGATGGACCATAGGCAAGGGTATAGGTGTACGGTATCGCGTGGAGAAGCTGGTATTCTACGAGTCAGCAGGCAGACTACATACATTTGATAGACATTACATTCTGTATCCGCCCGATGGCTATAGATTCATAGCGCCATATAGTAGCGCTCGAACACAGGACGATGTGATTAGAAAGCTCGTAAACAACGATTTAGTATACTGGAGGGTGAACCCAACAATCCTTAATGTCGTTGCACCGACACCTATCGTTAAGGCGTTTGCCGAGAGGTTTCTCAGCAAGGTGCCGGATGGTGTTTGTCTTACATTCGCTCGTAATCACCCAGTATTCAGGAAAGAGCCATGGATCATTCACATTGAGTGGCCCACAGCACTTACCGGCTTCAACATTAAGCAATTCAAGTTATATAAAGGCCTGCTCGAAAGACTACTGTCCTCGCCTTACTGCAAAAAGATCACAACATGGAGCAAAATCGCAAAGCGGGCCATTCTTCAAAACTTTTGGCTGACACCCTTTAGACGTGATATAGCTGTGATCCCCCTCACGGTCCAAAGGAAAAGTTTTACGAAGTATTTCCATAACGACAAGATCAAACTGATATTTGTTGGATCCGTTCACATTCCCGGAGAATTTGAAATGAAAGGCGGTCGTGAGGTGCTAGAGGCCTTTAAAATCCTTAGCCATAGGTACCGCGAGATCGAATTAGTCATTCGTTCGGATGTGCCACCTTACATCAGAGAGAAGTATTGCTCCTATTCCAACATCCGGTTCATCGACCGAATCATTCCATGGTCAAAGCTAGAAGAGGAGTTCAAATCCGCTGATATATTCTTGTTCCCAGGTCATCAAACACCATTCAATGTGATTCTAGACGCCATGAGCTACGAGCTGGCGGTGGTCGTCAGCGATGCGTACGCTAACACTGAGCTTGTCGAAGATGGGAAAACTGGTCTCATTATTAAGACTCCTGAGCGAATCCACTACTTTGAGGAGAATTTTCTCCATTCACGTGCCACATCGAAGAAGATCGTTAAGCACATCTACCCCGAGATCGTTCGGGGCCTCGTAGAGAAAACTAGCATCCTAATAGAAGATGAGAAACTCCGGAGAAAATTGGCAAGAGCCGCAAGAATGGAAGTTGAAGAAGGAAAATTCTCCATTAAACACCGCAACGAAAAGCTGAAAAAAATCCTGGACGAGGCAATAGAATAAAAGAGTACGCACGGGGGAGAGTCATATAGTAGTTTCAAGGTGCTTCAATGGTTAGGAAATATGTTAAAGGCGACCGCGTCCAAATAGGTGTAATCGGTGCAGGACGGATTGCAAACACGTCGCATCTGCCCGTTTTAACTAAATTGCCAGATGCAAAAGTAGTTGCCATCTCCGATATATGCAAAGCGCGCGCCGAGGAGACAGCTAAACGTTTCTCGATCCCAAGGATATATGAGGACTTTGCCCAAATGCTGGAGCAAGAGCGGCTTGACCTGGTGGATATTCTAACGCCGCCTAATACGCATATTGAGTTAGCTCTCTGCGCAATGGAGCACGATCTTCACTGTCTAATTGAAAAGCCCCTTGCTCTTTCTGTAGCTGAAGCTTCTAAATTAGTAGAAATGGCTGAACATACGGGTCTCACTCTCCATGTAGTTCACAATTGGTCTTTTTTTCCTGAGAGGAGAAGGGCAAAGTTGCTTGTGGAGTCAGGAGTTGTGGGCCGCGTCGTCAGCGTCGACGTGCAGTATCTTACTGATCTCCAAAAAGAATACTACATTGACCCGAACCATTGGTGTCATCGACTCCCTGGCGGAGTATTCGCTGATATCTTACCCCATCTAGTGATGCTCCTCCTAGATTACCTCGGCAAACTTAAGGTAGTAAATGTTTTGGCGTCTAAATGCTCTTCCGACGAGCAACTAATCGCAGACGAGTTGAGGGTCTTTGTGCGGTCAAGTGACGCTATAGGTTCCATACATATTTCCTTGAACTCTCCAGTACGCCGTCTCTGGATTAATATCGTGGGTACGAAGGCGAGCATTTTGGTTAAGGGAGAAATCGGCACTTTTATCATTTACAAGCCAGTTAAAAACTCTACGACAGTGTGGTCGATGAGTTATGGCATACCAAGGGGGATGGCCGCGTTGCGCGAAATCTTTCAAGAAGCTTTCGGCCTTGCATCAGTAGTCATCAATGCTGTTCTGGGACAGCGCACATACCTTGATGGACATAAATATCTAATAACACGATCTATTACAAACTTGCGCGGTCATGGCGAATATCCCATAAGTTCTCAGCAATCTCTGGAGGCTGTAAAGGTTCTGGAAACAATATTGATGTCCCTTTAAGGATGCAACCTTTACGAAAACCTAAATTTAGAGTCTGTGTCGTCACGTTGCCGATTTACGGGCATAATGAGAAGATTGGCCTAGATAATTTTATTCAGTTGCTTCTTCCATCTTGCGAAAAAATCTTCGTAGTGACTGGGAACTTCCCATTCAAATACAATGAACACGTCAATATCATAAATGTCGAGAACACGCGGGGCGGTCAAAGGCTTAACTTACTTTTTAGGATCTTTAGAAATGTCGTTTCTCAGGTTAAGATTGTGATCCAACTTGGGAAACTATCTCATTTCTCGATCGCGTTATTTCACATCGGCGTTTATCACAACCGACTCCCGCTTTTGCTGGCCAAGTTACTTAGAAAGAAGATCGTCGTGTATCAGTTTGGCGGGAACTATCTGCTTGAATCGAGGTTAGCAGGTATTACGATGTGGCAAAAGTTTGTTTATCCAGTAGCAGCTATCCTATCGCTGGCCAACTATTATCTTGCAGATGTGATCATCTGTGAAGGAGGTGAACAGCTCATTAAATGGAACCAGCTGGAGAGGTATCACGAGAAGCTTGCGTGCTGGGTGGCTCGCTACCTTAATACTCAGCGATTTAGAATTTTGAAATCCATCGAAGAACGCCCCGCTCAAGTCGGGTACTTTGGACGGCTCGATCCGAAGAAAGGTATCTTAAATTTCGTCAGGGCAATCCCGCTGGTTTTAAAAGATATGCCAAGTGTGAACTTCGTGGTCTCTGGTACCGGCCCCCTCCGGAAGCGCATCATGGAGGAAGCTCGATGCATCGGCGTCCTCGACAAAGTCAAGTTTGTGGGCTTCATAGATGAAGACGAGCTTGTAACGTTCTATAATCAACTGAAGCTACTGGTACTTCCAACTTATGATGACGGAGTTCCGGAAGTGGTGAAGGAGGCGATGGCATGTGGCACCCCAGTTGCGGTTACTCCCGTCGGCGGTATACCAGATCTTATAAGGGACGGCGAAGAGTCTTTTATTATCCATACTAACACACCGGAGGGTATTGCACGTACGATAGTTAGGGCGTTAAGCTTTGCTGATCTAAGAACCCTAGCTCTAAATGGGCGGAAGCTCATCGAAAAGGTGTATACTTATGAAGTGATGGCGCGGAGATATGAGGAGATGCTTCGGAAAGTAACCGGTGATCCTGGGTTAGTCCAGAGTTGATCGGTCCCCTACTCGTAACCTAGGACTGACTCGAGGCATGGTCAAGGTTCAGTTAAAACTGAGCGGTGCTTTAATGAATAGAGTATTGGCGATTATCGCGTTCTCGCTTGTAGTCGCTACCATAATTATAGTGTTTGGCGCTCCGCCAGCCTCTGGATACGAAATTTCGATTTATGCTGCCTATCCCACTCATTTCTGGTTATTGATAGTCGGTAGCTATGCTTGCGGCATTATCCTCCTGGTCCGCCAAGCTTTCGCTAGTGAAGGATCTAGCTGCGGGGTGTGGGGATTCGCTGCCATACTTTTAACTAATAGTATCGTCCTCCTATTGCCTGTTTTTCGAGGCTACGCCTTCTATGGATTCGCTGACCCTGGCGCACAAACGGGATTTGTAAAGGATATTATGCTTCAGGGGCGCTTTGGAGCTGCAGCGACTCTGAGGGAGGATGTTTATCCCGCTACGCACATTTTGGTAGCAAGTATCAGCTACGCAACTGGGTTAGATTCAAGGACATTGATAATGTTAGCTCCTGCGGGTTTCTTTATTTTCTATGAACTAATGATATTTATGCTGTCACGAAGAGTTGCAAACAGCCATGGGCAATCTTTGCTCATTATTGCATTTGGCACCCCCCTGTTACTCAGCTGGTTTCAAGCGACGTTTCTCCCGAGTATCCTGACGTTCTTTTTGTTGCCCTTTGTCCTTTTCTTGTACTATAAAAATATGCTAGCTCCGGCTGGAATTGCCCACAATGTGTCTTTTATTCTCGCATCGCTCTTGTTGCCCTTTTCCCACCCTGGAGATACTTTGGCATTCATTCTTGTATTCCTCTGCTTTGGTGTTTCGCTTATAATCTATAGGCGTCTAGTTAGAAGCCATATTGGAAGTAAGTTTTTAGGCTCCTCAAGTGCTGAATCAAATGGAATTTTAGCATTTTTGTCAACGAGTTTTGAAAAGCTCTCCAGACATCAAGCTGAGAGAGCACTTACAACTGTCGCGGTACCTGTTAGCAGCTTAATAAAGTCCATCCCGATACTGCTTATAGCTTGGTTTGTCTGGTTCTCCACTTTTAACACGTTTTCCATTAGCGTAAAGGGCTTCCATGATTGGTTAATTTACGGCACTGGCGAATCTCAAGCAAGCCTGTATCTTAGTTGGTTAAGGAGGGTAAATGCACCTATGCTCGAAGGCATCAGAATATTTCTCAATACCCACGGGCAAACTGTGCCATACTTTGTCTTATCTATTATAGTAAGCTCACTCTTTTGGATGAAGCTGATTCTCTCCAGAAAGGATGTTAATCTAAATCATATGATGTTTTTTTCCCTATTTCTAGCCTTCGCGATGCTAACGCCTTTGAGTTTTGTGAGTGGTTTCCAAATTACTTACAAACGAACATTGCCTTATGCCATTTTCGCGTCAATCATTGTGTGCGGTTTGGGCTCATATAAATGGATCAAAGGAAGCGGGCACAAAACAATAGCGACATGCATAATAGTAACCATCCTGTTAGCTTCAGCAACTATTGGGGTATTTAATGTCCACTGGTCTCCTTTTATAAGAGCGGCTAATCAACAGGTTACTGCTATGGAGCTGGACGGAATGCGCTGGTTTTTGCAATATCAAATTAAGGATCATCTCATCGACCAGATAGCCCTTCAGCAATACAGTATTGCAGCTGTACTATTGGGAAGCGGGGGGCTGCCGAGTAATATGCGATGGGGGACTGATGAATCTTATCGGGCTCCGGATCATTTCGGCTACGACCGTAACCGAATGTATGGAGAATCTTATGAGCAGAATCGTTACTTCCTCCTCAACAAGCTTTCCCAGATATGGGAACGGGAAGGGACTCCTGAATATACCGCTTTCTGGCGATTTACCCCGACCGACTGGTTATCTCTGAGAAACGACATCAGCGTGCAAAGAGTCTTCGACAATGGGGAGTTTCAAGTGTTCTACATCGTTAGCCAACGCTGACAGCTCCTGAGACACGTCGGCCGACACCCAAATGCTATCAAAAGAAGTATGAAATGGCGGTTTTTGCAATCTGATAAATGAACCGATGTGACTTTCATGGCGAGAAAAGTGCTCCTGATTAATCCTACGCTTCCAAGGAAACTGTTTTTGCTGAACATACCGGCCGCTCTCCTTTACCTCGGTTCCTATCTAAGCAGTAAGGGATATGATGTTCTCCTTCTAGATGGCAACAACTTTAAACATGAAGCGTTTTTTAACTTAATAAGGCGCGAGCTAACTGGTGTCATAGCGGTGGGGTTGAGTGTTATGACCCCACAAGTCCCAAGTGCTCTGAAGATCTCAAGGTATGTGAGAGAATTGGATCCTTCAGTTCCCATCTTATGGGGCGGCGTACATCCAACTTTTTATCCCAAGCAAACTGCCGAGTCTCCTTACGTAGATTTTGTGGTGAGAGGAGAAGGTGAGGTCACCGCCTTCGAGCTGCTCGAGGCAATTGTGCGTGGCAATCGGGAACTTAAAAATGTCAGAGGTATAGCCTTCCGCTCAAAACATTCCCAGGACGTTGTCATGACGGAAAACAGAGTGTTAATGAACCTCGACAAGTTGCCAGCCGTTGAGTGGGAATTGTTGAAAAGCGTAAGTCCCGTCCGCGATATAAGACGACTATCTGAATTGACCGAATCCGGCATATATCTTCAGACAACTAGAGGGTGCCCGCATCGATGCGCATTTTGTATAAATGCTATCCTGAAGTTCAAGTATAGAATCAGGTCACGTGAACTTGTGCTGAAAGACATGGAAAGGCTTATGGACCTCGGAGTTAACCGCATTTCCTTTGTAGACGAAGACTTCTTCGCAAACAAGAGAATGGTTTTAGAGCTTTTGGACGGGATGGAGAGGAGAGGATTAACGCCTAAATGGTACGCAAACGTTCGCGCTGACTACTTCCGGCCAGATTACCTAAACACGGAACTGCTTCTGAGACTAAAACGGTGTGGGTGCGAAATGCTGGGAATAGGAGCTGAATCTGGTTCGCAAAGGATCCTCGATATGCTTAAAAAGGATATCACCGTTGAAGAGACTCTTAATGCAGCTAGATCGCTCAACAAGGCAGGGATAAAAGCGTACTTCTCGTTCATGACAGGGCTTCCTGGAGAGGACGAGGACGACTTCAAACAGACCGTTAATATGATGCTTAAGATATCGGAGATAGACAAGTCCTGTTTGTTCCTAATGTACGCGCAACAGGTCTACCGACCCTACCCTGGCTCAGAATTATATTATGAATGCGTCAGACGTGGCATGAGGGAACCGCGTAGCCTCGATGAGTGGGTTAACTCGACTTACTTAAGGGATGAGGTTGATTCCGAACATTACCCGTGGATCGAGTACCCGACGAACCTAGAAGATTTAGAACAGATCGGGTTCTGCTGTTGGTTGATGGGCATCCAATTGCGATACAGACCTTTAATGAAACTAGTAAGGAAGATCGGACGCGTGCGCTGCAGGAGATTTTTCTTTAGGTTCCCTGTCGAGAAGAAGATCTATGAGTTGTTAAGAGATCTCGTGGGAAGATACGTTTATAGAGGGCTCTTAGACTAGTTAAGACCTTCACTCGTGCAAATGATTTGCGCCTCTATCTGAGAACTGGAGTTCTACTGAGATGAGTACCAGAGTGTTGGAAACGTGGGTTCCAGAGTCATTGCATAAAGATATTCATCAACTCGTTCTCAAACATAACTTGAAGGCCGCCCGCTATCTTGACCTGGGATGTGGAGAGGGAAAACTGACCCCCCTTATAGCTGAAGCTGTAAAACCCGACTATCAAGTGCAAGAGGTCTATGGTGTAGACAGTTCTGAAATGTTACTAGAAAAGCTTCCGAGAAATATTAAAGCGATAAGAAGCGATCTGAATCATGATAAACTGCCCTTTCACGACTGTTACTTCGACTTGGTGACAGCCATCGAGGTGATCGAACATCTACAAAATACTGACAACTTAGTTGAAGAGAGTTACAGAGTATTAAGGCCCTGCGGTTACTTTCTTATAACCACTCCTAACCTAGCCAGTTGGGTTAACCGGTTCCTGCTTCTATTAGGCTTTCAACCGCTTAATACAGAGCCCTCCGCCCGCTATAGTGTTGGTTTACCTACACCGCACAAATATAGAAAAAAATACAGTGGGCATTTAAACCTCTTCACACTGCGCGCATTGGTAGAAATGCTTTCTTTTCACGGTTTCAGGATAGTAGCCAAAGCAGGTAGCCCCGTCAAGTACAACATTGCTACCATGGCCACGCTAGACAGATTGTTATCTAGACGTGCAAATCTGGCATCCGCTATAATGGTTTTGGCTCGGAAGCCTACCGCGTAGAGAAGAAGATAGTGAAGCTGGTAATGAGGAAGGTATATATAGAACCACTATGGAAGCTACACTCTTTCTATAAAGAGCTTATTTCATATTCCCCTGAGGGATACGAATTTGTAACAAATCAAACATTTACAGATAAAGCAGTTTCGCTCGCTAGTAAGATAAGTCTCTTTTATGGCATAGAGTCTAGCCTTAAAAAATTGATTCCTTTGAACATCATCAGAGCTTACTCTCAGAAGTATAGAAAACCCCCAGACGGAACAGATCTTACCTTTGCAACCACTCATCTAGTGTTTAGGACTGAACCTTGGATTACCGATGTGGAAGACGCGTTGCTTTTTATGGGGGAGAACCCACGGTTTCTTACTCTATTTAAGAGGGTGGCCGAAAAACTCTTTTCATCAGAACACTGCAGAAAGATCATTTGCTGGAATAACGTTCAAAAAGAGTCAATCCTAACTAATTTCAATTGCACCAAATTTAGAGGAAAAATAGAAACGGTTTTTCCGGCTGTTCGAAAGAAGAATTTTGTTAAACACTATGACGATAGTAGAATTAAGCTACTGTTCGTAAATTCTGTTAATATACCTAGGCAATTCAGATTAAAAGGAGGCGTCGAGACCTTAGAGGCTTTCGTTCAGCTTAGTACAAGATATAAAAACTTGGAACTAGTCGTTAGGTCGGATGTTCCAAGGGATCTGAGAGCCAAGTATGAGCGAATTAAGGGCTTGAAGATAATTGATAAGCCTATTGAGTGGAGACTGATCGAACGCGAGTTTAAGACAGCCGACATTTTAATACTCCCTACATATGTCACTCCATTTATGGTCTTCTTAGATGCCATGAGTTATGAATTACCAATTGTGACGAGAGATGCCCATGCTACGCCATGCGCAAATGCTGAGATAGTTGAAGACGGAAAAACTGGTTTTCTCGTTAGAGGGTCGTACTATTCGAGGGGAGTGGACAGAGAGGCGGTGAGTGAGCTTGTAGAGAAAGTCAGCGTTTTGATAGAAGACCCGAAATTAAGGAGACAAATGGGTAAAGAAGGTAGAAGGCATATTGAAGAAGGGAAATTCTCCATCGAAAATAGAAATAGGGTGCTGAGAAGAATATTTGACCAAGCCATTGGCTAATAACGGGCTAATGATATTAAGTTTAATAGCGTGCTAATCTCCCTAACTAAGAACGTTTACGTTGAATTCTAACACGTAAAAGCTAAAAAGGTTTTAAAAAAATAAAAGTAAGCTCACTACTAGGTGTGACTTAACTTGCAGGAAGAAATCTGGACGGAGATGGCACGCCTCATTACTAAATACTATAAGCTCCCAAAATCTAAGTCATTAAAGCAAGAGATAAGAACTAGTGATGTGATTTTTGACGAAAAGGAGGCTCTGAGGCTACTCAGAGTTTTGTTGAGGGGATGGATAACTCAGGGCCCTGAGACTAAACAGTTCGAGGAGGATTTCGCGAAGTACTACGGAGTTAAAAACGCTATCGCCGTCAACAGTGGTTCAAGTGCAAATCTTGTTGCAATAGCCTCTCTATGTCATGAATCTTTAGGAGATAGAAGAATCAAGCCAGGAGACGAGGTAGTAACCTCGCCAGTAACCTTTCCCACATCAGTGTTCCCCATAATTCAGATGAACGCTGTCCCGGTTTTTGTAGATGTAGAACCAGACACCCTATGCATGGATCCAAACCTAGCTATTAAAGCAGTGTCAGACAAAACTAAAGCCATCCTCCCCGTACATCTTTTAGGACATCCATTCAAAGTAGATGCGGTTCTAGATGAATGTAAAGAAAGAAACCTATGGATAATTGAGGATGCATGTGAGAGCCATGGCGCAATGATCGTTAACCGTAAAGTGGGAACGTTTGGCGACTTTGGGACATGCAGCTTTTTTGCCGCACACCATATGACCACAGGAGAGGGAGGAATGATAATAACCAACGATGATCATTTAGCAGATCTAGCCAGAAGCATAAGAGCCTTCGGCAGGGTCATAGAAGTCGCTCGCGACCCCAAAGCCGCACAAACGTTGGGAGGCAGATACAAAGAAATATCCCCTGAGCTAGGCCCGTTTGATGTGCGACAAACCTTCGACAAATTAGGTTATGCTCTAAAAATTACAGATCTTCAAGCAGCAATCGGCATTGAACAGCTAAAGAAACTCGACGATTTTATTGAAGCAAGACGTAGAAACGCTCAATATCTGCTCAAACACCTTCAACCTTATGAAGACTTCATCCAGTTACCAGTTGAGAAACCTTGGGCAAAACACACTTATCATCACTTCACTATCCTAGTGAGAGAGAACGCCCCCTTCAGAAGACTAGAGCTGATAACTCATCTAGAACAAAACGGCATAGAAACAAGACCCATCGAAGCAGGAAACATGGCTGATCAACCATGCATGCAAGGTGTTCAATATCGAATAGTCGGAGAGCTAAAATACGCCCGTCATGTAAGAAAGAATGGGTTTTTCATCGGCGTCCATCCTAGCCTGACCAAAGAGGACCTAGAATACATGGTAAACATTTTTTCAGATTTCTTAGAGAAATACAAATCCAGAGGTTAAAAAGACAAGATATCGCTGCAGTCATTAAAGTATTCCTTAATCAGAACCGTTAATATGACCAAAATCCTAGTCACAGGGTCTGAAGGCTTCATAGGAAGCCACTTAGTTGAAAAGCTATCCTACGACATTATAGGATTTGACATAAGGAAAAACCCATTTCATGATATAACTAACATAAGTTTTGTAGAAAGGGTCTGGGCTGAACATAAACCGGATATTGTGGTTCATCTCGCTGCAAATCCCAGACTTGACCTATCCAAAAAATATCCATGGTGGGATGCGCAGCTAAACATTGTTGGAACAGTAAATGCTCTCCAAGCGTCCATAGAAAACGATGTGAAATTATTCATCTACGCCTCAACTTGCCAAATATACGACGCGAAGGCTGATAGACCTATGGGTGAATTGTCCCCGTGCAATCCTAAAAGCGCATACGCCATAAGCAAGTACACAGGAGAAATATACTGTAAATATTTCGGAGGGCAAGGACTGAACATCTGCGTTCTAAGATTTTTCAATGTATTTGGACCCCGCCAATCTGAGGGTTATGTCGTTCCCGACTTACTTGAGAGAACATTCGCAGCTCATGATGGAAGAGTAAAAGTTCTTGGACCACCTGATGACTCTAGAGATTACATCTATGTAGGCGATATAGCCAGAGCTATCGAAAAGGTCATCGAAAATTCAGATAGGTTTAAGGGCGAGGTCATAAACATCGGCACCGGAATTGAAACGACAACAAAACAACTTTGCGAGACCATTTCACACGTTCTTCATAAACCCGTGGAATTCTACTACGGAGATCGTCCTCCCGGAAGGCTTTCAAGCCGATTTCAAGCCGATATAAGCAAAGCCAATAGCCTATTAGGTTGGAGACCTCAGGTAAACCTTGAAGAAGGTATGCGACTAACCGCGTTATCGAAAGGTTTGTTACAAGTCCCGGCTCAAATGGTATATCCATAATGAGTATTTGTAGACTCCTCCTGCACGCAGCAAGTTCTCCGCTTGACCCAGGGAAACTTAAGTGATAGCGATGAAACTTCTAATAACGGGTGCCAGTGGGCGTTTGGGTCAAAAAGTGGCCCAGCTAGCTTTAGAAAAAGGTTATGAGGTTGGCGCTATCTATAAACAACATAAAATAACCCTAGAAAAATCAATTAAACTCGACCTAACTGACCGCAAAAAGTTGCTTAAGGTAATCTTCAAGCGAAAACCTGATGCGATCATTCACACAGCAGCATACACAGACGCTGATGGCTGTGAAACCAGTAAGGACTTGGCCTGGAAAGTAAACGCGGAAGCAACCAAACATATAGCCATAGCGTCCACCAGTGTAAACTCCCACCTAACCTACGTCTCCACGGACTGCGTCTTTGACGGCGAAAAGGGTTTCTATACGGAAGAGGACAAACCCAACCCAATAAGCTACTATGGCTATACAAAGCTGAAGGGCGAGGAATTCGTTAAGGAACACGCCGCAGGATGGTGTATCGCTAGGCCAAGCTCATCTACGGCTGGGGATCTATTCACAAACAAAACTTTGCTACATGGCTTTTAAACAACCTAAATCAGAGAATAGAAGTAAGAGTCATCACAGACCAATATGTTTCACCCACGTTAAACACGAATCTGGCTGAAATGCTCCTAGGAGTAGCAGAAAGAAGGATTGTCGGAGTCCTACACACCGCAGGAGCCACAAGGGTCAGTAGATATGAATTTGCACTAAAGCTAGCCGAAACTTTCAACTTAAAAATAGATTTGATTAAATGGGCTAAAATGAACGAGATGCCATGGAAAGCAAAGAGACCCGAGGACCCCTCATTAAACATAAGTAAGGCTAGCGCTCTCTTGGACGCGAAACCGCTAAAGCTTAATGAAGCGTCAGGAAAAATGATAAGAGAGACCTCTCATACAACGTCGAAGATTTAGGTTTTGTTAGTGATTTGTGAAAAGCCTCATAGGGAGTTCTTGGTCGCTGGACACATTGCAAAAGACATCCACATTAAATTAGGTGACAGAAACAGTCTCCCAAAGGAATTCAAGAAATTATTCAAAGACAGCACCCCAATCTCCATTATAAAAAACGTCCTAGGCAACAGGTGGTCATTCAGAGCCGTTCTAAACGTCATAAAGAGGAACGCAATCGAGCCCATCTCATACAGCTATGGCGGAAGAGGACCAAACGTCGCATACGGAGCCGCACTTCTAGGAGCTCAGATCGAGTTGGTAGGGTTCGTGGGGGAAGACTTTGACAAACTATACCCCGGCTTTTTCAACGGCGGATACAAGACACACCTAAAAAAGGCAGGAGTAGAGGTCAACGAACTCGCTATAGAGCCTAACAAACTACATAGCATAAACGAAGAAAAGCATGAGCATGGAGTATTAGCAATCAAGACAAAAGAAATACCATCCATCTACTGCGTTAAAGACTCACACGGAATCGACTTCTACCTCATCGACGACATCAAAGGCGCCCACATATACGCCACAGACAGCCCGGTACCTAAACAACTAATAAACAGATACGGTGGCATCTTCGTTACAAGCGGTGAACCATCTTTCAATCGTAGGTTGATCAATTACGCGTTTCAACAAGGTAAGGAGGTATTCTTTGACGTTGCCGCTTACGGAACAACAAGCCAGTACTTGAAAGAAGTGATTCCAAAGTGCAACACCATTTTCGGGAACACGTATGAAATAGGCTTTGTCATGAAAGCTACCAATATAAATGACATGCGTGAACTTTTCCATATTTCGCCTAATATTTCGACAATAATAGTTGAAGATAAAATAGCCTGCACAATCAAAATCTATCAAAAAGAATGGCAAACACCTGTCAAAATTGGGCCAATAGATGTTGAAAAAAGAGTTAGCAGCGTAAGATGCTGCGATGGAATAGCCGCGGGATACCTCGCCCTATGTTCACAAGGCTACGAGGCCATAACAGCCGCAAAAGCCGGATTGATTCAATGCGCAAGCATATGGCAGGTGGAAGGAGTTCAGGAGGGAATGTTAAATAAACAGCAACTCTTTCAGAGACTTGAGGAAGTTCTCATCCCGGTAAAGGAACAGCCGTGCCAAAGCAACTGGATCAGCCGATAGGAAAACGCGTAGTAAAACCTGACGCAACAAAAGAATGACGCTTCTAGCTCAGAGGATGCTTTTTCGGAGGGGAGGAACCGCCTCATCCATCATAGCAATAGCGCCTCTCGTTATCCTAGCATCCATGAACTCCGTAATCAACCACGTTAACTCGCAAGCCGAGGCGCTGGGAGGACTCGTAAACGTATGGGAAATTTCCTTACCCTCAGAGGACTCAAAATCCACAGATCGCATATTTGAATACTATTAGGCGAGGTATGTTGAAAACTATAGGGGGTAGGTCTACGCGAGCCGCGCTGAAAATTAGGCAATTGCGTAGAGAGTTTGATGGGACGACGCAGACTATCTAAGGTTCATTGACAGCGCAGATTAAGGAGTTGCCGGAACGGCGCTGTGCGCCCGCAAACCATAGCCGAAAACCGCTTCAACCCAAAACACAAAAAACAACAAAAAGCATTAAAAAGTCACCAATTTTAATCTACAGCAGAATTCGTTAATTGTCCTCCTTAACCACAGACCACACGCCTCCTCAATCATCCCCTCTTCGAACAAGACAACAACACCACCGAGTTATCGAAGAAAACTTAACAGACCCCTATCGCTACGCTGCCGGGAACGGGATAGATTCACTCTATTTTGAAGCCCCAAGAATACGCGAGCTTCAGCCATGGGGAGTGTCAAACGTTTTCCTCCATGCCTTTCTCATCCCTCGCAGAACGTTGACGAAGGAGGAACAGAATGTCAAAGACGAGGCCAAGGCCATCGTGGAAAGAATCGAGGGAGGCGAGGAGGTGGCCATGACCACAGCCCACCCATCAGATCGATCGAAGAGATCGAGGAGGCGCCAGGCAGGGGAGCCTAAGTGCGCTTCCTAAACTCACATGTTATGTCTGTGGTTACTTTTAGAGGAGTTCCAAGAGAAAAACCGGTCAAGATTCCCTTCAAACCGAAACCCAAAATATTCCCTCGAAAATCGAAATTAAAAGATGTTTTATGAAACCTGTGCCTGATGTGAAGGTTAAGCTGGCAGTGGCTGGAGTAGCGCTGAAAGCCCCAGGCTTTGTGAGAAGAGTCTATAAGCCAGCGATACTGGCGTCGCTCTTCCTCTTAGCCCTCGGCACAAGGACCTACCGCTTATATAGCATGCCCTACTTCCCTGAGGGCGCTCCTTGGATGGGAGGAAATACAAAGGGGCTCTACTGCGATGAAGTTGACCCATGGCTTAGGTATTCAGAAAATCTGTTTAATAAGCTCCCGCTATATCAGCCTCCCCTCTTTCTTCTCTTTCTGAACCTCTCTCTCAAAGCCTTTGGCTCTCCCTACGCCGTTAGGCTACCTTCAGCTATAGTGTCCTCGTTCACTGCCGTCCTGGTTTACATGGTTTCCATGAGGAAGTTTGGGAGTCGGGGCGCCTCGGTCGCGTCGTCTCTCTACTTTATCGCCATGTTCCCCGCCTTCATATACAACAGAATGGCCTTCCTTGAGAACGGGGTTGCCCTTTTCCTCCTCGCCTCATACTACCTCCTCCTCGTCTACGAGAGTTGTGGGAAGGAGAGGTGGCTGTACCTCTCAGGGCTCTTTTCCGTTTTGGGGGTGCTGTGCAAGGTCAACGGTGTGGTGGCTCCGCTCTTCCTCTTAGCCTACAGCCTCCATAAGGGTTTCTTTAGGAAGGCTCTTAAGCCGATCGTCCTGGTCTTTGCCTTGTCCGCTGTCTTCCCCCTAACGGCCCTGCTCGTCACGAGGCTAAACTTACCAGCTTTGATTCTCAGCAGGCTAGACCTAGCAGGTATGGCAATGGATTATGGGCAGTGGGGTATTGGGGTGGTTGGCATGGAGACCTCAGCTTGGCAGTTTTTCATTATAAACACGTTGCCCTCTGGATTCTTGACCTGGTTTCTGGGTTATCTCAGGCCTGAATACTGGTATATCTTCGCCTACTTCGCCCTCGCCTACCTCGCCGTGAAAGAACATGAAAAGGTTAGCGACGTAATCCTCTCAATAGCCTTATTCGTGGGTCTTTCACTCTTGGCATCTTTTGGAATTGGAAGCTACTACATCATTATCCTCCAGCCCTTCTTCGCCATACCGGTCGGCTATGGGCTCACTAAAATGCTAAGGATGCAGCCATACGCAGCCATGATGTTCATCCTCTTCATCTACGCTCCGATGGCGATGACCTTTAATATCACAGTTTTTGGAGAGGGAGTCTATCCAGGAATCGACTTCCTGATCTACTTTCTCAAGCTCTCATTTGTAGGGGTACCGTTGGCCTCCGCCTTTTACCTGCTGATCAAGGGACGTGAGGCAACTGAAACGAGGAGAGTGCTGATAAGGATGCTCTTTAACGGAGCGATCATAGGCCTCTTCTTGACCCTCCTGCTCATCGGGAGCTACTTGACACCAGCCTTCTATCCTCACTACCTAAGCGTGAATAGGGACTAGCTTGAAGAAGTACGTGTCAAGGGTTATAGCGTTTCTCTTCGCCCTATCAGCCTCCGTAAGCCTCTTCACCCATCTCTACGGCTTGATGTCGGCTTCGCGGCTTCTTCCCGGTTTAGGCGCAGCAGTACACTATGGTGTATTAGCGCGTGGGTGGGACTCTGATGGTCTCACTTTTCAAGAGGTGCCTCTACACTGGCTTATCTCCTTCTCAATGCATGCATTCAACGTAGATCTCGTCACAGCCATCAAGCTCGTACCTACATTTCTCTTGAGCGCTTTACCCTTACTCGCCTATTTCTTATCATCCACCGTGGCTGGAAGCCGCCTCGTTGGTGTGGCGTCTGCGTGGATATTGGCCTTCATGCCCGTAGTCACTACTTCCTTCATGATCGGCCATTACAACCTCATATTGAGCCTTTTCCTCTTCACTGCATATCTCACCTTCTTAGTCGAGTATCTTAAGAGCGGTTCAAGGGCAGCCCCATATCTAGCCCTCTTGGCAAGCGCCTTAATCCTTCCTCTCTTGCTCCTCATGACCCTAGGTCCTCCGCTGATCCAAGGTCAAGTGTTTAGGGCCGACCTACCTATATGGACTGAAAGCTTGTGGTTCACTTTATCTATCGCGGTCGGCGTGGTTGTGGGTATCTACACCCTCTTGAAGAAAGTGAAGATGGCAGCTTTGCCGGTGTTACTTGCTTTAGCTATAGTGCCCTTCGCTTTAGTCTTCGTCCCAGCCTTGAGTTCGCTCCACGTACTCTCAATGCCGATCTGGGCCCTCTTAATTGCGTCCCCACTACTATGGCTTAGAGAATCTTTCTCGGTGCGTGAAGTGAATGCTCTTGATTATAGCCCGATCGTGGAGGTAGTGATAGATCTGCCTAAACTCGCTGCCATATTTCTCGTAGCCCTTTTAACGGTTTCCACGGTAGTTGTGGGCTACAGTATGTCAGCATCGATATACAGCGAGCATTCAGCTTCAAGATATTTCACTGATGAAGAGATTGCTTCGGCTGTGAAGTGGATAAACGGAAATATACCTGAAGGAGCGACTCTGTGTTCAAAACCGGTGGTCGCCGCGTGGCTTGAAGCCCTCTCAGGAAAGAGGTTCCTAGGCTTCAGAGGGTTGGATGAAGCTCTAGCATCGGCGACGATAGAGTCGACGAGCTTCAGAATATTGACTCCAAGCTTGCTGGTGGATGAGTGGGAGCCCTTCTCCACATCGAAGGCCCCTTGTATCTCGTATTATGATGGAGGAGGGTACGGGCCGATAGCCTATATTGATGATTCTTCCCTGAGAGTTAGGCTGATCAAGGAGGGTGAGGAATGGGTTGAAAGCCCCTATCGTTCGGCGTATCATGGATATCGATGGCTCAGCGATACTCAGCCGGAAGTAATCCTCGTACAGCACTTTGAAACGCATGGATTACTCTTCGAAAAGACAATACTGGTTTCCACATCGGAACCGAACCTTAAAGTGGAATATCGGGTTAGTCCAAAGACGGAAGTGGAACTGGTTAGTCTGGAGCTTCCGGTTAGGGTTGAGCCGTGGAAGAAGGTGAGGATGCTCGAAACAACAAATGATAAAATCACATTGGTCATCGATGGAAGGGAGACCAAGATATCCTTCTCAGGAAACGTCGTAAGCCTCATGCATGAAGAATATGATGAAGGACACGTGATGATCAAGG
>Ga0315312_1001212_pt1 | contig 21372 bp, 19 predicted proteins | sample TDP7_MG_FD_203629 | JGI IMG/M metagenome (GOLD analysis project Ga0315312, IMG submission 203629) | Freshwater sediment microbial communities from Lake Towuti, South Sulawesi, Indonesia - TDP7 | ecosystem: Environmental > Aquatic > Freshwater > Lake > Sediment | place: Indonesia: South Sulawesi... | reverse complement strand
CAGGGTGATAGTCTGTTTTTCAAAGAGCAAAAGGCTTCTTAAAACCACCTTCAAGGTGGCATTGGGGGTCTCTTTTGTCTTTTTGGATTTTTATAAATTAATTCTTGACTTTTCATTGGAAATCTCCCCTATGTGAATCAGCCTGTGCTCAATAGGAGAAACTCTTCTCCCGGGGCGCTCACCGACTCGCGCCCGTCGCTATCACGGAGCTCCTTATTCGTCGCTCCAGCGACCCCTGATTGCGCTCACTCCGTTCGCTGTCTCCTGGGCGCTCACCGTCTCGCGCCCGTCGCTACCACGGAGCTCCTTATTCGTCGCTCCAGCGACCCCCTTCCGCACAAGGTTTCACTATCTTGAATCAGCCGCTATGACATCCTTTCTACTTCACGATGATGCCTGCGTATCCTACAACCGCCGAATAGTCCCCTGAGGCTTCTGCACTGGTATTGTACAACACCAGTTCGCTCTTCTTCGCTCCAAGCTTCTTGCAGGCAAAAATCATTGTGGCCGTAGGCCCGGGACCACACATCGAAATATCTTCATCTATCACTGTCTTTAGCAAGCCTTCAGGGTCGAGCTTGAGTATCTTATCAATCGCCAACTTATCTTTTCTTTCCGCTTCCTTATGGGACTCGTAATGGGTCATATCTGAAGAAGCAACAATTAGACAAGGAGCTCTCGATTTAACCACTCTCGCTATCGCCTCACCCAATCCCTTACAAGTCGAAACCCGATGGTCCCGCATGCAGATGGGGACCATGGTGAATTCGGTCTTGAAATATTGAATGAATGGGAGCTGAACTTCCAAGGAGTGCTCGTGTAAATGTGCTTCTGCGTCATCCTGAGCTAAATTACCCGCTTCTGAGAGTATCTCTTTTGCCAGAGGAGAATCTATTTCCACTTTACCATTTGGCATTTCCCAATGACCCTCTGCCATTATGGAAACATCCGCACCCATGCCCGTATGGTTGGGGCCAATTATGATAACAGTATCAGGTACATTAATCTTGGAATAGACTGCTCCAGCTACCTTACCGGAATAGAAATAACCTGCGTGTGGCGTCACTATTCCCGAAACAACTTCCTTTCCCGTATCTTTCTTGATAAATTCCTCAACCTGTCTCCTCAGAGCTTCCGGGTCTTTCAGATAAAACCTTCCTGCCTGTGCTGGTTTTCTGACCACCATCTATTCCTCCCTTATGTGAATCAGCCTGTGCTCAATAGGGGAAACTCTTCTCCCGGGGCGCTCACCATCTCGCACGCAAAGCTACGCTCCGCTACTCCATTTCCAGAATTTGAAGTAACGAAGCTAAGCTTCGCAATCATAACGCGGCACTATTGCTCCGTTACTCCTTTCAATCACGGGACGGTGTAATTATAGTTAATGAGAAAGATGCAAAAAGTTGGATACTTTCGACAAGTGCGGTACAAGTAAATCGAACCCCTGCCATTCCCAAAATCTTAAGTGCCTTTTAAAGATCTTAGTGCTTCCAAGTGTGCTAATCTTAAAGGTTCAGGAATCCTTCCCCCTAAGCAACAAGCTATAATTATGTCCAGTGCCTGGTCGAGGTCAATCTTGTAACCTTGAGAAACATATATCGGTTTCACATTCTTTTTCGCGCGGAGAACAGCTCCAATGAGCTCTCCCCTATCATCCTTCAAAAAAGTATAGGCCCCACTTAAATTTACGGGCTCCTCGTAATACCCATACAGAACCGATTTGGCACAACCAATTGTGGGAAGTCCGGTTAGAAGTCCGATGTGACTGGCCAGGCCAAACCTCTGGGGATGAGCAATTCCTTGGCCATCGCAAATGACCACATCGGGAAGTCTTCTCAGTTTTTTTAATGCTTCTATTAAAATAGGAGCCTCCCGAAAGGCGAGCAACCCGGGAATGTACGGAAAGATTCTGCCAGATTCTCTCATAACTCCTTTTTTCTCTAACAATTTGACTTCAGGGAAATTGAGCAGAATTGCACTTCCGTATGCCTTTCCTTGCTCCTCATCGTAAGCCACATCGCAACCGGCTACGAAGCGTATTTGACTCATAGAGCTAAAAGCACTTCTCAGTATGACTTTAGCTTTCAACTCCTCCTGGATTTCCCTTGCCTTGTCGGGAGAGACTTGCCAGGAATGGAGATTCTCAATCTTCATCTTATCTAAATTTAGCAAATTTTATCCCTGCATTGCAAACAAAATTTATTCCCAAAGATCCTGTCTCCAGCCTCTTTCCAGCCCCAGACCATTCGCTATCTTTAACACGGCATCGTATTCTTTTTTTGATATCCTTCTTGATAGTTCAGGAAATTCGAAAGCTAAGTGAGCAGGGTGATACTGGGCCATAATGCTCATATAGGTATCTCGGGAAATATTCTTCGCAATAAACTCCAGAACTTTTCGAGAACCAGCTATGTCTTCGGGCAATACCAAGTGGCGAACAAGTAGCCCCCGTGTGGCAATCCCTTCCTTATCCATTTTCAGGTCACCAACTTGACGGTGCATCTCCAGAAGAGCCTTCCTGTTGACTTCAAAATAGTCAGCTGCCCTCGAATATTTACGGGCACTTTCAGGATCAGAATACTTGGCATCAGGCATATAAATGTCTATTACGCCATCCAAGAGTTCTAAGGTCTCTAGAGAATCGTATCCGCCTGAATTGTATACGAGAGGAATTTTCAAGCCCTCTTTTATCGCAAGCTCCAGAGCTTCAACTATCTGAGGAACAAAATGGGTGGGAGTAACAAAGTTTATGTTATGTGCCCCAAGTTTCTGTAACCTTACCATCATTCTGGCCAGTTCTCCCGCCTCAATTTCCTGACCGTTTCCCAACTGGCTGATAGGGTAATTTTGACAGAAACAGCACCGAAGATTGCAGTGCGTAAAGAAAATAGTGCCTGAACCACGATAGCCAGAAATTGGCGGCTCTTCACCAAAATGGAGGTTATAACTGGAAACAACTGCTCTTCTTCCCGCTCCACAGAAGCCTTTCTCATCTTCCCAGCGATTTACCCGGCATATCCTCGGACAGAGGTGACAGTCCTGGAGTAATTTGTCAAGCTCTTCCTTTCTCTTTCTTAAGAAACCATTCTCATAGAGTTCAATGTAACTCATCCGAGTCCGTCTTTTCTATCTCTAACTTTTTTCTTAATTCTTTCTCAATTTCTAGCTCAACTTCTGGCTCCTTCTCTCCTATCATTTCTTGTTCCTCACCTGCTCCAACTTCGGATAGAAGTTTCTGGGTTTCCTGGGAAAGAGTATCTATTTCAATTCCGAACTTTTTAGTAATCTCCTCCCAGCTCACCCCTTCTTCTTTCAGGATACCAATCTCATCAGCCGTCTTACCCGTGGCAGTTGCCAGTATCAATAGCCTAATAACCTCTTCTGTATTATAACCCTTGTCTTTCAATCCAAGGACAATGGCCTGTTCAATGTGAAACTGGCGAGCAATTTTTTCCTCAACTGTCTTAGGCTCTGGAGGTGGTTTTCTTCCGCCTGCCCTAACCAAGGGGGGAAATAGTACAACCATCAAAAAAATCCACAAAAAAAGAGTTAATCTAAGTTCTCCTCTCTTCATATTCCCTCCTCCTTCGTCCCCTACCCCGTCCCGATACCGGGACGGGGTCCGCAAAGGGCGACCACGATAAGTATCGGGGTCACTCTTCAGAGTGGCAAGTAGTTCCCTATTTCTGGCAATTGGCACAAAAACTGGTTCCCCTGCCAGAAAGTCTAACGAATTTCAAAGGCACCTTACATCTAACACATGGTTCCCCACCACGACCATAGACCAGAAGGTGGGAATGGAAATTACCCCTTTTTCCTTCTGCGTCAACATAACTGATTAAGGAGGTTCCTCCGCAGTCTATAGCTTTCTTCAAGACCTTCTTTATTTCAGAAAACAGCGATTTTACTTCTTGCCGATTCAGAGTGTACGCCTGCCTCCCAGGATGGATTCCTGCTCTGAATAGCGCCTCTTGAGCGTAAATATTTCCTATACCGGCCAGGAATTCCTGATTCATAAGTAGAGGTTTAATTCTAGCCTTCTTCTTATTTAATATTTCAGCAAAAGCCTTAGCTGTAAAATTTTCCCCTAAAGGTTCGATTCCCATTCGGGCAATCCCGGGAATTTTCTCCCAGCTTTCTACCAGTCTGATTTCTCCCAGATGTCTCCGGTCGTTAATATTCAAATATCTGCCATCTGACAGGAGAAAGGAAATCCTGCTTTTTCTGTCTTTATCTCCATAAACTAATTGCCCGGTCATTCTAAGATGTACGACTATCTTCCTTGCTGATGATAATGCAAAAATTAGGTACTTTCCTCGACGGATAACTTCTTTGAAAGTCTTCCCTTCAACCTCCTTCTTAAATCTTTCCGGAGAGAACGCCTTCAACATCCTAGTATTATTTATCTCTACTCTCCTGACCTTCTTCCCCAAAATTCTCTTCTCTAACCCTTTTCTTATCGTTTCTATTTCTGGCAATTCAGGCATTCTTCTCTCCATAAAATCTATTTCTTATTCAATCTTTCCTTTTGCACTTCCAAGTGTTTCTGATAGTATTTGGAGAATCTATGAGTCCCTTCTCCTTCGGAAACAAAGAACATAAGGTCGCTATCCGCCGGGTACAAGACAGCCTTGATGGAGGATAGACCGGGATTACAAATAGGTCCGGGCGGTAGGCCGAAATGAGTATAAGTATTATAAGGAGAGTCCACTCTCAAATCTTTATATGTGAGCTTCTCTTTATGCTCTCCCAGCGCGTACTGGACAGTGGCACAAGATTCCAAATACCAGCGCTTCTTCAAGCGATTGTGGAAAACCGCAGAGATTAACGGCCTCTCTTCATCCCTGGCAGCCTCTTTTTCAATCATAGAAGCTAAAATTACCATATCCCTTTTTGTGAAGTTAAACTTCTTTCCTCTCTCTTCCATTTCTTCTGTAAACACCCTATTGAATTGGTCGACCATCATCTCAATAATCTCTTCTTCTGAAGCACCGTATTCAATAAAATAGGTTTCCGGGAAAAGATAACCTTCCAGCCCTTTCTGTTCAACAATTCTTAAGAATTTTTTTCTCTTTCCCAATCCTTTCTCTTCAATTAGCTGGGCAATCTGACGGCCGGTAAGTCCCTCAGGAAGGGACAGCCTTATTTTCTTGCTTTTCCCGGAGACGAGTTTGTCAATAATTTTCCATGTGCTTTCTTTTGTATCTATTTCGTACATTCCCGCCTTGATTCCTTTATGTGCTCTTTTCAACCTAAGAAGAAACAAGAAGTAATTCTTACTGGATATTAGACCTTCTGTTTTGAGCAATTCCGCTACCTGCTGGCCGGTCATCCTCTCTTCTATTGTTATCAAGGAGGTTCTAGAGGCTTGGTGGGATGAAATAAAGAGTACCAAAATTCCCAGAATCAAAAAAACCAGGACGATGATACCTATTTCTATTTCTATTTTTCTCATTTATTCCTCTCTCGACTCTTCACTTTTTGACTCAGGAGAATACTGTCTAGATAACTTTGCAGAATTATGGAAGCAGAGAGTTTATCCAAAATATCCTTTCTTTTTTCCCGTGATAACTTTGCCTGTCTGAGCAATTTTTCTGCGCTGACAGTTGTTAGCCTTTCATCCCAGGTTACCACAGGCACTTTTACCCCTTTTTTCAGAACTTCCACAAAAGCCAGAACCTCCCTTCCTTTCTCACCCAAAGAACCATTCATATTCACGGGAAGGCCAACAACAATTTTCTCAATCTTGTTCTCGTCGATAATCAGTTTCAACTCTTTAAACCAGCTCCGAGTCCTATTCCTTTTTAGAACATTCAGACTACCAGCAACCATATTTGACGGATCGCTCACTGCTAACCCAATCCTTTTCTCCCCGTAATCAATCCCCAAAATTTTCATAGCCACTCCAGTTTAAACAGCGAAAACTCATACCGAAAGTTAGCCCAGAGCTTTATCTCCCTAGCAGGGCTCCACGCTGTTACTCCGGAGCCATTTCTAATGGTGAAGGACTCATTCTTTGCTCCCTTTCAAATTTTTCAAAGTAGACGCTCTCTTTCCCCATTATCTCTTCCATTAACTTAGAAATTGTAACGAACCTATATCTTTTCTTCTTCAATTCAGAAACAATTTTATGAAGAGCCATCAAACTACTATCCAATCCATTATGCAAAAGAATTATCCCCTGGTCCTCCGCCTTGGAAACTGCTTTTTCATAGATTGACTCACTAGAGGAACAGCCGTAGTCGCCAGGATAATCTGTCCAGAGAATCATCTTGTATCCACTTAACGTAGTAGCCACAATTACCTTGTTATCATATCGCCCACCCGGGGGACGAAAAAGATATGTGTCCTTTCCCGTAATATTCTTGATTAGTATACGGGTCTTCTCCAATTCTTTAAGGATATCTTCCTTAGATAATTTAGTTAAATCTTGGTGGTTGTACGTATGATTACCAATATCGTGTCCTTCCATCGATATACTTTTGAGCAACCACGGGTACTTGTCCACCATTTTTCCCACCACAAAGAAAGTCCCTTTAACACCTTCTCTCCTCAACACCTCCAAGATTCTTGGCGTCACCCTTGGAACCGGACCATCGTCAAAGGTAAGTGCTATCTACTTGAAATCACCGGGAGAAAAGGTAAGAGAACGGAGCTCCATTTCACTTTTCCGAGAAATGATGGCTGCCACTCCAATGAGCAATATAGAAGCCATAAGCAATATGACACGGTATCTCTTCTCCAGTAATTTATCTTTCAATTTCTTAATGATCATTCCAATCTCAATTCCCTTACTATTTTATAAGTAGGTCCTTTGGAACTCAGTTGACTCTCCATGACGACTACTTTGTCTACTGAGAACTCGCCCATATCATAACTTGCCAATTCTTCAATTTTCTTGACCAGTTTCTCCTTTTTTCGCGGAGACCTCACCCTGCCAATCGTTAGATGCGCAGAAAACTCCCTTTTCTCTTTGGCAAATCCAAGATGAGAAAGATTCTCTCCAATTCTCTCACTAAGATTTCTGAGCTCATCTTTACCTTCCCTTACTCCAACCCAGACCACTCGAGGAGATCTAAGATTGGGAAAACTACCCAGGCCAATAATGTGAACCCGGAAATTGGAGATTCCGGAAGCCGCCAGTCCTGTTTTTTCAATCACTCCGGGAAGCTTATCTTCGCTTACCTCACCCAGAAACTTTAGAGTAATGTGCAAATTTTCCGGCTCAACCCATTTTACGTCCGGCTCCCCCTTTTTGAGCTCAGCCTGAATTTGAGCAATCTTTTCTCTCACTTCATCAGATATTCTTACAGCAATAAAAGTCCTCATTCCACAGTCTCCAAGAATCGTTAGTAGTGTAGCCCCTTATGGGCGTAATGTTTACGAGCACAAGACCCTACACTACCGAACCATTACCGTATAAAGGTCTACACCATTTCCCTTAATAATTGATTAACATTTTTTAGATTATAACAGCTTTCTTCCTAAAAAGCAATCAGTTTTTCTCTTAAAGAGCAGCGACGGAACAACCTAGCTATGTTGACCCGCAAACCCACGAATGATAGGAGTCGTGGAGTTGACGAGCAAAATCGGGGAGAATTCTTGAGCCCGAGGAAGCAAAAAATATTAAACACTTAGACAGGTGGGAACTTTGAGGCTATGTACTCTTTTTCGCTTCTAAGCAGGCTTTGATAAATTCCCTAAACAGAGGATGTGGCCTGTTCGGCCTCGAATTGAACTCTGGATGGAACTGGACTGCTACAAACCAGGGATGGTCCCTAATCTCCACTATTTCTGCCAGGTGCTTTTTCTCATATTCGCCAGTAATAACAAGCCCTTTTGCCTTCAATCTGTTTCGAAACCTATTGTTCAATTCATACCTGTGGCGATGCCTCTCAAATACGAGCTCTCTCTTATAGGCACGAAAGGCGAGAGAATCACTTTTAACTTTGCATGGATAGCCACCCAATCGCATCGTGCCTCCTTTTTGAAATATCTTCTTCTGCTCAGGAAGTAAATCTATTACCGGGTAGGGAGTATTTAGCTTGAATTCCGTGCTATGTGCTCCCTTCATTCCACAGACGCTCTCAGCGAAATCGATTATCGCACACTGCATGCCCAAACAGATGCCCAGAAAAGGAATCCCGCCTTCTCGAGCGAATCTACACACCCTTATTTTGCCATCTATTCCTCTCTCACCAAATCCTCCTGGGACAAGAATTCCATCTACAGTTTCTAATTCTCTTTCCAACTTCCTATCTTCTACATCAATATATCTTATATTGACCCTGACATTGTTAGCTAATCCTCCATGAACCAGTGCCTCCCATATGCTCTTGTATGCATCCCTTAACTCGGTATATTTTCCCGCAACACCAATTTCCACATCCTTTTTCAAGTTTACTATTTTCTTGACAATTTCTTTCCATTTGGATAAATCGCTCCTTCTTCTTTTTAGCCGTAACATTTCTAACAGGAGGTCATCGAGGCCTTCTCTCTCCAGCATCAACGGAACCTCATAGATGCTTGTGGAAACGTCTCTTTCCTCAACAACTGCTTTTTCCTGAACGTTACAGAATAGTGCTATCTTTCTCCTTAAATCATCTGCCAATGGCCTTTCAGTTCGACAGATAATTATTTGAGGCTCGATTCCAATCTCCCTTAGTTTAGCCACGCTCTGTTGTGTTGGCTTTGTTTTCATCTCATCAGCAGCTCGAATATAAGGCACAAGAGTAACGTGAATGTAGCAGACATTATCCCTTCCTACGTCCTGCTTGAACTGTCTGGCTGCCTCGAGAAAAGGCAACCCCTCAATATCGCCTGTAGTTCCACCAATTTCAGTAATTACTACGTCAGAATTTTTTGACAGCGCCTTAACACGAGACTTAATTTCATCAGTAATATGCGGAATGACCTGAACGGTTTTGCCCAGGAAGTCGCCTTGCCTCTCTTTACTGATTACAGCGTCGTAGATTACCCCACTGGTAATATTATTGACTTGCCCTAAATTTACATCGAGAAACCGCTCATAGTGGCCTAAATCTAAATCGGTCTCAGCCCCGTCATCAGTAACGAAGACTTCCCCGTGCTGAAAAGGGCTCATTGTCCCGGGGTCTACATTCAGATAGGGATCTATTTTCAACATATTCACTCTCAAACCACAACTTTTCAGCAAACACCCAATAGACGCCGCAGTTATCCCCTTGCCCAACGATGAGACTACTCCGCCCGTAATGAAAATGTATTTGGTTGCCATTCTCTCCTTCCTTATTTAGGATTGGGAAAATTTGGGCTGTTCGGCCTTTACGCCCCTTTTCTCCTCTAACCTGAGCTTGGAGACTTCCTCCCTGATGGGTATAGGATAATTTCCGTTGAAACAGGCTACGCAGAACTCTTCTCTGTCCAGATCCATTGAATTAAGCATTCCCTCCAGACTGAGATAACTCATACTGTCCAGACCAATATAGTCTCTTATCTCTTCCAGGCTATGCGACGAAGCTATTAGCTCACTTCTGGTAGGAAAATCAATCCCGAAATAACAGGGAAACCTGTGAGGAGGGCAGCTAACTCTCATATGTATTTCCTTAGCGCCAGCATCGCGGAGAGCCCTTATTCTAACCCGGGATGTAGTGCCCCGGACAATGGAATCCTCAACAATTACTATGCGTTTCCCTTTCAGGACTTCTCTAACTGGATTAAGTTTCACCTTCACACCCAAATCCCGCACATACTGGGAAGGCTCAATAAATGTTCTCCCCACATAATGGTTCCTGACAATGCCCATCTCAAAAGGAATCTTAGATTCTTCAGCATAGCCCAGAGCCGCATAGTTTCCGGAATCCGGGATGGGCATAACTAAGTCTGCCTCTACCGGACATTCCCGGGCAAGCTGCATTCCCAACCTCTTTCTGGTTAGGTAGACGTTCCTCCCAAAAATGTCACTATCCGGCCGGGCAAAATATATGAATTCAAAGATGCAGAAGGAATGCTTCACCGGGGGAAACGGCTTGATAAAGCGAAGCCCATCCTTATTTATAAAAAGTATTTCTCCTGGCTCTATATCTCTAATATATTCTGCCTGAATGAGGTCCAGAGCACAGGTTTCAGAAGCAACGCAATAGGCACCGTTGAGCTTGCCCAGACATAGCGGCCTGAATCCCCTCGGGTCTCTTATTGCAATTAACTCCTCTTCTGTTAGCAGAACGAAAGAATACGCTCCTTCTATCTGAGTCAAAGAATCGATTAACCTCTTCTCGAGATTGGACTCTTTTGACCTTGCTAAAAGATGAATCACCACTTCGCTATCCATAGTGGACTGGAAAATAGACCCAGCCCTCTCCAGGCCATTTTTCAGCTGAAGAGTGTTGACTAGATTACCATTGTGAGCAATAGCAATTGAACCCTGGGAGTATTTGACAAAAAATGGTTGGGTATTTCTAATGGTAGATGAGCCGGTAGTGGAATAGCGGACATGTCCTATAGCGAGGTGTCCAGAAAGTCTCTCTAGGACTTCGCGGCTAAATACATCGGCAACAAGTCCCATCCCTTTGTGGACAGTCATCTCCTTTCCGTCGGAAACTGCAATTCCGGCACTTTCCTGCCCGCGGTGCTGAAGTGCATAGAGTCCTAAATATGTAAGCCGGGCAGCGTCTTTATGTCCGAAAATACCGAATATTGCACACGATTCCCGCGGCAACTTTTCCACAGGATTATTGTTCCTTCCTTCCAATAGATTCTCCAGATTTTAGCCCTTCGGGCAAAAATCTCGTTCCTGCTTTCTTCGCCACCAAGTCCATTGAGATCCAGGCCGACTTTTCTAAACCCTTCAGGTTCTCACACTGATTCCTCTACTACGAAGATAGTCTTTCACCTCTCCTATTCTATATTCTCCAAAATGGAAAATAGAAGCAGCCAAAACTGAATCAGCCTTTCCTTCAGTCAGAACTTCGTAGAAATGTTCGAGCTTTCCTGCTCCGCCCGAGGCAATTACTGGAATATTCACTGATTCCGAAACGAGACGAGTTAGCTCAATATCGTACCCTTCCTTGGTACCGTCAGCGTCTTTGCTAGTTAGAAGGATTTCCCCGGCACCTAATTTTTCCACTCGCTTAGCCCATTCAGCCACATCCAAGCCCGCGGGCTCTTTTCCACCCATAATCAGAACTTCAAACCTGGGACGACCACTGCCCGGAGGGTTCTTCTTGGCGTCAATAGCTACAACAACTTTTTCTTTGCCAAATCTTTCACTGGCCTGTTTAATCAGGTCGGGATTCTTAACAGCCGCTGTATTGATAGAGACTTTATCCGTACCGAGATTAAGAAGGACTTCCATATCTTTCAAATCTCTGACACCTCCCCCTACACAAAAAGGTATAGTGGTTACTTCTTTCACCTTTTTTACCCAGTCCAAACGCGTGGCCCTTGCCTCAACAGAGGCAGCTATATCGAGGAAAACGAGTTCGTCTGCCCCGGCAGCGCAGTAAGCCGCTGCTGCTTCCACCGGGTCGCGGGCGTCCCTTAAGTTGACAAACTTTACACCTTTAACCACTCGCCCATCCTTGATGTCCAGACAGGGAATTATCCTCACTTGTTTCATCGATAGATTACTCTCCTTTTTCTATTTCCTCCTCACGTAGACCCTCTCCCCAAAGGGAGGAAAGAAACTCATCATAGGACGCTTTTAGTTGCACCAGGTTCTGTCTCTTAATCTTAAGGGAATTGCCTTTCTCCAGGTATCACTCAAGGTTGTCACGGGAATGTCCATTATCTTTTTTTCTTTACATTTGATGACTAACTTCTTCCCGCCAACACTACCGAGAACATGATATGGAACAGAATGTTTTTTGGCTATTCTTTCCAGTGTCCTCAAATTATCCTTTTTCAAGGAAACCACTACCCGAGAGGGCGCTTCTCCAAATAGAATCTCATCCATCCTTATATTTTTGTTCTTCAACTCATCCAGCTTAATCACTGCGCCCAACATTCTACTTGCGTTGGCAATACATGATTCCACGAGGGTAACTGCCAATCCACCCTCAGAACAGTCGTGGGCAGAATTAATAATATTGGATTCGATCGCCTCAAGGCATGCTTCCTGGACAGCCTTCTCCCTTTCTATATCTATTTGAGGATTCCCTTTCTTTTGCTTACGGACCAAGTAGAGATATTCACTGCCCGAAAGGTCGGCCTTGTTTTCACCCAGAAGCACTATTAAATCGTTCTCATTCTTAAAATCCTGAGTAACATACTTATCGGCATCTTTTATCAAGCCAACCATTCCCACCATCGGAGTTGGATCTACAGGACCGTTAGGGTTTTCATTATAGAAGCTGACATTGCCGCTAATAACCGGTGTACCCAGAACAGCACACGCTTGAGAAAGTCCCTCAACACACTTCTTAAATTGCCAGTAATTCTCAGGTTTCATTGGGTTGCCAAAATTCAAACCGTCAGTAACTGCCAGAGGCTTTCCGCCGGCGCAGACTATATTTCTTGCCGCCTCGGCCACTGCCATCATCGCCCCGTTGTAGGGATTGAGATAGCAATACCTTCCATTACAATCCACGCTTATCGCCAATGCTTTCTTACTACCCTTAACCTTAACCACGGCTGCATCTGAGCCAGCTCCTACCACAACGTCTTCGTCTACGAAAGTGAATTTTCTATAAGCCGACTCTTTGCTGGCAATAGTAGGGGAATCGAGTAATTGTAACAAGGTCTTATTGAAGTCTTCCGGCTCTTTTATAGATTTGCGATTTAACTTTTGCGCCTCTTTCAAGTAAGCAGGCTCTCTGGCTTCTCTATCATAGATGGGTGCCTTTTTGGTAAGAGCTTCTGCAGGAATTTCACAAACCACCACTCCATTTTCTTTGACCCGCATCGTTCTGTCACCTGTCACTTTTCCGATCTTCACGGCATTAACATTCCACTTTTTCAATATGTCCAAAGCTTCTTTTTCCTTCCCATCCTTCAAAATGGCCAGCATTCTTTCCTGAGACTCGGAAAGAAGTATCTCATAAGGTGTCATCCCCTTTTCCCTTTGAGGTACCAAAGCAACATCTATTTCAATGCCTGTCCCCGCTCTCGTAGCTGTTTCGCAAGAAGAACAGGTAAGTCCAGCTGCGCCCATATCCTGCATTCCCACGACAAGCCCCTTTTCTATTAACTCCAGACACGCTTTTCTCAGGCGTTTCCCGAGCTCCGGATTACCTATAGCAACTGCACCCTTTTCCGATCCAGACTCCTCACTAATTTCCTTGGAAGCGAAACTCGCTCCACCTACACCGTCTCTGCCAGTCTCTCCTCCTATGTAATACACAGGATTTCCTGTTCCATAAGCAGTTCCTCTCACAATATTCTTTTGCTTTACAATACCAACAACGAAGGCATTCACTAATGGATTGCCTTCATAACTCTCATCAAAATAAGTCTCGCCGCCAACCGCATTGACTTCTGCAGTATTGGCATAATGGGCTAAGCCTTTAATAACCTCCTTAAACAGGAACTTTACTCTCTCATTATCCAGCCTGCCAAACCTCAATGCACCTAATCCAGCGACAGGTCTTGCTCCAGTAGTAAATATGTCCCTTAAGCATCCACCTATACCCGTCGCCGATGCTTCAAATGGTTCTACTGCTGAGGGATGATTGTGTGATTCTATTTTGAAGGCAACGGCAAGGCCGTCGCCGATATCAACGATTCCAGAGTTCTCTTCCCCTGCGCCCACCAGTACCTGTTTGCCGCTCGTGGGAAACAGTTTAAACAGTTTCCTTGAATTCTTATAACTACAATGTTCTGACCACATAGCAGAAAATACACCCAGCTCTGTAAGATTAGGAACTCTTTTGAGCAATCTCTTTATCTCGTTAAACTCTTCTTCCGTAATCCCTAATTTTTCTGCCAGTTCCACATTTACTTCAGGTGTCTCCATAAAACGACCTCCATATTGAACAATAATCCAAAAAGTGCCTCGTTTTCTAGTCCTTAACCGACCTCAACGGAAGTATTATACCATTTTCAAAATTTAAAGCAAGACAAATATGGAGCATTGTTATGTAACTTTTTGTTGCAAAGTCTGGAAATCTTTTCTATAATTTTAGCCAAAGTTTTAGCCTGTGTATTCAAGCCAGAACGTAGTGGCTATGTCTGAGCAGGAAATCTATATGCGGAGGTAAAAGAAAATGGCAAGACTCAATCCATTTGAAGTTACACAAAGGCAGTTGGACGAGTGTGCAAGGATTCTAAAGTTGGATTCTAACGTTCATTCCATCCTGCGTGTCCCGATGAAAGAACTACATGTATCTTTACCAGTCCGTATGGATGACGGTTCTGTCAAGGTATTCCAGGGATTCAGGGTCCAATATAATAATGCCAGAGGGCCAACGAAAGGCGGAATTCGATTTCACCCCGAGGAGACGATTGACACCGTGAGAGCACTTGCCGCCTGGATGACATGGAAATGTGCCCTGCTCGATTTACCTCTGGGAGGAGCAAAGGGCGGCGTCATTTGCAACCCAAAAGAGATGTCTGCAGGGGAGCTGGAGCGTTTGAGCCGAGCATATATTAACCAAATATGGCAGTTCATCGGACCCGACAGAGATATTCCCGCTCCTGATGTATATACTAATCCTCAAACGATGGCCTGGATGATGGATGAGTATTCCAAATTGGCAGGCAAGAATCAGTTCGGAGTTATTACCGGTAAACCACTGGGCATTGGTGGTTCTATTGGTCGCGGCGACGCCACAGCAAGAGGTGGCTGGTATACGATTCGCGAAGCTGCGAAAGAATGCGGTATAGACCTAAAAAAAGCCACCGTTGCCGTACAGGGTTATGGGAATGCCGGATACTTCGCCGCATATCTGGGCAATTCTCTCTTCGGCTGTAGGATAGTAGCAGTCAGTGACAGTAAAGGAGGCATATTCAATAATGGAGGGCTGAACCCGGAAACAGTGCAAAAACATAAGGCTAAAACAGGCTCCGTAGCGAATTTCCCGAACACCAAACCGGTTTCTAATGAGGAAATTCTGGAATCAAAAGTGGACATACTTATCCCTGCTGCTTTAGAAAATGTGATTACGGAAAGGAATGCTCACAGTATAAAGGCAAAAATCATCGCCGAGTTGGCCAATGGACCAACTACGCCTGAAGCAGACGATATTCTATATAAAAACGGTGTTCATATAATACCCGATTTTTTATGCAATGCTGGCGGGGTAACTGTTTCATATTTTGAAATGGTGCAAAACTTCTATATGTATTATTGGGAAGAGAAAGAAATTCACGAGCGGCTGGATAAGAAAATGGTTACTTCCTACCACTCGGTTCTGAATACTTCCAAAAAATACAAGATAAATATGAGGCAGGCTGCTTATGTGGTTGCTGTTGAGCGGGTAGCTGAAGCAATGAAGCTACGCGGCTGGGTTTAGTTTCTTATCCTGTCTTCCAGGCTCGGCTCCCATCGTACCTATTGAAGTAAAAATGCGGAATTCTATGCTGATATCTCTAAATTCCCACCAAGGGTCACCCCGGTTTTACTAATCTTTGTCCCTTGCAGGCTTTAACGCAGATTCCACATATGTGATGTCCAATTCCACAAGTCTTTCTAAATTCTTCCAATTGCCTGAAACAGGCAAGCCAGTCAAAATCTTCTATTCTATCCTTTATAGCTCCTGCCGGGCAAACTCCCAGGCAGTCCCGGCAATCGCCACAGGTATCTTCTTTCGGCTCGTCACATAAGACGGGAAAATCTGTCAACACAGTAACCAATCTAATCCGAGACCCAAAATCTGGATTAACCAAAAGATTGTTCCTTCCTATCCAGCCAATACCCGCCTGCTTACCTACCTCTTTGTGGGAAAGATGGCCTCTCTGTCTTTCCCAATCAATGGTCTGAGAAGATGGTATGGGTAAGGCATCCCATCCCTTATCTTGAATAGATTGTGTCAATCCCAAAGCCAAACGGTCCAAAAAATAGTTTATCTGCCGATAATGGTAGTAATACAGCTTCGTCGGCCTATCTTCAATGCTCTCGACGATTCTATCAGATAGTCTAACTGCTAAGGAAATCCCCTTATCCAGACCTTTGGTTGCTTCTGGGGATAAATCTAAGAATTCGCCCTTCATCCGGGAAAGGTCAGCAACCCCAAATAGGCAAGCTCCCATCTCTAAAGCAAGTCCCTTCAGTTTGGAATAGTTTTCTTTTCTTTCATTCATTTTCTATGACCTGCCAACTTCCATCCTCTTCAGGTGAACCATTAAAATAGCAATTGCTGCTGGAGTCACTCCCGAAATGCGGGAAGCTTGGCCCAAAGAGACGGGTTTCGTTGCCGACAATTTCTCCTTGACCTCGTTGGATAGTCCCACGATCTCCTGATAATTAATTTCCCAAGGAATCTTCTTGTTCTCCAGTTTCTTGAATTTCTCTATATCCTGCTCCTGACGCTTAATATACCCTTCATATTTGATTTGAATTTCCACCTGCTCAGCTACATCCAGCGGGATCTCTCCCATTTTCTTATCAAAAAGTTTCAAGTCAGCAAAAGAAACCTCGGGTCTTCGCAATAGTTCAGATAAACTGATTGGGTTTCTCAGAGCTGCCCATCCGAGTTCCAAAAATTTTTCACTTGTGAGGGAATTGGGAAAAATTCTGGTCTCTCTTAACCGACCTAGCTCTTCCTCTATAGCCTTTTTCTTGGCTCTAACTTCTTGATATCTTCCCTCTGCAACCAAGCCGAGACCATATGCTTTCCCACTCAGTCTTAAATCGGCATTATCTTCTCTTAGAATTAGTCGATACTCGGCTCGGGAAGTGAACATACGATAGGGTTCTTTTGTCCCTTTAGTTACTAAATCGTCTATCAGAACGCCAATATAGGCTTCTGAACGGTCAAGCATAAATGGCGGCTTATCCTGCACTTTTAAGGCAGCATTGATCCCACCAATCAATCCTTGAGCTGCTGCCTCTTCGTAACCTGTAGTCCCATTGATTTGACCACAAAAGTAAAGATTTTCGATTAATCTGGTCTCCAGTGTTGGCCAGAGCTGCGTTGGGTCAACATAATCGTGCTCTATAGCATAGCCGGGCCGCATTATCTCTACCCTTTCCAGGCCTTCAATGCTTCTCAACATTCTCACCTGGATATCCAAGGGCAAACTTGTAGATAAACCGTTGGGATAGAATTCAGATGTATTGAGGCCCTCTGGCTCCAGGAAAATCTGGTGGCGTTCTCTGTCGCGAAATTTCATTACTTTATCCTCAATTGACGGACAGTAGCGTACCCCTGTCCCTTTAATAACACCTGTATAGAGGGGAGAACGATCCAGACCTTCTCTGATTATCTGGTGCATCTCAGGATTGGTGTAAGTAATATAACAGGGTAGTTGAGACAGGGTTATGCTCTTAGTGGAAAAAGAGAAAGGCACAGGAACTTCATCGCCTTCTTGTGTTTTAAGTTTAGAAAAGTTGATGGTTTTTCCATCCAGGCGGGGACAGGTTCCTGTTTTGAACCTTCCTATGCGAAAGCCGAGTTCTCTAAGATTCTCAGAGAGTTTTACCGCCGGAAAGTCACCCATCCTGCCTGCTGGGAAATTGGTCAAACCAATGTGAATCAGTCCGTTCAGAAAAGTTCCAGGACTAATAATCACAGTTCGTGCATAAAACTTCTGACCAATACTTGTTCTTACTCCTATGGCTTTGTTTCCATCCACAAGAACTTCTTCAACCAATGCTTGTTTCAATTCCAAATCTTCCTGCCTCTCTAAAACCTCTTTCATCTTCAGTCGGTAGGCTTGCCTGTCTACCTGCGCTCGCGAGCTACGGACAGCCGGGCCTTTTGCCATATTCAATCGCCGAAATTGAATAGCTGTAGCGTCCGTGTTCTTTCCCATCTCTCCACCTAAGGCATCAATTTCCTTAACTAACTGGCCTTTAGCCAGTCCGCCAACAGCCGGATTACATGACATAAAGGCTATCGTATCCAGATTCATAGTCAAAAGGAGTGTGTGGCAACCGAGCCGGGAAGCTGCCAGAGCCGCCTCACTGCCAGCGTGACCACCACCCACTACAATAACATCGTATTCTCTATCGATCAAATTTAACCCAGACATAGACTGTCCATTTTCATTGTAGAATAAAGGGCCTTAGAAGTGAACGCTCAAAAAAAAGTCTTCTGCCCGGCCATAGGAGCAAAAGACATAGCTGTTGATTGATAATATATAATTTTCTCAGGTTTACGGCAATAACTTCTTGTTGCTATAGGGTCAACCTCTTATGTTCGTGGCCGTTTCCTCAACATTGACCAGCCTATAATATTTCCCGGGACCTAAGAGGAAAGAATCTGGTTATTCTTTTCTAATCAATCTCCCTTAATGATAACTTCCTGGTTGAGTTCGTGGAAATAGTCGGCCTCTTTTATCAACCTTTGAGATGTTCTCTGTCTTGATGGGAAAGCAGCAACTTCTACACTAACTTCATCATATTGTTTTTTCAAATATCTTATAAGATCCACGAAATCCCCATCACCACTAACAATTACCACTACGTCGAACCTGGATATGTTCTGCAGAATATCTATGGTAAGCCCCAAATCCCAGTTTGCTTTCCTCGAGCCATCCGACCTTTCCAGGAGTTCTCTGAATTTTACTTGAAAGCCAAAACTCTCCAGAAGCTTTTTGAACTTGGTCTGGTCCTTCTCCGGACTCTCCACCAAATAAGCGTAAGCACCTGCCAGAAATCTATCTTCTTTTCCACTTCTCATAACAATTTTGTCCAGAAGCGCTTCGTAATCCAGTTTCCCTCCAAATTCTTCTCTGGCAGTATAATATAAATTCTGGCCGTCAACGAAGACTCCTACCCGCTTCAGATTCTTAAGGTTTCTGAGTTTTTCCTCTTTCAAAGCGAGCTCTTTCTCCAACGAGCATATTCTTGATTTAAGAAGGTCCTTCTCCTGAATCTCTTTTTCTGATTCTTCTTCTAATTTGTCAGCATTACCTATTCTTGTCGTAAGGGCAGTGAGTTCGGATTTCAGTTGCTGACTCTCCTTTTCCAGATGGCGATATTTTGAATACAACTCTTCAAGAGAACCCTCTTTTTGGGAGAGCCTCTGCAAGAGTTCTTCTATTCTCCTTTCCAGCTTCTCTTTTTGACGTCTAAATCTTTCTGCTCTTTTTTCCATCTCGTCTAATCTTTTTCTCAGCACTTCGCTTTCCTCAAGAGCGCTCTCAAAATGCTCTTTCTCTTCCTCGGCCATCTTCCATTGGTCCTCCATAATTCTATCCTGAACATTCTCCAATACTGAGTTCAAAAAATCCTGGCATTCTTCTTCTGCCTTTCCCAATAATCCCCATAAAAGAAACCCTATCTCCTGGTCAGAAAGGTCGTGTAAATCTTTTTTCATATCCTTCTCAAACGATGCCTTTTCGGGATTACATTTCTTATCCAAAAAACCTGCCACCAATTCTGCGGAATTCCGATCGTTGAAGAACTCCTCAGTTAAGTCCGCCACAAGGATATCCGGAGGAATTGAGCCGGTCCTGTAGCCACTATAATTAATTCCAATTCTCCGGGAAAGGAGGGATACCTCTTGAGGGGTCAAACATGATGCAATAAGAAACATAAGTTCTTCCGGACCCAATATTTTTCTTACTTTTTCAATCCGAGCTTGAATAATCGCCATTTTCGTATGAAATTTAGCCCTTTTCTTTTAACACCTTTCTCAAAATGTCCAGTGCGCTTGCTACCGTGTTTTCCTTTATTTCTCTCCTTTGACCACTGAAGTGAAACTCTCTACATATCTCAACACCAGCTCCACCTAACACCAGAGCTATATACACCAATCCCACCGGTTTCTGGGGAGTCCCTCCAGTTGGCCCAGCAATACCCGTAGTTGCCAAACCAATATTTGCTCCACTAATTCTCTGTATTCCCTTTGCCATTTCCAATGCAGTCTCTTTGGAAACTGCGCCAAATTCATTTAGAGTCTCTTCTTTGACTCCTAAAATTCTTACTTTTGCTTCATTACTGTAGGCCACAATTCCCTCTTTGAAATATACCGAGCTTCCAGCAACATCCGTAATTCTATCGCCAATTAACCCACCAGTACAGGACTCAGCCACAGCCAGGGTCAATCTCTTCCTAAGAAGCAAACTGCCCACGATGATCTCTAAAGTATCTTCGTCCTGTCCATAAACATAATCTCCGACACAATCGTAGATTTCTTGCCTTGCCTTGTGAAGTATCTCATCAACAAGCAACTCGTTTTCTCCTTCTACTGAAATCTCCACATCTATCCTTGTCAAATGGGCCAATATAGAAAACCTCAAGATTCCACCTTCCATCCTCCGTTCAATTTCCACCACTTCCTTAATCCTCTCATAAACCGAAGACTCTGATAATCCACAAATATGTAGAACAGCCTTTTTCGATATTCTGCGTTCATACCTCTCCTTAAGATATGGCAGCACTACTTCTTCAACCATTGGGTTCATCTCCCGCGGGGGTCCGGGCAACATAATTATGGTCACTTTTTTCACTTTTTCTTTTGGACCGAACTTACTTCTCCTTTCCAGGATCATTCCCGGAGCAGTACCAACCTTATTGGGAACTACTTTAGCTCCTTCAATGATATAGGCCTGCCTTTCGTTCTCTTTGGGCATCTCCAAATCTCTCTTTGCAAAATGGGCAGCAATCTGATGCATCACTTCCCCGTCGAAAACCAGTTTCTTCCTTAAAACCTTGGCCATAGCATCTCGAGTAAGGTCATCGAATGTTGGCCCCAAACCACCAGTGGTGATTAATATATCAGTTCTATTTAAGGACTCACGCAGGGCGGCTTCAATCTTTTTCATATCATCGCCAACCGTAATCTCCCTGTCTATAGTCAATCCGATACTGTCTAACCTTTCACCCAAATAGGCTATATCAGTATTAATCTTCCCTTTCAAAAGTTCCGTCCCAATGGATATTAACTCAACTTTCATCTCCACCTCTCAACCCACTGAAATTTCAAAGATAGTTTACGAAGAACTTTAGGAATTTCTAGCCAAAAAACGAGGACGGACTATACCCTAATGCGAGGGGATTTGGTGTAGCGAGCATTAGAATTTTTAGCCAAAAATCGAAGATTAGATGTCATTGCGACCCTGAGTGAAGCGAAGGGGAAGCAATCTCGAGATTGCCACGGCTTCGCCTCGCAATGACAATTGACCGAGCGACTCCGAAAACTATCCCCACCTCTTATAACGCTGAGGATGAAGGGATAGTTACAGGAGCTTTAAATCGGCCAGGTTTAGCTCCAGCGCTGGCCGATTTTGAGCGAGGCTCTAAACCGAGCGACTCCGAAAACTATCCCTTCATCTTTTCTATTCCATCAT
>Ga0315312_1001211_pt1 | contig 21373 bp, 14 predicted proteins | sample TDP7_MG_FD_203629 | JGI IMG/M metagenome (GOLD analysis project Ga0315312, IMG submission 203629) | Freshwater sediment microbial communities from Lake Towuti, South Sulawesi, Indonesia - TDP7 | ecosystem: Environmental > Aquatic > Freshwater > Lake > Sediment | place: Indonesia: South Sulawesi... | reverse complement strand
AGACTTCACATTCAGGCCTATGCCTGGAGCGGCGGGGCTGAGACTTGCGTCTAGAGAGTATGAAGTAGCTGATCGTAGGCCGAGGCTGACTATCGAGTATACTTCAGCACGGAAGTTGAACAAGGTCAGCTTGGTACAAAACGGAACCGCACTTCTCACGATTGTGACCACATCGATAGAAGTCAAAGTGAGCGTCGCAACACCTCTACGTGAATATTTCGTTGAGCTAGTGGAAGAAAGTGATCGCGGCTGGGCTAAGATCATCATCGACAAGTCGGCACTCTTCGCAAACCCGTACGTTCTAGGATACCGAGCGAGATTCTATGAGAATCCCAGCCATTACATCCTCGTAGTGGAGTACGGGATGTTTGAGACGCAGCTCGTGGTAGAAAGTCACAAGATAGGCACGTTTGACGCAGAAGGCCGGCCCAAGCGCATCTTCGAACTCGGGGACGAGGTCTACGTGAAAGGCATGAACCTCGAGCCAGGACGCCCGGTAGTTGTCTACCTTTTGCCTGATGGAGCTCCACTGACCTGTCCCTGCCTGAGCAACCTGGCGATAGCCAAAGCAACGGTGACCGTTGGTGCGGATGGAAACATTCAGCCAACCATGATATGGACGGCGAGCGAGCAGGGAACCTATGACCTATGGGTTGACGTGAACATAGATCGTGTTTTCGGCTATTATGATCCTTTCAACGACGAACAGCCGGAGGCGTATCCTATGATAACTGTTCCAGAATTCAACGAGATTACACCACTCCTACTAGCGGCATTAGCCTTCGTCTCAATGTGCTGCTACCGACCCCAGTCCGTGAAGAAACAAAGCGTTCACGCAAGCTAGCCGTAAGAGCATTTCCGGAAAGTAGGGTTGCTGGGGAGTTACGAAGAGACAGTCATCAGGTATCCCTTATGATGATGATCATAAGAGGTCTTCAGGGTCTTGGTTGAGGGCCGTAAACAGGCCATTCTCCCCGCAGCTGAAGGCTGCAAGGTTCATTGGTCTATGTTAACTATACTTGACCTAAAATCGAGTTTAGGTTAACCATAGATGGCAAGAATCCGCGATGCACTAGCGGACCTCAACACTTGATGGAGAGGCGAGTTCACCCTCGAATATAGAGACAGAGAGGTCTGCCGTGAGATACAGAGATTCACTGCTGTGCCTCAAATGGTTCGGGATCGATAAAGCATTCGCCGTTTGCCGCGAGAGGGAAGAGACGATTCGAGCAAACGGGAAAACGATATCGGTGACTCCGGCCTTCAAGTTCTTGTTGACGAAGGTATTCTCCGAAGTCGTGAAGGAGGCAGGGCGAGAGCTCAGATGAGCTCGTCATTTGCCCTGCCTCCTCAATAGTCAAACGAGCAATGATCGGGAGCTGGAAAAGAAAAAGGGAAAAGATAGGTGGACTCTGTCTACGTCTTGCGCCGTCTCCACTTCACGGCCGCTCGGAGTGCAAGCACTGGCGCGATTATGTATGTCGCAGTTGAGAGGGTTGCGGCTACCGCGAAGGCTGCGATTGAGGCGATGTCTCCTGCCCAGCTGATTGCTGTGAACGTTGCTCCTGCGAGATATACGGTGCCTAGTAGAGGTGCGAACAGTACCCGGAACAGTCCACGCAGCAGTTCGCTGCTGGCGATGGCGCGGGCGAGTGTAGGCGACCAAAGGTAGTAGAACGCGTTCCAGCCGTCGCGTAGGATGCGGCCAGTCGGCGTTGAGCCCATCTGTTGGTCCCGCACGTATCGCATGTAGACCACTTCAGCCGCCATCGCGGAGCCGTAGGCGGCGGTGGGTCCGCACGTCGCCCGTGCGAAGTTGGCTGTCTCAGTGATAGGACCATTCATGGTTACGATGGCAGAGGCTGCGGTTCCAGTGTAATTTCCGGTGCCGGAGCCTGACCACGACGACAAAACATACCCGCCGGCAGGACTCGCTTGAATTGGTACGGACTCGCCTGCGCTATGCCAGCCAGAAGACGGTGAAACCGTCCCTCCTGCAGACGGGTTTGCCTGCATCGTCAGGTAGTATTGTGTCCCGTAGGTGGCATTGACCCTTGCGGGTGCCGCGGGAACCACATAGTCGTGGGACCCTCCTCCTCCGTCAGTCCATGACGCCCACACGTACTGTGTTCCGGTGTCCGCTCCAGCCACAGGTGATAACGCTTCTAACCTGTGAGTTTCTCCTACCACCCAACTGTAGGTTTGAGGTGTTGTAATGGGTGAGTCGTCAACATTCACAAACCCTGAACCCTGAACCGGCTCGCTTGTAATCGTAATTGAAACTAGTGGGATCGCCTGCCAATCGGGATCCACGTCGCTAGCGCCGTTGTTGGTCAGCTTGTTCTCATCGGTCCCGTCAGCATCCATCACGAAGATCTCAGAGTCGCCGTCTATGTCACTGGAGAATGCGATCTTAGAACCGTCAGGAGACCAAGCGGGACCCCCGTCGACAGCGCCGTTGTCGGTCAGCTGGTTTTGGTCTGTGCCGTCAGCGTTCATCACGAAGATCTCGTAGTCGCCGTCTATGTCACTGGAGAATGCGATCTTAGAACCGTCAGGAGACCAGTTGGGACCCGTGTCGCTAGCGCCGTTGTTGGTCAGCTTGTTCTCATCGGTCCCGTCAGCATCCATCACGAAGATCTCCAAGTCGCCGTCCCGGTTGCTATCGAACGCGATCTTAGAACCGTCAGGAGACCAGTTGGGATCCATGTCGACAGCGCCGTTGTTGGTCAGCTGGTCCTGGTCTGTGCCGTCAGCATTCATCACGAAGATCTCCCAGTCACCGTCTATGTCACTCTGGAATGCGATCTTCGTACCGTCAGGAGACCAAACGGGACACCAGTCGACAGCGCCGTTGTTGGTCAGCTTGTTCTCATCGGTCCCGTCAGCATCCATCACGAAGATCTCAGAGTCGCCGTCCCGGTCGCTATCGAACGCGATCTTAGAACCGTCAGGAGACCAAGCGGGACAGTAGTCGACAGCGCCGTTGTCGGTCAGCTTGTTCTCATCGGTCCCGTCAGCATCCATCACGAAGATCTCCCAGTCGCCGTCCCGGTTGCTATCGAACGCGATCTTGCCGTTAGCTCCTGGGAAAGTGGCCCAAGCCTGCTGGGTCGGGAGTAGCGTAAGGCCCATATTGAAGATTAGCGTCGTCGTCAAGACTACCCCAAGAAAAAGCCTGCCCGCTCTGTGAGCATCGCCGCGAAAACCTCGTCGTCCCAGACTGTCTCTCACTAAACGCATTTTCCTTTCACCTCCGCGGACTGGGTACTTTTTCATCGCGCCCCTCCTCGGCGCTCCCGCACACACAGAAAGCAGCGAACTCAACACACGACGGCAACGAATTCGCGAAAGCTAGTCGATCTTGACGTACCCGTGCTAGCATTTGACGTTTTGGGTCCCAGGGCTTCGCCATCACGTGCGAAATGGGAAGTCACAACGGTGGATGCGGCTAACGGATGTTTCCGAGCGGCTTGCATGGGCAAAGCGCTGTTTCTCGACAGGTCTTGCGTCACAACCAGTCTTCTCTCCTTTTCCGGGTGGTATCTGTCTCGGAACAGAGGGTAGCGATTCTGACGAAAACACTTGAGGTGGCGCGGTCCGGGGAATCCTCTGACAGGGCGTTCCGGCTCTGTCTGGCTATCTCAGCGGCGGTTTGGCAGGCGAAGTATCAATTGCGAGGCGAAGAGGGCTGAGGCTGTTAGGCTGGCAAGGACAAGCGCTGATGTCGAAAACATCATCAGAACTATTGGGCCGCGTAGGAGCACGGTCAAGGCTACGCTCGCAACAGAGCCGAAGAATGCGAGGGTCACCGGCAGCCGGAGTCGCCTAGCTGTTCGGCGCATCTTGGAGGAGTACGCAAGGGCCGCGGTCAGTGGCGTCGACAAGTAGATCAGGCCGATAAGAGCGCTCAACACGACTCCGGAGCCAGGGCGCGATGACAGGAAGTACCCAGCGTGGATGAGGCGCAGGAATGACATTCACTTGCCGAGGCGAATGGAGAATGCGTTTTGGGAGAAACGGAGAGAGACGGAAACGGTTTCACGGGTACGCTGACCGCATCCGGAGACGGACTGGAAGGGAGGTGAGTATTCTATGAAAAGTCTTGTAACTGCGCTCGAAGTGTCCACAGTTCACAGGCTATCTTGACGGCGACAAACTTTCCGCAAAAGTACAGTCACCGTTGCCAAGGACAGGATTAGAAGCATCGGCGCAAGCCATAACGGGAATTCTGGGATTGCTATCAATGACGCTGGGTCCGAAGTTGCCGTCAAAGCTGGGTCCGCAATGTCCGCTCGGAAATAGTATGTTCCCGTCTCAGGCGGCGTCCAAGTGATCGAGACTTGACCCGCGGCATCCGTGGTACCCGACCCTATCGGCGTCCAAGATGTGGCTGGGTCCTTTCTGTAGGATAGAACGACCGCTTTTCCCGCCACATTTGGCGTGATGGTAGCAGTTATGGTAGCTGTTCCCGGCGGCGATGTGCTGATGTCCACCACGGGTGGATTGAAAGCAATCGTCAACTGATGCTGGGTCGTGTAGTTGGCTGTGACCGTGGCGTCGGCTGCTGGTGTGGTGTAGTCATGAGCCTGTGCCCCGCCGTCACTCCAGCCTGTGAAGACGTACTCTGTACCTGCCACTGTCACGGGGGACAGAGCTTCGATCCTATGGCCCGAGTTTACGGCCCACGTGAATTCCTGAGGAGTAGCAATGTCTGTACCACTAACCTTGACAAACCCGGCTCCTGTGACCGGGCTGCTCGTGATGGTTATCTTAGAAGCTGTTGCAAATGTGACGCTGACTGGTGTGGTACCGGAAGCGAATTCCTTTATCTCATCCCGATGATAGGAGCCAGCAAAGAAACGGACGACGGACAACTTATTTTTGCCCTCCTCGGCAACTAGGGTCGGTACTCCGAGCACGCCCGGAATGATTGCGATGCCCCAAGGCCTCGTGTCTGCGGCAAAACTGTATAGTGTTTCAGGGTTGCAGTCCGGTGCTCCAGCTGCGACTCTGGCGTCGTCAACCTTGTACAGCTTGTTGTTCCACCAGTCGGTAACTATGTAGTCGCCATTCGGATCGATTGCGATGCCCATTGGCGCGGCATCAGCGACGTTCACTACGCAATGGCCGAGATTGGTGCCGTCATTCTTAATCTTGTAAATCCGACGATTGGCACCGACTGGCTCCGTGGAAATGGTCACTATGTAGTTGCCAGCTGCATCGATGGCAACATCGTTGGCGCGTGCATTTAACGCGACAATATCGCGAAAGTTGACTAACGTGCCCTTAGTTCCGTCGGCCAGTACCGAGTAAAGCACCCCGTTTCCCGAGCCGGTCACTACGTACCTCCCTGCGTCTACGATTGCGACACTCCGGGGCCAAGTACCAGGGTCAAAGGTCGCTATTTCGGTTCTCTCATGAGTCGTAGGGTTGATCCTGGAGAGTCTCTCGATACCTGACTCGGCGACTATGTAAAAGCCGGCAGGATCGATCTCCACATCCGTGGGTGACGCGTCCATGCCTCTGCCTGCATAGTCGTATATTAGCTCCGTATTGCCATCAGGAGTGACCCACCAAAGCCAGTCTCTACCCCATGAGGAGACTATGTAGGTCTCCGCGGGGTCTGGCGCCGCGTAGGCGGGTGCAATTCGCTGAGTAGGTAATGTCAGCACTGACATGAGAAGTATTGCTGTTAGAAGCACGCGATGCTTCCGGTCAAGAACGATCGAAGTTGTAGCAAGATTTCTCATACGATACTCACCTCCTTCCCCACTTGTTTCGAAAAGCCGTCAGTGCAGCCTTCCAAGCGCCTCAGTCTGTCTCCTGCTAGCATCGTGTTCCTTTCGCTTTGGCAAACCAGCGCAATTCGCAAGCCTCATCGAACTCGGGTATTTCTTTCATCGCGCCCTTCCTCGGCGCTCTCGCACGCACAGAAAGCAGCGAACTCAACACACGACGGCAACGAATTCGCGAAAGCTAGTCGATCTTCAGATACCCGTGCTAACATTTCACGTTTTGGGTCCCACTGCTTCGACATCACGTGCGAAATGGCAAGTTTCTAGAGCAGATGCAGCCAACGGATGTTTCCGAGCCGCTTGGACGGGCAATGGGGCGTTTCTTGACAGGTCCTGCGTCAGAACCAGTTTTCTCTCCTTTTCTGGGCGGTGCCTAACCATCGATTGCGAGGCAAAGAGAGCTGACGCCGCTGAGCCAGCAAGAACAAGCGCTGATGTCGAAAACATCATCAAAACTATTGGGCCGCATAGGACCACTAATCTGCCGTCCTGAGAGAAACGGAATCGTGATTGTCTACAGGAGTCTCAGCAGGTCCTCGACCGTGAGGTTGGCCTGTCTCAGGATGGACCTGAGCGTCCCCCTAGCAAGTTCACGATGCATTGGGACTATGACTATCAATATCTCTTTGTCTCGTCGCCTCTTGAGCCTTGTATGACCTCCTTTTCGACCAACGATGACGAATCCGATCTTGCTCAGAACTCTAATCATTTCCCGGCCAGAAATGACTGGAAGCTTACTCAAGGCCGCACAACTTTGACCAGGGTCACCATCGGTCGATAGTTGGCTTCAGGAACCTTCGCGTCCTCATCCTCAAGATAGAGCTCGATAGCCTCCCTGAGACTGTCTAATGCCGATTCGACGCTTCTCCCCTGACTGGCAATCTCAAGCTCCGGACAGTGCGCAACGTACCATTCCCTCTCTCTGCTAACGACCGACGAAAACTCAAGAGACCTTCTTGCCATGCATCCTCACTAGTTCTTTTCTCACCCCAATATGCGAGCTCCTCCGTTAATGGCTTTCCCCGAGGCCAACGTAGGACGAAGGTACTGACTTCCGTGACTCGAGCATTCCCAGTCGATCAGACAAGGGTTAGACAGCCCGGCTTTCACGCGTTCTGACTAGAGATACGAACGAATCTGTTTGTGTCTCCCCCGGGCTACCATTCCTACGTTGTAACTTGTACCCTTTTGAGTTGTAGTCTGTCCGCACGCCCAGAGCAGCCATCTATGTCCGGAAGAATTTTCGGACGCTATGGGGCCTCATGGCGTATGGTCTTCCAACCCTGTTTCCGAGTAGGCCTGCGTTCTATGCCGGATTCCTGGCACCTTGGACTCTTCGTCGGAGAGTCTCACCAAGCGGAGGATGCCCCGCGACGTGAAGATAGCTGACGCTAGAACGCTGGCGACGACAAGGGTTGAGGTTGCGAGCACCAACGGAACAGTTGGGCCACTCAGGACTGTGGAGAAGACTACGGCAACGAGAGCCCCGAGAAGGATAACCGCCAGGGGCGCTTGGAGTCTCCTCGCTGTTCGACGTGCCATTGAAGAGTTGACCAGTACCGCCGCCAGCGGCGCCGATAAGTAGACTACCCCGATGAGCGAACTCACCAAAAGCCCTGAGGCAACTGCGCCCGCCTCAGTGCTGGTCGGGAAAAGACAGAACGCTGCAGCTCCGACTCGCAAGATCCCTAGCAGCGGGTAGAAGGCGTACTTCATGCTCATCCTTAACGTCGGGTGTTCGGCTATGAATTGTGCAACGCTCGGGCTGAAGGAGTAGTACCAAGCGTTGAAGGCAACCATGAAGCTCGCTCCCGTCTTCGTCTTGAGGATTGCGTCGTCACGGAAGTTTCTCAGGAACTGAACCTCAGGCGACAGCTCAGACCCATAGGTGGCGGTCGCGATCAGACAAACGACTCCATCTTCAATCGCAACCCTGACCGGGATTGTAACGCTGTGAATCAGCGGGCCACTAGTTCCCGTTATGACAATGCGCGAGGCCCGCCCATCCGGAGCGGAAACACCTAAGGCTTTGGACGTTTCCCCGCCTGCAGGTGGTGTGACCGTGGTCTCAGGGGTCCCCGTGTCAATGAAGGCCAATGTCAGGTATGGTCTAGGCCACGGGAGGAACTTCAGCCTGTGCTTGATTCACAAGATCCACGCAAATGTTCATAGGTCCTTGCGAAGAACGATATCGGAGTGGTGGAGGAGTACGTTCTTTGCCTCCGACAGTGAAACACGTGGGCTTCAATCTTCTCTTGGTTGCTCTAGTACTCGCTAGCAACGTGCCCCTGCTATCACACGGCTACTCGCCAAGCTCAGGAAGCAAGACTCTATCGATCGAGGCTGGAGCCGACTCTCACGTTTACCTTCAGCCCAGCGAGCGGCAGGCCGCGAACTACGGAGGCCTGCCCTGTCTGGAGATCCACAACAGTCTAGTCGTGCCAAAGGGGGAGAGCGCGGTCTTCCTCATGTTCGACTTGTCTGAGCTTCCTCCCGGCGCGCGGGTGTTATCGGCTCGTCTTCAACTGTCCCAGCTAGGAGTGTCACACGCAGAGGGATCGCCCTTCGGCGTATTCTACTCCGCCAACAATGACTGGACGGAGTACGGCATTACCGGGCTTGCAGCGCCCCCTCGCACTTGGCTTTCTGAGCGGCCTACCGCAATTGCCGAGATACTGGAGCAACAAGAGGAACAAGAGGGTACGTACAACCTCGACGTGACAGCGGACGTGAATAGAGCCATCGATCGTGAGCAGCTCGCGTTGACGGAGATTCTCGATTTCCTATTCACCGCTATGCCTGGACCATTCACGCTGTGGCTGAGTTCTCGAGAAGGCGCGGTGGAGCTCAGGCCTCGACTGGCTGTCACATACACCTCAACAGAGCAGCTGAACAGAGCCAGCGTGACCACCCCTGGCAACGTGTCAGTAGTCGTGATAACTACCTCGAGAGAAGTCACAGTGAACTTTCAAGACGACCTACTCGAATGCGTCACGGGAGAAAGAGGAACCATATGCGGCTATTGCGTAGAACTGAAAGAGGCACATGAACACGGCTGGGCTAAGATCATCATCGAGAGGGCTGGACTTTTCGCTAACCCGTTTGTTATGCCAGGTCCAGCTAGATTCTACGAAAATTCCACTCACTACGTCCTCGTAGTGGAGTACGGCAAATCCTTCGAGAAGCATGGCATATGCATATTCAGCTACTCCTTAGGGACCTTCGACGCCGAAGGGACACCGAAACGTATCTTCGACTTGGCTGAGGAAGTCTATGTGAAAGGCTATTTGCGCGAAACCGTGGTAGACATCTACCTGTTGCCTGACGGAGCTCCCCCGACGCCTGCTGCGGCGATAGCCAACGTCACGGCGACTGTTGACAAGCAACAGAGAATCCAGCCAACCCTCATATGGAGGGTGAGCGCCCAGGGAACGTACGACCTATGGGTTGATGCCAACCGAAACGGGAAGTTCGATGACAGCGATTTCATCAACGATAGATATCCAAGCACATACCCGATGATAGCAATCCCGGAATTCAATGTAGCCACAGCGCTCCTGCTAACGGCGGCGCTCTTCTTCGTGCTGTGCCGCTGCAGAAATAGTTCTACTGCAAAAGGGCGGCGCTCCTTCTAGCACCCTTCAAACTTCTCACGTCGTACGGTCCAGACTCGTTTGACCAAGAAAGAAGTTGCTGAGTGTATGTCCGATGAGACTTCGTCTACTCCCCCATCTCCATCAAACAGAGTCAAACCCACTCGGCTGGTTCCATTGAGGAAAGAATTGGGGAAAGGCGACGGGCCCGACCGCCGCCATAGGTTGTCTTGGATTCCGGATCCCTTGTCTTATGCGAGTCTTGCCAGGTGAAGAATTGCTCGTGAGGCGTACAGCGCCGATGCTATCAGACTCGCAAGGACGATCGTCGACATCGCAAGCATCATCAAGATCGACTGCGCGCCAACGCCTTCCACCAGGGCTGCAGTCACGAGAGCGATGAACAGGATGCCCACCACGGGCAGTTGAAGCATCTTGGCAATTCGGCGAGCCTTTGAGGAGTAGCCGAGGACAGCTGTCAGCGGCGCGGTGAAGTAGACTACGCCGATGAGCGAGCTTACCACGAGTCCTGAGACAACAGCACCCACCTCTATGTTGCTTGGGAAGAGATGAAATGCTGCTGCTCCTAGTCTCAGGATCCCTATGAGCGGGTAGAGCGTGAACTTCACCATGTTTCGCACGCTTGGGTGTTCTGTGATGAATTGCGCTACGTATGGACTGAAGGAGTAGTACCAAGTGTTGAAGGCAACCATGAAACTTGATCCTGTCTTCGTCTTGAGGATTGCGTCGTCACGGAAGTTTCTCAGGAACTGAACCTCAGGCGACAGCTCAGACCCATAGGTGGCGGTCGCGATCAGACAAACGACTCCATCTTCAATCGCAACCCGGACCGGGATTGTAACGCTGTGAATCAGCGGGCCGCTGGTTCCCGTTATGACGATGCGCGTGGCTCCTCCTCCCACAGCCGAAACATCTAGGACTTTGGATGCTTCCCGGCCTGCAGGCGGTGTGACTATGGTCTCAGGTGTCCCCGTGTCCGTGAAGGCCAATGTCAGATCTCCTCCCGAAGCAGTCAGGTTCACAGGCGATGAGAATGCTCCCACGGATTGAACAGTCACCGTTAGAGTCGCAGACCTGCCCGGGCCCTTATCCGTGAGAATCAGCGAGGACGGATTCACAATAATCATGAAGTCATCCGAAGCTACGATCGAAGACGCTATTGAGACAGGTACATCTAGAGTGTGTCTCACCTCGTGCGCGGGCGTTCCACTGTCTCCGATCACTGTTAGCACGAAGTCGCCTGTTGTTGCCGCGGAGTCTGCGGCGATCGTTAGCGTCGCTGTACTGAATCCATCAGCGGGAAGCAGCACGGAGCTGGTTAGATTGATCGTTAGACCAAGGGGCGCCGGCCAAGACGCCCAATGGGTCCAGAGCGTTACACAGCCACTAAAACCGTTGAGAGACTGCACTGTTATAGTCGATGAGTTGGAACCGCCCTGCAGTACAGAAATGGATGATGGGTCAGAGCTGATTTGAAAGCTCGGCTCCTCTGCGGGAGCCGAGGCAATAGGAGTGTCCGCGAGGCCCTTGCACTTGTGGGAACGCGAATCTCCCCAGTATGCAGATGCTTCAATATGCTCCGCCGAGAATCCGAGGGTATTTGCGGCCGATAGGGTGAATCCGTGAGGATTGTTCAACAAGCCTAACGGATGCTTCAGTGTCCACTGTTGGAAAGTCTCGCCAACCGTGCGTCCAAACACAACAGAAACGGCGTCAGCACTGGTTCCAGAAAAAAGAATCGCTATCAAGAACACCAGGAGGATCCTACCTTCGTTCTCAAAACGCTCGCAAGCTCGCCTTCGTCTATCGCTTCGCAAACCCATCTTCTTCTCGCTCCTTGACGCGTTGCATATTCTCGTCACGCGCCCCTCCTCGACGCTCGGGGTTACCGAGAAAGCAGCGACCTTCACACAGGAAAGCGGTGAATCTTGGAAGCCCGCTCGTCCTGGCTATGGTTGTGCGTCGATTTCACATTTTCGGCGCACTTAGGAGCGCGATGCACAAGACCCTCTCATCCCCCATGTGGGTATGGTTAGCGTTCCTCCTTGCTGATCGGCATCCCATTTCCGACCGGACTTGGGCATCTGATCTCATCCGATGAGTTGGCTGCTCTCTTCTCGAGAGTCAATGGTTTAGCTTCGGTAGCGGGAACCTTCGTGGTCGGTCCGCCTTCGGTCATCATTGCAGCGCGACAGAATAAGAACGCTCTCCTAGGAAGCGGAACTCGTAACACACACTTGCGGAAAAGGAAGTTATGGGTCCTTCCCGTGACAGCCTAGCTCCTCAGTACAAGGCGCTTGACTGCTTCCAATGCGACGCGCAGTGCTCTGTGTTCTGCAGCAGACTTGTCGCGCTCGGATTCTGAGAATGATCCTGGTAAGACGCCCACGATGGCTGAGACCATCCCGAAGTCTGCCTTGTTCTCGCGGGCTGAGACCGCAATGGCTGAGAGTTCCATTTCGGTAGACCGGCAGTTCTGTGTGCGACATAGGTCAAGGAACATGTCAAGGCTCTGCTCGGCATAGAGCGAGTCCTTCGTGACGTTTCCGCCCTCGTGATACGCGCCTCTCACCAGTCGGTGTCCCGCAACTTTCAGGGCTTCCATCACATCTCGACTGCACTCGACTCTGGGGTGGCCCTCATTGGTGATCGTGAAATCCGGGCCGAGGCTCGTCCATGCGTTGCGGAACTCCTCGATCGCGCCGGGACGCCAAAAGTCCAGACGGAGTAGAGACTGGATCACCGCCCCGGTGGCGCCGATCGAGTGTGTAGCGTTGACAACATCCCCCACCTTGATAGTGGGCACTCCCTCACAGTTGATGCCGCCTGCTGTGCCAACTCGGATCACAACCTTCTGTGGCAAGCTGATCCTTGCCTTGCCTGCTCGGTAGTCGGTGCTCGTCAGCTCGTCCGAGAGGACCTCCTTCATGATTATCTGAGTCGCAGGAGCGCCCATCTGCGTCTCGACAACCAGAACGGGAACTACTCCAGAAACCAGCCCGATCGCCATCGCGACCCGGCCGAACTCCGCAACTGAATGCAAATCATGATCTATCATGCGCTTTTGAGGAAGCCTCACAGCAGATTCTGGAAGAAGAACTGGTTTCCGCAATCGTCTTGCGATAGAGTAGACGCGCCGGCGATCGCCCACAGCCAACACGAGCGGCGGCGCATGGCCTTCGTTCTCTCTCAGGTATGGTATGCGTCGCCAGATCCTAGACTGGCCGACGACGTAGGATAGTGTTGTGTGTTTCCCGAGGTAATGAGAGGAATCAGCTTCTGTCTTGCTCAATCAAAGCCCCGCAATTGATTCAGCTCCTGAGCTGAAATAAATAGCGGACTGTTGACCAAACCTCATTGTCTGTGATGTCAAGGGACCTCGTATTCCAGAGGCAATCCGGAGCATTCGACGTCGCTCGATTCAAAGGCTGGCCAATGCCGTCATTGAGATTCCTGACCGTCGACCATTACGACGCGGTCATCCGATTGTGGCAAGAGGCCGGATTGCGGAGTGTGCGCTTGCAAGGACGTGACAGTCGAGATGCATTCGCGGCGCAGCTGACTGCTCTACAACGTGTCGTCGGGCTTGGGGAGCAGCAGCAGGACACCACTCTGGGCCCACTCCGTCAGTCGACAGAAATGTGATAAAGGGTAGGAGAACGGCATCTGATTTCCTGAGCGGACAACCCCGAAGAATCCGCTCAAGGTCGTGTTGTAGCCAAGGTTTGAATAGGACAAAAAAGCGTCTTTTTTCCAGAGTGTTCTAGTACTGGCTGCGTTGCCCGAGTCAAGCATTTGGTCGATGACTAGCTAGTGCTGCGCGACGCCCAGCATCTCATTGGACTCATTTCAATTGGTCGTAGAAGACTTGGTCGTAGAAAACGTGGAAAATGGTGACAGTCGCGTCAGTTCTCCATGGCTTGCATCCATACTTACTGCACTCCTGCCCAAGAACATTCAAGATCACGGGTAATGGCAACTCACGGCCAAGTTGGTCCAGCGAAAACGGACCCACAGTGTGACGAGCCTCGGCGGGAGGCAATCCAGTGGCAATCCAGTCGTCCATGGTCTGATTGCCAAATGTGATGATGAATCTGTAATTGTACGACTTTCGAAGTGTAAGTTCGGGTTCGTAAATGGGCACAAGGATCTCGAAACGAACGTAAAATCCAGACGCGTTGTTGAATTCGTAAACCAAGAATCTCCAACGCAGGCCACCTTCACCTGACTCCTCGTAGGCATCTCGGAGCGCCTCTCCCCCGGTTTGTTCTATCGTAGTGGTGACCGCGCTCATGGTAGTGAGAATCGTTTCTCTCTCCGTGGTCGTGAGCGTAGTCACAATACTCAGTGTCACTTGTCTCGTCGTGGTGGTGAGAGGTGGGCCAGCATATGATAGAATCCAACCGACGGAAACGCCGATCAGAAAAATTGACAACGACATGATGAGGGATCGTCGCGACAAGGCACTTCTGAGCTTGGATGCGAGTCCATCCGACTAAGAACTTTTCCCCGATACCATTTAAGTTACCATCAAGACGGGTTCCATACGGCATCTGAGCAGGTAGATATCAGCGTCAGATCCAGTCGATCGAAAGTGGCTCTCGACACAGCCTATAAGGTTCGAGGATCCACTCGCTTGATCCCGGCAACGTTGTCGAACGTTTCGTCCGTTGAGGCTATCGTATGATCGAGAACTGCGTTGAGAGCTGTCGCGACCGCCCGCGTATCCCAAGGCCCGGAGAGACTGAGAGAGTAAACGGATTTCCCACTAGTAGATCGGGTTTCATCTTGAAACAAAGGCCATAATAGCTCGATCTGTGTTCCTCCGCGTCGATGGACTTGAAGTCTCCCTACCTGCCCAAAGTCCTGCCAATCATGGTCGACAACATGCGGGGGTCCAGCAACCCGCTAGGAATCTCCGGCGGCAAGCTCTCGTCATGGGCTGACGGACTTGACTTGCCCAGCAAGGGAGAAACGCTGCTGTACACAGGATGCGAATATCAGCTGATACCTTATGTGCTAACGTTGGTTGACCAGGTCAAGAAGATGGGGCCTTTCGGCTACGAGGGCGGGGTGCTCGTAGACGTTGCGATGGGTCTTCGCAAGCTGGGTCTTGACGCCGCTACTGCCTTCGCTTCTCTGACCGCGAAAGACGAAGACTACTACAACAACATCACTAGGACATACGCGAAAGTTCTGCGAAAACACGGCGTGGATTTCGCCTATCTTGGCGAGGAGGAACCCTACAGCGGAGCGTTACTCTACGAGTTCGGTCTCATGGACGAGTTTGCTGAGCACGCCAACAAAGTTAGCAGACTCTTCAAAGAGAGGAAAGTCAGGAAGGTCATCGTTACCTCGCCCCACGCTCTAGAGGCGTTTCGCGTCCTGTACCCCAAGTTCGTTGAAGGCCTCGACATCGAGGTGCTCCACTTCACAGAAGCCATTCTGAGGTCTAAGGAGAATATCCCGATGGCGCTGAAGGAACCCTTAGAGATCACACTTCACGATCCGTGCCACCTAGCAAGGACACTCGACATGGCAGAGGAGCCTAGGGAGATTCTATCCCGGGTGAACAACCTCGTCCTCAAAGAAGTGCCTTATTCGAACAAGCGGTGGACGACATGCTGTGGCGCGCCTATTGAGGTGCTCTTGCCGAGCCTGTCTGAGCCGCTTGCGGCTCGGAGGATTCAAGAGTTGGCCTCCAGCGGGGCTGGCACGGCGTTGACGCTGTGTGCCTTCTGCCTCGCCAACCTACGCAAGGGGGCCAAAGGCCGATCCTTGAAGGTGATGGACTTCGCAGAGCTACTCGATAAGGCCACGGAGGCGAAGTGAGACTTGGCCGAGAGCATAGGCGAAGCCTACAGAGAGAACTACGAAGGCATGATGAACGCTCTACGCAACGAGAGGATCGCGCTAGCGATTGAACGCGCCACCGCCTCTTACCGGCAGAATCTCTCGAAAGCGCTGGCAAAGTACCCTCACACAGTCGCCCTTGCGGATGAAGTGCGAAAGATCAAGGAGCGGTCCGTGGAACGCCTCGAGAGCTTGCTCAAGGAGGCCATGGACAACATTGCAGAGAACAAGGGGCAGGCATACTTCGCGAAGACGGCAGACGAGGCTAGGCGGATCGTCGGCGAACTTGTTGGTAGCAAGAAATCAATCGTGAAGGCCAAGAGCTTGACCTGTGAGGAGATAGATCTTCGCCAGCATCTCCAGGAACTGGGGAACGAGGTTTGGGAGACCGATCTGGGAGAGCTGATACTACAGTTGCGGGACGAGGCACCGATGCACATACTCAGCCCCTCAATCCACGTTCCCAAGGAGGATGTGGCCGAGCTGTTCTCGAAGGTGATGGGCAAAGCAGTGCCCCCAGACATTGGATCAGAGGTCGCTGCTGCGAGAGACTTCCTCAGGCAGCGGTACGTGGAGGCCGATATCGGAATGAGTGGCGCTAATATCGCGTCGGCGGACACGGGGTCCCTCTTCGTCATAGAGAACGAGGGCAACGCCCGGCTTTCCACGGGCCTTCCTCCAGTTCACATCGCGATCGTGGGTATCGAGAAGCTCATCCCAACACTTGCTGAAAGCTTCAAAGTTGCGGAGGTGACGTGGCGCTACTCCCAGTACACCGTGCCGTCCTACGTGAATATCATCAGCGGTCCCAGCAAGACTGGCGACATCGAGAAGGTCACGACCTACGGCGCCCACGGGCCAAAGGAGACGCACGTAGTCTTCGTGGACAACGGAAGAAGCGAAATGGCAAAAGATCCGGTCCTCAGGGAGGCGCTCTACTGTCTGCGCTGCGGCGGGTGCATGTACGAGTGTCCGGTGTTCGGTCTTGTTGGCGGAAAGTTCGGTTACAAGTACTTCATAGGATACGGAGCCGCTTGGATAGCCTACGTTGCCGGCCTAGCACGAGCCGCACCGGTTGCATACACTTGCCTGCGTTGCGGCAGATGCGTGGAGAGATGCCCCGTGAAGATCGACACGGGCAGCATCATTTCTCGCATGAGAGGGATCCTAGTCAACGGTTACGATCGATTTGGAGAACCACAGCCGGCTGAGTAGGAGAATGTGACTGCTGAGGCATTGATGACACAGCCTAGAAACGTTCTCTATAGGCGGTTGACTAGGCAAGAAATTAGATGCCTTGCCTGCGCGCGCCGCTGCACAATCAATCCATGCAAAAACGGTTTCTGCAGGGTTAGAAGAAACTCGGACGGCGCACTTGTTCTAGACAGCTACGGAAGGGTTGTGGCCGCCCACGTCGACACGATCGAAAAGAAACCAGTCTATCACTATGAGCCGGGCTCAAAACTCTTGTCGATCGGAACAGTCGGCTGCAATTGGTCTTGTGATTTTTGCCTGAACTTTCCTGTTAGTCAAGCCGACGAAGTCACGGGAGAGGAAATCACTCCCGAGGGCGTGATCAGTTTGGCCAAGCAGTATGGATGCCAAGGCGTTGCGTACACGTACAATGAACCTTTGGTGTTCCTCGAATTCGCCAGAGACATCGGAATCCTCGCGCATCAAGAGGGGCTATTCAACGTGGTCGTTACAAATGGATACGGAACTCCTGAGACTGTGAGAGTTCTATCGAAGTTCGCCGACTGCATCACCGTCGGGCTCAAGGCCAATGCGTCGGCTGTTTTTCTGAGGAAGCATGTCGGGATTCCTAGCGCCAAACCAATCTTCAGCACGTTGAGGGCTCTCAAGAGGAGGACCAAGATCCACATCGAGATTAGTGATCTGATCCTTGGCCATGGCGGCGATTCTCTGACGCAGGCAAGATCGTTGTGTAAGTGGATTCGGAGAGAAATGGGTGCTGATACTCCGCTTCACTTTGTAAGGTTCTACCCTTCGTACAAACTGACGTCAGTTCCACCGACATCCGCCAGTGCCCTAGAGGCCCATCACGACATCGCAAGAGAAACCGGACTCAGGTACGTATACATCGCAAATTTCCCCGGGCACGAGCGGGAAAACACACGCTGCCCCAGCTGTGGGAAGATCGTCATCGGAAGGTTCGGGTACGACGTCCAGACTTGGAATCTTGACAGTGAAAAGAGATGCAACGCTTGTGGGCGTCGAATCCCGATTGTGGGAGACTTCACCGAGACTTCTCCTGAGGAACGCTACGTGCCGGTTGTGTTTCCTCCAATGGATATGCTGTATGTGTGTGAAGGTCTTTCTGGCTAAGAGCCAGACCGGGTTTCGAAACGACATATTTAAGAATGTGAATCTGAACCTCCCGCCAAGATCGCGCATGAGTACGACGGTCACGGAGGATAGGCTGAAGCGGCTAGTGGAGTCAGGTCTTCGTGGATCCTGCCGACCTGGCGAACGGGTATCACAGCTGAGAAGGCGTGCGAAAGAGATCGACGACCTGACGCTGAGACGACTGAGAGAGATCTTCTCGGCCATTGCGGACGAGACCCGCCTGAAGATGCTGAAACTCATCACGGATGAGGAGCTCTGTGCGTGTGAACTTATGGCGGCACTGGAGTTAACGCAGCCGACTACCTCTCATCACTTGGGAATCCTAGAGAGATCCGGCCTAATCACGTCTCGCCGGGAGGGGAAATGGGTTTTTTACCGACTCGCCCACCCGAAAGTCGGGGCCTTGCTGACTAAGGGTGTTCAGATAGTCAAGTGGGGCCCGTAAAATGACAGAGAGCGTGCCTCAGCGTCTTTCGCTCTTGAATCGTTTCCTGACTGTCTGGATCTTTCTAGCGATGGCTGTTGGAGTTGGAGCGGGAGCCGCATTCCCAGAGATCTCGAAGCTCCTCGACACGTTGAGAATAGACACGGTATCGCTTCCCATCGCCGTGGGCCTGCTTTGGATGATGTATCCTCCGCTGGCGAAGGTGAAGTATGAGGAGCTATCGAAGGTCGCGAAAGCATGGAAGATGTTCACTGTCTCCATCATTCAGAACTGGCTTGTTGGCCCTTTCTTGATGTTCGGCCTTGCATGGCTGTTCCTACCCGATCTGCCCGAGTACAGGATCGGAATAATCATCACCGGCCTAGCGAGATGCATAGCCATGGTTCTGATATGGAACATGCTTGCGGGCGGCGATAACGAGTACTGTGCCATCCTAGTCGCCCTCAACTCAGTCTTCCAGGTGGCACTCTACTCGGTTTACGCTTGGTTCTTCGTTACGCTTCTCTCGTCTTGGATTTCTCAAGGAGCAGGCGTCATAGTTGACGTTTCAATCTGGGACATCGCTAGGACGGTTTTTGTGTTTCTCGGAATTCCGTTCATAGCAGGAATAGTAACAAGATTCGCGTTGATTCGAAGAAAGGGGAAGGAGTGGTACGAAGGAACATTCATGGAGAAGCTCAGCCCCACGGCTCTGATCGGTCTGCTCTTCACGATCGTAGTGATGTTCTCGCTCAAAGGGGAGTATATTCTGGCGCTCCCATGGGATGTCGTGCGGATCGCGATTCCGCTCGTCAGTTATTTCCTCCTCATGTTCGGCGTCTCCTTCCTCATGTCTTGGGCCTTGAAGTTCACGTACCCAGAGACCGCGACGCTCTCTTTCACGGCCGCAAGCAACAACTTCGAGCTTGCCATAGCGGTCGCAGTTGGCGTCTTCGGAATAAATTCCGGTCAAGCCTTCGCGGCCGTCATAGGGCCGCTCTTTGAGGTTCCCGTATTGATCAGCCTCGTCAACGTGTCGCTATGGGCAAAGAGGAAGTTCTTCGCAGAGGCAAGGGGCATCGAACTAGCTGAGAAGATACCGTTCTCCCAATAGGTGCGTCGCCTGCCGTGCACTCAGGTCGTCAAGCTAGCTTCAGGTGGTACGTCAAAGTCCGCGTTCTGCTTCTTTGACGGCTTCCGAGAATATGTCCAAGCCTTTGTCTACGTGCTCGTGTGTGATCACGAGAGGCGGTAGGAATCTGATGACGTTGGGCCAGTGTCCAGCCTTCCATACCAACACTCCACGTTCAAGGCATCTAGCTTGAACCTTCTTGACAAGTTCAATCGCGGGCTTCTTTGTCTGTCTGTCTTCAACGAATTCGGCTGCAACCATCATCCCCTTTCCTCTCACATCCCCTATGGTCTTGGTTTCTTGTTGCAGGTCCTTCAGTCGCCTTAGCATGTGGGCGCCTTCTCTCGCGGATCGTTCGACCAACCCCCTTTCCAGCGTGAAGTTGATTGCCGCTAAGCCTGCGACGCACGCGAGCACGTTTCCTCTGAAGGTTCCCAGATGCCCGCCAGGCTCCCAAGCGTCAAGCTCTTTCCTTATCACGCAGCCTGACAGGGGAAGCCCGATTCCACCAACCGCCTTCGCGATAGTCATGATGTCGGGTGTTACGCCGTCGTACTCGCAGGCAAACATCTTCCCGGTTCTTCCGAAACCGGTCTGGATCTCATCCACTATCAAGAGGATTGAGTTTTCGTCGCAGATTCTTCTCAACTCCTTCAGATAACCGTCTGGCGGAACAATGAATCCGCCTTCGCCTTGAATTGGTTCCACGATTATTGCCGCGGGATCTGTCAAGCCCGATTCCGGATCGCCGAAGAGATACTCGACGTATCCCACACATTGCATCTTGCATTCGGGATACTCCTTACCAAACGCGCAGCGGTAGCAGTAGGCGTACGGTGCAAAGTGAATGTCTGGCAGCAGCGGGAGGAATCCGGTCTTGAATGCTTTCTTGGATGTGACCGACAGCGCACCGCCCGTCATTCCATGGTAGGCACCGTGGAAGGCTAGGAACGTGTGATGTTTCGTGTTGAACTTCGCAAGCTTGAGAGCTCCTTCGACGGCGTCTGATCCCGTCGGGCCGCCGAAGAGAACTTTTGAATTCCCCTTCAATCCTTCTGGAGCTATCTGCACCAGTTTCTCTACGATTGCAATCCGTTCCGCGGTAGGAATGTCAAGTGCGTGAGTCAGCTTGTCTAGCTGACGTTTCACTGCTTCGACGACTTGGGGGTTAGAGTGACCAACGTTGAGGACGGAGATTCCCGCCACGAAGTCGATGTATGTGTTTCCGTCAACGTCCCTTAAGGTGGCGCCTCTGCCGGCCTCCCAAGCAGTCGGTATCACCGTCGGATAGTAAACGGCTCTGCTGTCAACGTCCTTTTGCCGCTCAAGCAACTCTCTTGCCCTCGGACCTGGTGGCTTCGTCACGATCTTCGGAGCCTCAGGAAAACTCAGGTCCGCAAATTCCTCAACCGTTCTTGACAACGCGCGTCACCAACGCGCGAAACACTTAGCCTCATTTCTTACTAAAGTCTGTTTGGAAAAGTATCAAGGTAATCGAACAATAGAACAAGAGGTATCCGCATCGCAAAATATCTAGAATGAGACTGCGGCTGCCGGCTGTGTGGTGCTTCGGGAATGGCTGGTTGGTCAGGAAACGGCGGTAGAGTCTCATCCCAACATCCCTAGATCCTGTGAGTGCTATGCCCGCAACATCGGGGTTCGACGTGAACTCCTCCTCGAAGTTCATGCCTGGGCCCGTAACGTAGTTCACGACGCCGCTAGGCACACCCGCATCACGATAGATTCTGTAGAGCATCAGGCCGGTGAGAGGTGCCTCGCTTGTAGGCTTGAGGACGATGGTGTTACCCGTTATCAACGCGCCGAGGGCCATGCCGTTTGCGAGCATGAACGGGAAATTGAACGGTGAGATAATTGCCCAGACACCGTACGGTTTAGAGACTATTCTACAGTCTTCGCCCGTGGCTCCTAGGCCAGTCTTCCGCTCGTACCCTTGATTCTCTTCCATGATCTTCGCGTAGTAGCGTATGGCATCAACGGCCTCCCACGCTTCAGCCAAGGCCTCTAGCCTAGTCTTGCCGACCTCGTAGGTGATCGCTGCGGCAACGTCGAACTTCCGTTCATCGATCAGGTCAGCGGCTCTCAACATTACGCGGACGCGTTCGCGCCAAGGTGTCTTGCTCCACAGCTTGAAAGACCTCTTTGCTTGCTCTATGGCCATTCTTGC
>Ga0315312_1001210_pt1 | contig 21394 bp, 22 predicted proteins | sample TDP7_MG_FD_203629 | JGI IMG/M metagenome (GOLD analysis project Ga0315312, IMG submission 203629) | Freshwater sediment microbial communities from Lake Towuti, South Sulawesi, Indonesia - TDP7 | ecosystem: Environmental > Aquatic > Freshwater > Lake > Sediment | place: Indonesia: South Sulawesi... | reverse complement strand
TGATCGCCGGAAACTAAAAAAATGCGAGTGGTGCGAAAGATATTACACCACAAAAAGGATAATTAAGAAACAAAAATATTGCCCGGAATGCTCAGCCAAAAATAAAATGTCAACGGAGGGAAGAACAATATATCAGAGGAAATATCGAGGGATTCAGAGGTTAACGAAAGATTTGGGCATAAGTGGAGAAGAGGCAGAAAAAATAATGGAGAAATGTAAACTGACAAATCTAAGGCAAATTGCTAAATTCATCAGTTTACGCAAGTCCGTGAAATAATTTATTTTTCTTGACAGCATTTTTTCTTTTCTGGTAAACTAAAGGCTAGGATGTGGATGTAATGTCCTGGCCTTTTTTATTTTCGGAATGCGCCATGGATAAAAATGACAAAATGCTGACCAATCATTTTGGTTCATCACATTAAATTATAAGAGAGGAGGCTGCTATGAAGCCGAAGGAGACTTTAGGTACGGATCTTTCAAGGGATCGCCTTGAAGGCGACAAGATCATCCTTGATGGAAAAGGAAAATTCCCTAAGCGGGTAATCATTCTTGAGCCCGGAAAGACGCGAGAATATAAAATTATAAAAACCGCTAAAGGCGGCTACCTGCTGAATTAAAAGTAAAGATAACGGCGAGCCAGTCACAGGCTAGTAAGCCTTCGCCAGTAAGCCGAGAAGTCCGAATATTGGGCTCTCGGCTTTTTTATCGCAGGAAAAGAAATTAGGGAGGGCAAGACGATGAGCAAAGAGTTTAAAAAGCGCTCCATTAGCCCTAAAGAGGTTGAGGAGCTTTACAGCATCCCGCAGGGATCTTTGGCGAACATGAGATGGGCGAAGAAGGGCCCGAAATATTACAAGGCGGGACCGCGACGGGTTATCTACTTGGTGGAGGATGTCGAGGAGTGGCTTTTGCAGAAGCCGGTATTGACCAATGAGTCTCTTCCGAAGTAGCTGTAAATCATGTCATCCGGGGAGAGATCGTTAAAGATGGCCAGGGAACCCGTGGCCACCAGGCGAGTATTAGTCGAACCTAAAGCTTTTGAATTCTCCCAAGTTTAAAAAGCCATCTGTGCTTTCGATTAGTCTTTAATATAGACGACACCAGAGAAAGCAATGGAGAGACTGTGGACACAGCCACCCACTTTCTCTTCAGCCCATCTGGTGGGGCTGCACTGAAAATAGCTTCCTATAGAGGTAATTCCCTTGACGCCCAGATTATGTCTTTAATGAGATTATTGAACATCATAAATTGTTATAAATTAAATATAGTAGGAAAAACAGATATGAGAGCAATTGAGAATCATGGAAAAGAGATTTTTTGGAAAAAGCAAGCACACCAGGCTTATTCTCATTACCTTCAATCATGGAAGTGGGAATGGTTTGCGACCCTAACCTTCCGGGATGATATAGACCAATCTGCTGCTAAGAAATGGTTTATCCTTTGGATCCAGCAAATTTGTATTGGAGAAGGTATTCAAGTTGGCGCTGCTTATGGGATTGCCTGCGTCATGGGACACCCGCACATTCATTCTTTAATGCTGGGTAGAGCGAAAACAATATATGGCATAAAGACGCTTGTGCATGTCGACCCGTTGGAGTGGCAGCAGAAATGGCGGGGCATAGCAAAAGTTGAGAATGTGCGGTGGAGAGAGGGTTCCGCGCGGTATGTTGCCAAGCACTTCTTGGCGAGCCAGGATTTCGAAATCTGCCTTTACAATGTCAAGCTGCTGAAAAAGCTTAGGGAATATTGAAAAACTGTTATAGGTTAAGACTGAGGGATTTTATGCGATGGTGAGGATTGTGAATTTGCAGAGGATGAGAGAAAGAGGCTCTTTGAAGAATTCTCCAGGAGAAAAATGAATAAAGATGAGAATCGAGTGGGTGGCAATTAGGGGATAAAGACCGAAGCTCTGCAGGCGCCCTTATCCATCCTTTCTCAGGGACCGGGATTCATTTTGTTGAAATCAGCGTGAACGGTTGCGATTTTACATGATGGATGGTCATTATTGAGAGGGTGAGGTTATTCTGTTAGTTAGTCCTGAACTGACATGTCCGATCCTGAGCGGGATGGCCAAACAGAATGTCTTACTAAAGAGATGATGTTAAGCGTCCATCCGAGCAAAAGTACGCGGACTATGGGAGAGGCCCTAACGCAGCCGGGTGGAAAAAGAAGGGACACACTTTGTTCCGACCACCAGTTGGAGATCGAGGTAAAAATGAAAAAATCAATCACACAGAAAGACTTTAGAGAGATCCTGGAGATCCGAAACGAACTCAATAGAGCTATAGTGAAGTGCTTGGAGGCTTGGCTGAAGCTTTATGAGATCCTGGTCAGGAGATTGATGAGATTGCGGGAACCATTTTCTACAGGGAGTGAGTTTCAAAAGATGATAGATGACCCGGTAGATCCTCTTCCCAAGCACCGGCTTTCCCACCCGATCAAAGATAGTCTGCCGGGAGGGGGGTCAAAGTCCTTGCTTCCTCTCCTTGAGGCCGCAACAAAGAGGGCGAAAAAAGTGGAGTGCCGTTGGTGTAAGAGGCCACTTTATGATGAGAACGTAACTTTTTGCAGTTCCTGTGTTAGGTTCAAATCCCAAAAAGAGATGCTGGACTACCGGAACAACCACCCCGAGGAAGTGGATGAGGATGGCAGATTAATGAGGTTCTATGATCCAGATGACCTACCAGAAGAGATGGAATAATTACCTACTCTGCTCAATGATGCAGAAGGATTTTGAATTTTTGATGGGCAGTGGTGCCGAGCCCTAGTGGTATAGCTGGACTTGGGCTTTCTTCCCTGATAGCCAATCCGTCCTGATGAAAATCTTAGACGGAAATATAACAGAAAGGAGGAAACAATGGAAGAAAGCGAGAATCGATAGTCTTTTTTCGAGGAAAGAGCGGTTCAAAATGTCTTTTGAGGACCACAAACAAATCTCTATGGAGGATTAAATCATGAAAGAAGAAGACAAAGATAAAAACCAACATGGTAATCTCAATTTGGTGGATAATGAGTCCCTTTCTTTATTGGAAAGTGAAGGAAAAACTTTAAACTTAATCGAATCGATATTAAGAGAGGAGGACATTATGGGAATGGATTTAGTTGGGGTGAAATCGAAGTCTGAGAAGGGTGAGCATTTTCGTAACAACCTCGCATGGTGGCCTTGGTTGTGGAGGTTTTGTAAAGAGGTTGCAGGCGACAAAATAAAGATCGATTGGGAACTGGGATATTATAACGATGCATTGGCCCTTGACGAAAACCAAACTATGCAACTGGCAGCGATCTTGGAGGAGGAATTGGCAGATGGCTCCGTGAAGCGTAGGGAAGAAGAAATCAATGCGTGGAATAGTGAGATGTCTGATCTAGAGTGCTATTACTGCAAAGGAACCGGGCGCAGGAAGAGGCCTCCGAAAACGGGAGCCGGAGATATTTTTTGTAATGGATGCAGAGGTACCGGGAAGCAGCCCTTTGATAACAGGGTTTACTTCTCCGAAGATAATGTCCGCAAATTCTTGGAATTCTTAAAGAACAGTGGTGGGTTTGTCATATATTGATTTGAGAAAATCAATATACAAGTACAAAAATCTCAAACAAACGGATGTTTGAACCAATTGAACCTGCAAGGTGTAACGGAAACTCAGGACGCCAGGAATCTTCCGGGGAAGCATCTGTATACCTCAAAGAAGCTGCCCGATATCTCGGCCGGTCCACTGGGGGATGCGAGAGCCTATCTGGGCCGGCAAAATCCCCGTAGTTCGGGAGGAAGGAGGAAGGAAGATTTTCATAGATGTTCACGGCCTGGTCGCTTATGTGAAACTGGACAAGGCGATTTACTATTGATGGAGCCCTACCGCATAGCATGAGCTGATGAGTTCTTAAAAGATAAAGACCGAAGCTCGCGGTTAACAAATATACCGAAGGAGAAATCCAGCGATGAAAGATTCCGATTTTAAAGATTTGATCGAGAGGGTGAGAGAGGCGACGGACATTGGGCAGATTATTGGTCGGCGCATCAAACTTGACCATAATCATAAGGCCATTTGTCCTTTTCACAAGGATGATACCCCAAGTTTTTCTGTCAATTTTAGCGGGCAGTATTTCCACTGTTCGAGGCGTGAGTGTGGAGCGGGCGGGGATGTCTTTGATTTTCTTGAGGCATACGAGGAGAAATCTTTTACAGAAGTCTTGTCTGAGCTTGCCCGGCAAGCGGAGATTTCTTTCCCTGACCTAACGCCCGAGAACACCGAACACATTGAGGAAGAACGAACCATCGAAGACATCCTGACGGAGACCGCCGTTTTTTACCATCAGAGCCTTACCCCAGAGGCCAAAGCCTATCTCACCAAAGAGCGGGGCCTTAGGGAGGAAACAATCTTCCGCTTTCAGATTGGCTATGCCAGGGGCGGGTTGAGAGACCACCTGATAGATGAGTGCGAATTCCCGTTGAGCCTCTGCCTTCGGGCAGGGGTACTGAAAAATGTGGATGGAGCAATTGAAGACTACTTTTATAACCGGATCATATTTCCCAACATCAAAAGGATGCGCGTCGTTTACCTTTCAGGCAAAAGCCTCGATGGCGGGAAGCCGACATACCTTAACCTTCCGGGGGAAATGCATTACCTTTACAATGAGAACACCCTGTTTGACAGAGCGGTTGTCATCACCGAGGGAGTATTCGATTGTCTCTCTGTTGTCCAATCAGGCTACTCCGCCGTTGCAACCCTTGGCGCATCCAACTTCAAGCCAGAGTACCTGCCCAAGTTCTCCCGCTGTGAGACGATATACCTTTTTCTTGGCGGAGATGACGCTGGGCATAAAGGGACTCTCAGAATTGGGCAGCTTATAGGAGAGAGGGCAAGGATCATTCGGCCTCCCAAAGGGCTTGACCCCAACGATTTTCTCAAAAGCTACCCCAAACAAGATTTTGATGCTCTTGTGGCCTCTGCTAAGGATGTCATCAAATATGAACTCTCCCTCATTCCTACTGACACGGACAAGACCGAACTTCCCCGAAGGCTTGAGCCGGTACTGAAAAAATTAGCCCGAATGGAAAAGGTTAAGGCAGAAGCTTACTTATCCTACGAAATCAAGCCCCGCTTTAAGTTGCGGAAAGAGGATGTAGACGGGTATCGTGAGCTGGTTAACAAAGGGGATAGGTGCAAGCACAGCCCGGTTGTGATCAGCCTTGAAGCCCTGATTCTGAAGACCTTAATCGGGCTTAGAGACAAGGTAGAGCGGGCCATCCTCCCCGTCAAGGCGATTACGGATGCCCTAAACGAAGGTAAGCCGGAAAAGAGCCGGGTTACTTACCAGAGGGTGGGCAGAAGGCTAAAGGCCATAGGGTTTAAGAAAGCGAGGTCCGGGAATAATTCCGGGATCTTATGGGAAGAGGAAAAGATAAAGCAACTGATGGAGGCTTATGGACTAGAAACACCCTCTCTGGGTACCTAAACTCATATGTGCTTGTTGTGTTATGTTCCTTTTGTGTGTTTCGTGTGTTTTTCTAGGGGTAGGGCAATTGGGGCAACCAAAATTCTGGGTAGGATTAATGAGCCAAACCTCCGTTTTTGTGTCCAAGCAGACAGCGGCGATTTCTATATGAGACAATATGATGCAGAAAGGATAGTGACGTGGAGAAGAAGTTTATAAATATCGGGGAGACAATAAATCTTTTAGGTCTTAGCAGGCCAACCATCAATCGCCTGATTGCTCGTGGAGAGATTCCGAGCTATAAGGTCGGCAAGCGCAGGCTCTTCGACCGGGATGAGTTGGCCGAATGGATCAAGGGTCACAGGGATGATTTTCATGTGCCGACCGATCACGTTCGACAGGCACTTATTGCGCTAGAGGAAGAATTTAGTCCAGAAGTGATTAAGAATCTGAACCTGGAGGACAAACTGGCACTCCATAATATTTTCAGCGAAAGTCAGAACCAATCTATGAGATCCCTTCTGCGACTCCATGCCTCTGTACGGAAAGACTTTGGCTTGCTCTCCCTGTTTTCCCAGAAGAAATGCCAAACAGCCTAGGACGATTGTTTGTTCTTCTTTCCCAATTCTAGCGTCACCAAACCATCACCAGATCAAAATCTTTTTATCCTTTCTAAGGCCCGGCCCACTTATTGAGTCAGGGCTTTCTTCTTTTCCCTTTAAGGTTTTTCAATCCCATTCGAGGAAATTCTTTAAATGGTTTGAGTTAAATCGGAACCTTTGCCCTTCGGCAATCTGGACCCTCTTTGGGTGATGTAAGAGAAAGTGATCCTTATTTACCCAGCCCCTGCGCAAACCCAAGAGTATAATGCCACAGTGCCGCATCGGACTTATTATAGAAGCATGAATAATCTCATGACAATATTAACTTTTAGCGAAAAGTTAATATTCTCTTTTTTCCAATTTACTCAATAAATTTAATAGATTAGTGAAATTTTTAAAAAGAAGAAAGATTTTTCTTCATTTTTAATATTAACTAACCGATATATAAGATATCAGAGTTAATATTATTGCAGAGAAGTTAAAAATCTGGGGGAGGGCCTTATGAAGCCAAGAATCGAAAAGAAAGTTGTTGGGGAAATAAAAAATCCGAATCATCCCCAGAAAGGAGATAGCATCCGCGTTGAGCCTATTCGCCGTCTTGAGGACGTCCAGGCCATTAAGAAGATCCTCTCCGATAACCCCCGTGATCTGCTCTTGTTTACGATTTTGCCTCCCCGAAGAGTAAAGAGCCCCTTGTTATTCAAGCGGTGAATGCCTTAGTGAAGAAATGGACGAAATCGATCAACCTGAAGGGCAACTATGGTGCCCATACCCTTAGGAAGACTTTTGGCTATATTCAGCGGACGATTTACCAAGTAGCGTTTGAGGTATTGGCAAAAAGGTTTAACCATTCGAGTCCGGCTGTGACCATGCGATATTTAGGAATTGCCGATAAAGAAGTCAATGGGATTCTGAAGAATGAGATATAGAATTGAACGTTTTTTTAGAATGCCCAGAAACTTTTGGAAGCTACATGTTTTTCGGAGCCATAAAGGTAAGAGAAGGTGGCGTGTAGATTCGCCAGATGGTCTCCGGGGCAGGAGCGACCAGCAGACGGGTCAAATGACGGATTTCTGATTTTTGTTAGGATAGCCGAGCGTGAAATCAACGCTCGCGGGAAGGACTACTATTTTCAAATATGGCGTAGAAGGGGGCCTTGATAGGAGTTAGGTGTAACCCAAAGCCAAAAAGGTCATTCAATCCCTGGAGCCTCTCTGGGGCGCAAGGGGCTTCCTTCTTCGGAGCCGCTCCGGAGAAGGAAATTGAATGTCCTTTTTGGGCAGGGTCTTTAGGGTAAGGGTACTTGGGCAAGTGTAATTAAAAGCCGTGATGGAAGAGTACACCTACAAGTCCACGGAGACATCACGGGTTGGAAATTGAAGATTACTGATAGGAAGAACGGATAAAAAAGCAGAGCCGTAATGACCCTGCCTTTCCTATCCTCTGATTAATCATACATTTATTCTTTCCACCACCTCTTCAGACCAACAAGACTAAACATCGATATGCCGAGTAAAATCAGGATGCCAGGTTCAGGAACATCGGTTGGTGCCGTGATGCTGAATTGGTCGAAATTCTCCGTGACCCAAACAGAGTAAGAAATTGAGCTAGAAGCGTAATAGAATTCGAACGGTTGCAATGTGCCTGTCCACGTGATCGCGAAGTCATTGGTGCTACTGCTCACGAAGTCAACACCGTTTACTAAACCGCCAATTGCTTGCCCAGTCCCATAGGGTGTGATAAATCCAACCTCGCCGATTGAATATGTGTGCCCATGAATGGTCAGGGCAATCGATGTAAGGGATTCGATGCTCGCGGTAGTGGAGGCAGCTTCGTAAATGATGGTGCCACTCACCGGATCAGTAGGAGGAGAATTACCTATTCCAAGATCAGTAAAACCAGACGCTTGAAATTGAACTGTTATTGGGGCTGCTTGAGCCGAAATCGCCCCAGCCGCCAAAACCAATAGCATTACCCCTGTTGCCATCGTACAGTTTAGATTGTTCAATCGCATGGTTCACCTCCTTCTTAGAGTTCTTTTCAGGCAAAGAACCCAGGGCTTCTAAAATTCTTATCCTTTCTTTCACTTCGACATTATTAAAACCTTAGCTCTCGTCACCTCAGTTATAGATTTAGCATTTCCACCATCTTTTAAGTCCGACAAGGCTCATCGTCGATATACCCAGTAAAATTAAGGTGCCGGGTTCAGGAACAGCGGTTGACTCATTATAGGTGAAGTTGTCCATAGCGAACCATGGCCCGCCCCATTCTGGCCAATACCCAGCATCAGTGCCGCCGTAGGCGTGGAAGAAGATTTTGTCAATTCCAGACCAATTGAAGTTAAACCAGGTTGGACTAAGGGTGTCCACGACGATTGTTCGACTGAACAGCTCCGTCCCTGAGTTGTAGCCCTTGATATCAATATTCAAGCCATTGTTCCACGCAGCGGTGATGTACGCCCCATTGAAAGTGAAAACCCCATCGGTGATGCTAACATCGTTACCACCCACATTAAAGGCCACATTGGGGGTTGAAACCGTTCCATTTTTATAGCCACTTTGGGTGACAACCCCAGGACCATATATAGCAGGGTCATCGACGTATTTCTGATATTCAGTCCAGTCGAAATAGTACATCTGGTTTGGGAGGGAACCCCAATTGAAACCACCATAGCCATCAGGGACGGGCGCTATTGGCTCCCCCGGGATCGGGGCCGGAGTAAATAGGATGTGCGGCAGGTCGTCGAAAGTAAGGACCGTGGCCAAAGCCACACTACTTAACCCAAGAACCAACGCAGCAAAAATAAGTGCCATAAAAATCTTTTTCATAGCTATTTACCTCCTATCGTTTAAAAACGATTCTCTTACCCCCTTACAAAGGGTTTGGGTTTATAGGAATCCTTCCAATCCTTCCCTAAGCGTGCATATTGAATGCCAGAATTTCACCATTTAATAGGATTTCACAAATCTGTAATCTTTCAGAATTGTTATAAGTTCTGATGGAAATGATTGCGAAATCGGACACTTTTAAAAATGTGTAAGGTTTTCCGACGGCAGTTTTTTTGCTTGTGGCCTAACAGATTGTAATCATTAGATAGTTTGCCAATCTTTAGAGTTGTATACTTTTACAACGATTTCCCTGCTTTTTTACGATTTCGGATTGAAATCTTCTATTGGATGGGTTGATTAAAAAAACTCGATAACAGGAAGAAGTCCTTGTTTTTCTTGGCAATTTTCGCCCTCTTGTTGAATTTAACACTTCCACCTACTACTGTTTAGTCAAGGGATGCCTTGGGAATTGAAGATTACAGGTTGAAAGTGAGAGTAGTTTCTGTCGGGATTCTTAACAAAATTCAAAATAACCACCCATCTTAGTGTATTTCGTACATTTTTTACTTTTTGAAAGGTAATTCATGATTCAGCCTGCCAGTATTTTTTACAATTTTAATGATAAGTGTAAAAATGTAATTTCATAATATGCATTGAAATCAATTAGTTACGTATATGTTGCTTGCTGGCATTAAATTTGCTCTTTATATAGCAAAAATGTTCTTGAATAAGGAGGGGGGTATGAAAAAAGTATTGGTGTTACTAGCGTGCTTGGTGTTGGTTTTCGGTATTGGTGTTCAAGCGAATGCCACTCTAATCAACTTTGATGATGTTTCCGACGGGACCCTGATCAATACTCAATACTCTTCACTCGGTGTGACATTCGGATGTTTTGATGGAACAACATCTAACATGTGCACTGGGAATGCTTATGCAGTAGCAACTTCTCTCGCTAATTCTGCCCCTAACGTAATTAGCCTTACCAATTCTATCAGTGGTGTTTTCACTGATGAAAGGTTTGGTTACTTCAAAGCAAGCTTCACCTCACCTGTCGGCTCTGTCAGCATAGATGCAAAGGCAATACTCCCACCGGAATATCTGGGTGAGACGACTAGCCATCCGTTCCTTGATGCCTATAATTCGTCGAACCAATGGATTGGAAGAGCAGAGTATACTCCCCACTCTGATGTCTATAGCGAACTTTGGAAGACATTGACCGTTACCCGCTCAGCAGATGATGTCGCATATGTGGTATTTTCATCGTTCAGTTCTTCAGGCCATCCAGTATATGGCATGTTTGATAATCTGAATTTCTCGTCGATACAGCAACCCCCTCCGCCGCCTCCTCCGCCCGGGGTTCCTGAACCCTCCACCCTGCTCCTTCTTGGCTCTGGTCTGATCGGGCTTGCAGCACTCAGGAGGGAGTTTAAAAAGTAAACCAAGATTCGATCGTCAAAGAGAAAAGGTAGGGTCAGCAAAGGATTCTACCTTTCTTAGGCATATTTCTACAGGAGGGAATAACGTGCGAAAAATTATTTGGCTGTTAGCCGCAATAGCTATTCTCTCACTACCAAGTATTTCTATGGCTGCTACTATCTTTACATGGACCGATTCTTCATCTGATGTGCCGGGAACTGAATATACCCTGACTATTACTGGCACTGGTCCCTATTCGGCTAATCTCACTGCGAATACCGTCAATCAACCGGGTTGGTATATTGACTGGATTCAAATAAAGTTTGATCAGGGTAATTTATCTGACCTTTATAGCCTGATTTCGCCTTCGGCGAGTTGGTATATCGCAGACAAAGTGAATGACCCAGCAGTCAATGTGATACAAGTAGGGGAGGCAATTCCAACGGACGCTTTCAGCGCACTATATGTAAGCGGCATTTTGGCCTCTTCTTCCGTTGACGTCACGCAAGGCATCCTCCTTGATGGCAGCAGCTACTCTTGGGCGTTTGATTTCGCCATCCAAGGGGGAGGAACGTTAAGTATGACCCCATCTCTCAAGGTGGGCTACTACGATGGGGTAAAGACAATGGAGGGTTACTATTTTACCCAGATGAGCCAAGAATTTGCTATCCCGGAACCGATTACCATACTTCTTCTTGGCTCAGGTCTTATCGGTCCCGCTGCGTTAGGGAGAAAGTTTAAAAAATAAATCCATATTCAACTGTCAAGGAATAAAGGCAGGGTCAGTAATGGCCCTGCCTTTTTATTTGCAAAGAGTTGATGATTACTGATGGTAATATTCAAATAGGAATGAAAACTGGAATTTAACGATTACAGGAGAGACTGTCGAAAAAGTCCTACCCACCAATTCTTTCCTTGTTTAAGGTTTTTTTCTTCCCGATATTCAAGACTCCCTTAAATTGTTTAGAACAGTGACGGGCCGAAAAGAATGGGAGGAATCTATGATAATAGTTGTTTAGAAAAGATTCGATATGTGGTAGAAATGTCCCAGTAGTGAGCTGAATAACGGACTGTTTTAAAACGGAAGGAGCTATGGCCAAATATAAGCCTTACGATTATTCCCAGCGGGTTATGATTCCTATATCCCTGGAAGACCAGTTGATGCCGGGGACATTAGAGTTTGCGATTCACACGCTGGTGGAGACCCGGATCGATACGTCGATTTTTGAGCATCGATACAACAATGATGATACGGGCCGGTTGGCGTATGATCCGAAGATTCTTGTGAAGGTCGTCCTGTTTGGTTATTCCCGGGGGTTGATCTCTTCGCGGCAGATCGAACGAGCCTGCAGAGAGAGCGTAACGTTTATGGCGCTTACCTGCGGAGAGCAGCCGGATCATAGTACGATTGCCGCGTTTGTATCCTCGATGAGGGAAGAGATTTTACCCTTGTTTAGGGATGTGTTATTGGTTTGTGAAGAGGAGGGTCTTCTTGGGGGAACGTTTTTTGCTTTAGATGGCTGTAAGCTTCCTTCCAATGCCTCCAAGGAGTGGAGTGGGACCATCAGGGATCTGAGGAGGAAGAGGGAGAAGCTGGAGAAGAAGGTTAAGGAATTGGTTGAAGAGCAGGTGGAAGTAGACCGCCAAGAGAATGATGAAGAGGGGAGAAGATCGACTGGAGGAGCGGAGAGGAAAGGGCAGATCGAGAGACTTGTGCAGAAAGCAGAGCGCCTGGAGAGGTGGTTGGGAGAGAACCGTCCAAAGGTGGGGAGACAAGGCAGAGAGATTAAGAGTAATATTACCGACAATGAATCAGCGATCATGGTGACTTCTCACGGGACGATTCAGGGATATAACGGGCAGGCCCTGGTGGATTCCAAGGAGCAGGTGATCGTCTATGGAGAAGCGTTTGGCGATTCCCAAGATCTTCATCTGATTCCCCCCGTGCTTGATGGTGCGAAAGAGAATATGCGAGCCATTGGTTGTGGAGATGACTACTTTGTAGGTAAGACCCTAACGGCAGACAGCAATTATCACAGTCCAGTGAATTTGAGGAAGTGCGAGGAAGAGGGATTGGATGCGTATATTCCGGATAAGCGGTTTAGACGCCGAGACCCAAGGTTTCACGACGAGCACCGGCAAAGACAGCGTAGAAGCGATCGATTGACCTTAGGCGACTTTCAGTACCAGGAAGAGAGGGATGAATATCTTTGTCCTAAGGGGAGAGTCTTTCGGCTCCAGGTGAAGGGAACGGTCGTGGATGGAACCATTTATCGAAGGTATAGCAATGAGGGAGAGGGCTGCACGGCATGCGAGCTCAAGGCCAGGTGCGTCAAGGGGAAGAAGGCGAAACGCAGGACGGTGATGGTTCCTGTGGGGAGTGTGGTTGGGAATTTGAGCAAAGCCATGGCGGCCAAGATCGATAGTGAAAAGGGGCGGAGGATATATCATCACCGTATAGCCATTGCGGAGCCGGTTTTTGCGAACATCCGTACCTTTAAGGCCATGAATCGTTTTACCTTAAGAGGGAAGATCAAGGCCAACATACAATGGTTGCTCTATTGCATGGTTCACAATATAGGAAAAATCCTCAACTACGGGTTCAAGTATGCCTTTACCTAGGAGGGGAGGAGCCAGGGAGAAATAGGCATTAGCCATAAAATTCGGTTAATAAGCTGACTAGTCGTTTCGCTGAATTGAAATTGACCTCACCAAATAGGGCAGACTAAAAAAGCGTAGCACGTGGAGGACCCAGACTTCCAAATTCACCTTTTTCGACAGTCTCGGAAGGACTCTACACTTTTTTTTGAAGCCTGTCAACAAAAATTTCCCGGCAAAGACATTAGGACATACCCCAAAGACAGAAGATTTCTACCAATAATTCACGGAGTTACACCCTCTATCTTCCATTTAGAAAATCCATCCAACGAATGGCCTCTGACTCAGTCACCCTTCCCAGATATACCTGGGTTGTCTTCAGATCCCGGTGCCGAAGGATCACCTTTAAGACAATCTCTATGGGTCCCTCCTTGCACTTGCATAGGTGGCCGATATCACCTCAATAGGCACCCTGGCTCCATTCCCGATTTGACCTCATTAGATCGATCCCATAAACTAAAGCTCAGGTGTTCATCCCTAATTGTATTTTATTTAATCCTTTTTCCCTTAAATCACAGTTTTTAGAATGTTTTTCGTCCAAAAGCCTTCTGCCTGTTATTAGTTGCATTGTAGGCCAGTCCATGATATTTAAGCGAATTAAAGTTTTTCCCCGAAATTCCGATAAAAATTTTAGCCTTTTCACTCAGGTTGGCCCGTTATGGAAGATATTGTAACAGCGAAGGAGTTAGCGAGGTACCTGAAACTCACTGAATCGACCATTTACAAATTAGTTTCACGTCGGGAGCTTCCTGGGTTTAAGATTGGGGGTTCATGGCGATTCGACCTGGACGAAATCCTGAAAATGATCCGGAGAGCAGAGAAGAAAGCAAAAAGGAGAAGACAGAACAAAGCTAATTATGCGTCTCAAAGTTCCCTTAACCCGACCTTGTCTCCTCCCGCAAATCTCGCAAACAAAAAAGGATCAGGCAAGATTCTAAGGATTTTTCAACCTCTTGAGGAAAATTTCGTGTAAGGAGTATTGCCGCAAAGGGTCAAAAAATTTAGGAAAAAGGAGAAGAAAAAATGAAAAGAAAGATGACGAAATGGGTCACCTGGTACATGGTCACGGTGATGTTCTTCATAGGGATTACGCCCAGAGTTTATGCCGGCTTTTCGCCGTCGGAGGGAATTACCCTTTCCCCATTCAATCGGGATTCTGACCTCCAGAAGATTCAAAAGGTTCTGGAATCAAAAATGATCCGTGAAAGGCTCTTCCAACTAGGGTTTACTCAGGAAGAAATCCAGAACCGGCTCGCCCAGCTCAGCGACAATCAGATTCATCACTTGGCCTTAAAACTGGATGAACTCAGTGTGGGCGGCGATAGTGTGGAGGTGGTCCTTTTGATTGTTTTAATTGCCCTCCTTGTTGTCGTTATTATCTATCTTTCGGGACATAAGGTAGTTCTTAAAAAAGGATGATCGAAACTCAGTTGCTGAAAGCTAATGCGGCCCTTGTGACCATCCAGGACCGCTTGGGCACATCAGGCTCAACATCACCCAAAGGTATGCTCGGGTATCGAACCTGGAGGTGATTATGCAAAAGACAGCCCAGGAGAAAATGGGACTTCTTTCAATTAATTAGAAAACAGAACCCCAACACATCCGAAAAAGAGGAGTTGACATCCAAGGCTAATGGAAGTATTTTAGCAAGAATGCAGGGAGTCCGATGGTCAGGGTTCTTACCAAGCATTTTTGGGTGATTAACCTTCTTTTCATTGCCGCTGCAGCCTGGCTTGTTGCCAACCTTTTTGTCACTATCATCAAGGACCGGCTGATCACTAACCCCAAGCCCATTTCGGCAAAAGCTACCTTCTCCGCGCCTGCAGATAAGCCGGAACCTTACGAGAGATATACCTCCATCCTTGAGCGGAACATTTTCAACCCGGGGGAGAAAGGCGTAAAGCTCCTCCCGCCGGAAGCTAAGAAGGCGGCCGCTACTGGAGTTGCGGAAGGCTCTGTAGGCGCAAAGATTTCGCAGGTAAATAGCTACCGGCTGGTAGGCACGATCACGGGCCCCGAAAACCATTCCTGGGCTATCCTTCAGGAAGGTACAGACCGCAAGCAGAGAGTCTATCCCCTGCACGGGAATATCGATGGTGGGAAGATTATCCAGATTGAAAGGAATCGAATTGTTATCGAGAGAGAGGGGAAAAAGGAGGTTCTATCTTTATTGGAGGAAGAAGTTCGCCCCCAGCCTGCGGCAAGGGCCTCGGCTCCTTCTACTGCTGAGGTAGTCAAAAAGTTGTCCGCCAATCGCTTCCTGGTGAATCGCAAGGATGTAACGGCATCAGTCGGGAACATCAATCAATTTATGACCCAAGCCCGCTTCCGGCCCCATTTCGAGATGGGCCGACCAGTCGGGTTTTCAGTATCTGAAATCCAGCCTGGCAGCCTGATGGAAAAACTCGGGCTGCGAAATAATGACATTATCAAAAAAGTAAATGGGCAGCCGATTACCAGGCCTGAAGAGGTTTTTCAGGCCTATTCGCAGCTGCAAAGGGATGGGAACATCGAAGTGGAGATCGAGCGGGGCAATCGGTCGGAAGTTTTCCAATACGAGATCCGTTGATTACTTCCTACGGATGAATCGTGAGGGCGTAAGAGCGCAAGTCGCGAGTGCGACCGAAAATTTTCTCTTGGCTAATGCCTTGCGCCTAACGACCGATGATTGGCTGCCGCCTTTTGGCTATTAACTTTAAGGAAGGGGGGAGTCCATATGGGGGAATTGATTAAGCGTCTATTTCTAGTCCTCCTCATTCTTGTGGGCGGGGTGACGATGGCCCTTTTCTGGGTTCCAGATGTAAGGGGAGAGCAAAAGAAACAACCTGAGATCAAAATGCCTCAGAAGCCCCTGCCTGAGGACGCCCTTATTACCATGGACTTGCATGACGTGGATCTCAACGTGGTCATCAAGTTTATGGGGGAATTGACAGGTAAGAGCTTCCTGGTCAGCGACCAGGTGCGTGGAAAGGTAACCATTATCTCCCCGAAAAAAATCACCGTAGGGGAGGCTTACAAAGTCTTCGAGTCCGTGCTGGAGGTGAGTGGTTACTCGGCGGTGCCGGGGGTGGACGCAATCAAGATTATCCCCTCAGGTATTGCTCGTCAGTCCGGCCTGGAGATCCATGAGGGGAAAGAAGCCAGGTTGGTCAAGCCCGAAGACAAAATGATCACCCAGGTCATCCCCTTAGAGTATGCCTTGAGCGAAGAAGTGCGCACCCTTTTTACCCCTTTGATCTCCAAGGATGGGACGGTCATCTCTTACAAACCCACCAACCACCTGATCGTCACAGAGAGGGCGTCGAATATTCACCGCCTGCTGAAAATCATTGAGCAGATCGATGTCCGGATCATCGAAGAAAAAATCTCTGTTTTCGCGTTAGAGTTTGCCTCGGCCAAATCTCTGGCAGAGAAATTGACCCAAGTCATTTCCCCAGACCAACGCCCTCCGGCTCCCGGCAGGCCTCCCGCGCCAATCCCCGTTCAACGGATTGTCAAAGTTATTCCGGATGAGCGGACGAACAGCCTGGTGGTTTTAGCCAATGACCAGGATACCAAAGAAATCCGCCAGCTCATTTCCAAATTGGACCTGGAAGCCCCCAAAGGGAAAAGCCAGCTTCATGTTCGGTATCTGGAACATGCCCGGGCTGAAGATCTGGCTAAGGTCCTGAGTAGCACTGTAGGCGCCAAGGCCAAGGCTCCTCCGCGCGCTCAGCCACTTCCGCCAGGAGTGGTGGAGGAAACCTCGATTACAGCTGACAAAGCAACGAATTCCCTGGTTATCACTGCTTCCCCTCAAGAATTCAAGGAGCTGGAAGAAATCATTAGAAAATTGGATACAGTTCGCTCCCAGGTTCTGGTTGAGGCTCTGATTGCGGAAGTAACCATGGATAAAGCCCTCCAGATCGGGGTGGAATGGCGGTTAATGGATCAACCCGTGGAGGGAAGTGTTCGTGGATATGGTGGCACGGATTTCGGCCTGATCACGGGGGTTCAGACGAGGACGCTTCAAGACCCGGGCCTTGTCCTGGGCATAACTAAGGGGTATATCACAGTTGGAGGCGTACAGGTTCCTAACATCGGGGCCTTGATCAGAGCATTCCAGAAAGATACCGATGTAAACGTTCTATCCACCCCCCACCTTCTGACCATGGACAACGAGAAAGCTAAGATCATCGTGGCCGATAATGTACCTGTTCTGAAGACAGACCTTACCACTCCCCTGGCTGCTGCCACCCCAACTGTTTCTAATATCGCTGTCTCCAGAACATTCGAGTACAGGGACGTTGGTATTCAACTGGAAATCACCCCCCACATCAGTATGGGCTCAATGGTTCGCCTGGAGATTTCTACTGAAGTGAGCAACATCACATCAGTTGACCCGGCCAATCCTGGTTTTGTGACAACCCGCAAGCGGCAGGCAAGCACAACCGTTGTGGTGGAAGACGCCCAGATGGTGGTGATCGGTGGGTTAATCCGGGATGACCGCTTTGCGGAAACAAAAAAGGTTCCCTGTGTGGGAAACATACCTATTTTAGGCTGGCTGTTTAAAACGTATGCGGGAACGAAAAATAAGACCAATCTTTTGGTCTTCATCACCCCGCATATTATCCGCAGTCCGGAAGACTTGGAGAAAGCCACAGCCAAGAAAAAGCAAGAGGCTGAAGAGAATTTGAAGAAGCTAAAGAAGGAGAGGGAAAGAGAGGTCCCGGATACTTTAGAGATGCTGATAAGGTAAGCTGTTTTTTCTCAACCCATGTTAGATAAAATTATTGCGGAGATTGTTCAGGAACGAAGGGGATTATCTCCCGAAGCCATCGGAGAGCTTTTGAACGAGCAGAAGGAGAAGGGGAAACCCCTGGCAAGTTTATTGGTCCAAAAAGGGGTGATAGAAGAAGAAGATCTCCTAACCGCGCTGGCCGCCAAACTCCGGGTTCCCTACTTAAAAAATATTGAGGCAGAAGGATTTGACCCTTCCCTGGTCTCCAAGGTACCCATTGCTTTTTCCAAAAAACATAAAGTGGTGCCTGTAAAGTTGGAAGACGGCGTTTTGACCGTGGCCACCCCGGACCCTTTGAATTTTGAGCCCCTGGATGATCTGCGGGTGATCCTCGGGTGCAAAGAAGTTCAGGCGGTCTTGAGCCGTGAGCACGAAGTCCTTCGGGCGATCAATCGTTTTTACGAGCAAAGCGCAGACACCCCGGAAGAGATGATCCAATCCATGGACACGGAGAGCAGCGACCGGCTCCTCCATGAATTGGAAGAGACTGAGGATCTCTTGGACGTGAGCGATGAGGCTCCAGTCATCAAGCTGGTCAATCTCATTCTTTTTCAGGCCGTGAAAGAGAGGGCCAGCGATATTCATATCGAGCCTTTCCAGAAAGAACTGAAAGTTCGGTACCGCATTGATGGCGTTCTCTACCAGCGACTCAGTCCATCCAAGAGATACCAGTCGGCCATTGTTTCCCGCCTGAAAGTCATGGCCAAGCTGGACATTGCCGAAAAGCGCCTGCCCCAGGATGGCCGGATTCCCATCAAGATAGCCGACAAAGACATCGACATTCGAGTTTCCATCATTCCCACGACCTTCGGGGAAAGGGTAGTTCTGCGCTTGCTGGATAAAAGCAGCGTTCTCTTGGGGCTGGAGGAGATCGGACTTTCCCCAGGTCAGCTTCAGATCCTGGATGATTTAATCCAGCGTTCCAAGGGAATCCTGTTCATCACTGGGCCCACGGGCAGCGGCAAGACGACTACGCTCTACGCTGCTTTGAGCCGGATCAATTCTCCGGACAAAAACATCATTACCATCGAAGACCCTGTGGAATACCAGCTCTGGGGGATCGGCCAGATTCAGGTCAACCCGAAGATTGGCCTTACCTTTGCCCAAGGCCTGCGATCGGTCTTGCGGCATGATCCGGATGTGATCCTGGTTGGTGAGGTTCGAGATTCAGAGACCGCGGAGATCGCCATCCAAGCAGCCTTAACCGGCCATTTGGTATTCAGCACGTTGCATACGAATGATGCTGCCAGCGCCGCCACTCGGCTCGTGGATATGGGAATTGAGCCTTTTCTGGTCGCTTCCGTGGTGCGGGCTATTGTGGCCCAGCGTCTGGTTCGAGTAATCTGCCCCGAATGCAAGGAAGGGTACATTCCCGACGCCGAGGCTTTAAGAGGAGTAGGAATCATCCTTTCTCAACTGGAAGGAGGGATGGTTTATCGGGGAAGAGGTTGCCCGGCCTGTTCCGAGACGGGGTATCGGGGGCGAACCGGAATCTATGAGATGTTGATCGTCTCCGATGACATCCGCCCTCTGATCATGAAAAAGGCTGACTCTACCTCCATCTGCCGCCAGGCGGTCGAGGAGGGAATGAAGACTCTCAGGGAAGATGGGGCGCGCAAAGTGATCTCTGGAATCACCACCCTGGAGGAAGTGGGGCGGGTGACACAAGAATGAAAGCAATAGGCAATAGGCGAAAGGCACAAGGCAAAAGGCTAAGGGCAAAAGGCATATTGCTTAGAGGTGAAGGGAGGAAGAGCGCCTTGCGATTTACGCCCTCACGCCTGACGAAAGAAAGGGTCTCATGCCCATCTACGAATATGAAGCGTTGAATAGCGCAGGGGAGGCCATTCGGGGGATTATCGATGCTGACAGTGCCCGCACCGCCCGGGTAAAACTCAGGGGTCAGGGAGTTTATCCCACGGAAATCCGCGAAGAGGTCATGGCCAGCGCTCATCGGGCCCGCCCCTTAAGCGTCTTCGGCCGGGTTAGGGCAAAAGACCTGGCCTTGGCTTCCCGACAATTGGCCACGCTCATGGAAGCTGGCATTCCTTTGATTTCATCTCTCTCAGCGTTGATCGAACAATTAGGGAATCCCCCCCTCAGAAAAATTTTAGCTCAAATGCGGGAGAGTGTTCGCGAAGGGAGCAGTTTCGCCGATGCTCTATCTCGACACTCCCAGGTGTTTTCCAACCTTTTCATAGGAATGGTGCGAGCCGGGGAAGCAAGCGGGACATTGGGCCTTACCCTCAGCAGATGGGCAGATTTCAGCGAGCATCAGGTTGCCCTGCACCAGAGAATCCGGGTTGCCTTAACCTATCCCGTCTTCATGTTCATTATTGGCCTTGGAGTTCTCTTTTTCTTGATGACATTTGTGGTTCCCACCGTGACCAAGATTTTTTCTGACCTCAGCCAGGCCCTTCCGTGGCCCACGCTGCTCCTGATTTCTGTAAGCCATTTCCTGAGCAGTTACTGGTGGGTTTTGGTGAGCGCCATCATAGTCCTTGGCCTCTGGTTGAGAAGAACTCTGCGCAGTGAATCGGGAGCTCTGGTCTGGGATCGATTGAAGCTGAAACTTCCTCTGGCTGGCAATCTCCATCAAAAGCTGGCCATATCTCGCTGGTCCCGGACTCTGGGAACTTTGTTAAACGGAGGTCTCCCCCTTCTCCAAGCCTTAGAGATTTCCCTCGATGTGGTGGGAAATCGACTCCTCGTCCAGGCCCTATCCAAGGCCAGGGAAAGCATCCGGGAGGGGGAGGAGATGACCTTTTCCTTAAAACAGAGTGTCCTCTTCCCTTCTGTGGTTTTGGAGATGGTCTCTGTGGGTGAAAAAAGCGGAGAGCTGGGAAGGATGCTGGAGAAGGTGGCATTGACTTTGGAAAACGAAGTCGAGACTGACCTGCGCAGTCTGATGTCGCTTTTGGAGCCAGTGATGATCCTGATTATGGGGGCGGGTGTCGGGTTCATTGCTCTCTCGATTCTGCTGCCCATCTTAGAGATGAGCCAGATTATCCGCTGAAAGCTTCATCTCCTTAACCCTCTCCCATCTCGGGGAGAAGGGTGGGTGAGCGAGAGCTCAGGGGGCTGAAAAATGATTTTTTTGATCAAGACTCAAAAGGAAACGGTCGGAGAAATTCTCAGGGTTAAAAGGAGCGCTTTGTTTTTTGGAAGAAAAGGCTTCACGCTCATTGAGCTCATGGTGGTCATCATCATCCTGGGCATCCTGGCCGGGCTTGTCCTCCCTCGATTCATGGGAAGAACGGAAGAAGCCAAGAGAACTAAAGCCAGGCTTCAGATTGAAAACCTGGAGTCGGCTTTAAAACTTTACAAGTTAGACAATGGAGTCTACCCGAGCACGGAACAGGGACTGGAGGCGCTGGTGCATAAACCAACCACGGGAGTCATCCCAAAAAACTGGCGCGAAGGGGGTTACCTGGAAAAAGGGAATGTTCCATTGGACCCTTGGGGGAGGCCTTATGTTTATCTCTCTCCGGGGATGAAAAACAAAGACTTCGACCTCAACTCTCTGGGCGCCGATGGGGAAGAAGGCGGGGAGGGAGAAAATGCGGACATTGAAAGGTAAGGGCCGACAAGAGATCAGGCTTCCCGTAAAATCCCCCCAACCCCCCTTTACCAAAGGGGGGCAAGGGGGGATTTTGTGTGGCGGGTTTACCCTCATTGAG
>Ga0315312_1001209_pt1 | contig 21398 bp, 22 predicted proteins | sample TDP7_MG_FD_203629 | JGI IMG/M metagenome (GOLD analysis project Ga0315312, IMG submission 203629) | Freshwater sediment microbial communities from Lake Towuti, South Sulawesi, Indonesia - TDP7 | ecosystem: Environmental > Aquatic > Freshwater > Lake > Sediment | place: Indonesia: South Sulawesi... | reverse complement strand
AAGGAAAATATGAGGCCTTGGAATTAAGAGATGGTCTGGATGCGAGACCTGCCTCCGAAGGAGGAGGTCCCGTCCTTGAAAAAAGATATCAGGGCAGGGGAGTATTGAAAGCGATAAAGAATGTAAATGAAATTATTGGACCGAAAATAATTGGAAAAAATCCGGCTGAGCAAAAAGAAATTGATGAACTGATGATTGAATTGGATGGAACAAAGAATAAATCAAATTTAGGAGCAAATGCCATTTTAGCAGTTTCAATAGCTATCTGCCGAGCTGGAGCAACAGCAAAAAATTCGCCACTTTATCAATATATTTCCAATTTGGTCGGAAAAGAATCTTCAATTAAATTACCCTTTGCCTCATTTAACATCATCAATGGCGGAGTTCATGCTGGAAATGATTTGGATTTTCAGGAATTTATGATCTCGCCGCAATTAGAATCTTTTTCAAAAAATCTCCAGGCAGCCGCAGAAATTTATCATAATTTAAAAGAGATTTTAAAATCAAAATTTGGGAAAATGGCTATTAACATTGGTGATGAAGGAGGTTTTACCCCTCCTTTAATTTTTGCTGAGCAGGCCCTTGACTTAATCTTAGAAGCGATTGAAAAATCTGGTTATAAAAATTCAACAAAAATTGCGATAGATTCAGCTGCCTCGGAATTCTATATTGACGGAAAATACAAAATGAAAAGAGTTATCTTCACTAGGGAAGGATTACTCAATTTTTATTTGAATTTGTTTAAAAAATATTCTTTGATTTTCGCTTTAGAAGATCCATTTGCCCAGGACGATTGGGAAGGATTTTCCCAAATTTCCAAAAAAATTAGAAATAAAATTACAATTTTTGGCGATGACCTTTTAGCGACAAATATAGAAAGGATAAAAGAAGCTAAAAACAAAGAAGCCTGCAACGGCCTTATTTTAAAAATAAATCAAATTGGGACAATAACCGAGGCAATTGAGGCAGCAAAATTAGCTTCTCAATTTGGCTGGAAAATTATGGTTTCTCATCGTTCAGGTGAAACAAATGACGATTTTATTTCTGATTTAGCAGCAGGTCTTGGCGCTGATTTTATAAAGGCGGGAGCTCCAGCTAGGGGAGAGAGGGTGGCGAAGTATAATAGATTATTAAAAATCGAAGAAGAGATACTCTTTAGAAGTTAATTTTCGGTACACGCTCGCTCGCCCAGCGCACTCACTCGCTCAATGTCCTCGGTTCGCTCTTCCCGCTAAGCGGGAAACCTTGCCCGCTCACCTGCGGATTGTCCCGAAAATTACTTCCTTTACTTTTTAAAAAATGAAAAAGATTCTTTTGATAATTATCGACGGGCTTGGCGATGAACCAATACCTGCTTTAGAAAATAAAACTCCTTTGGAAGCAGCAAAAAAACCAAATTTGGATTTTTTAGCAAAAAATGGAATTTGCGGGTTAGTTAAGCCAACTTTTACTACTGCTATTCCTACTTCGGAAGAAACTCATTTAGCCTTGTTTGGTTATGATCCAAGAATTTATCCGATTCGACGAGGAATATTTACAGTTCTTGGAACAGGCATGAAAATGAAATCAGGCGATGTTGCTCTCCGAGGCAATTTCGGTACGGTCGATGAAAATTTCAATATGATTGAGCGACGAGCAGGAAGGATTACTGAAACTGGACCCCTAATCAATGTTTTAAACGGAGTGATTATTAATGGCGTGAAATTTTTAATTCGAAATGCTGGCGAATATCGTATAGGAATAATTATGCGTGGTAAAAATCTAAGTCCTCAAATTAGCGATGGCGACCCTCATTACGGAAAGTTGGGAAAGCGCGTTCAAAAAATTATGCCGCTAGAAAAAAAATTCAAGACTATCTTCACTGCCAAACTACTAAATAAATTTTTAGAAAAAGCTCACCAGATTTTAAAAAATCATCCCTTGAATAAAGAAAGAGAAAAAAAAGGATTTTTTCCAGCTAATTATATTTTAACTAGAGGAGCCAGTTCTTTAATAAAGATACGAACTTTCGAAAAAAAGTACCATCTTAAAGACTGCTGTATTGCTGGTAAGCTTCTTTACACACAGATAGGAAAAATTTTGGGAATGGATTTAATTAAAGTCAAAGGAGCAAATGGACTTGTCAATACAAATTTAAAAGGGAAAATTCGGGCTACGAAGAAAGCTTTTAAAAAATATGATTTCGTTTTTCTACACATTAAAGCTGCTGACTCTTTAGCTGAGGATGGAAAATTCTTAGAAAAAAAGAAATTTATTGAAAAAATTGATAAAAATTTAACTCCACTTCTGAATCTAAAAAATACTTTAATTGTAGTTACTGCTGATCATTCAACCTGCTCCCTTTTAAAAAGACATTGTAAAAGACCAATTCCAATTTTAATCTATAAGAAAGGCATAAAACCTGATAAAGTTAAAAAATTTTCAGAAAGGGCTTGTCAAAAAGGAAGTCTTGGAAGAATAAAACAAATTGATTTAATAAAGAAGATTTTACTTTACAGAAAGTAAAATTTGTATTATATTTTCATATAGTATGGTTGAAAAATTGAAGAAAAATTTAATACCCTTAGCCATTGTTATTACTGGTCTTTTAATAACTGGAGCAATAATTTATATTAATCAGAAAAAAATTACTAAATCTCCAGAAGTTCTTTCTCCTCAGCAAGTGGGAGAAAAAGTGATAAGTTATATAAATGAAAATATTTTGAAAGGGCAAGCAACCGCCACTTTAGTTAATATTGTAGAAGACAATGGATTGTATAAACTAAAAACTAAAGTAGGGGAAAATGAATTTGATTTATATGTTAGTAAAAATGGAAAACTTTTATTTCCCCAGGTTATTGATTTAGAGAAAAAACTAACTCAAGAAACTCCCAAAGAAATACCAAAAACTGAAAAGCCAGATGTTAAACTTTTTGTAATGTCTTTTTGCCTCTATGGAAATCAGGCAGAAGAAATAATGAGGCCAGTGATTGAACTTTTAGGCAATAAATTTAATTTTGGTCTTCACTATATTGTTTCTAAAGGCACCAATGGTGAACTCCTTTCATTACATGGTGAGCAAGAACTTCATCAAGACATCAGAGAAATTTGTGTTTTGAAATATCAAAAAGAAAAATTCTGGGATTTTGTCGAAAGAGTAAATAAAAATTGTACTGCTCAAAATGCTGATACTTGCTGGGAAAAAACAGCAGAGGATTCGGGAATCAATACTCAGGAAATAAAAGACTGCGAAAAAACAGAAAGCAATTTACTTTTGGAACAAGAGTTAAATTTAGTCAAAGAGTATGGCGTTACTGGCTCTCCTCAATTATTTATTAATGGAGTGGAATACGAAGGGGAGAGGACATCTGAAGGATATAAAAAAGGTATTTGTTCTGGATTTTTAAATCCCCCTTCGGAGTGTCAACAAGTTCTGAGTAGTGAGTCTGGCTCGGTAGAAGGAGGTTGTAAATAAAATTTTTTCTTGAATATGGTCAAAATCTTGAAGAAAAATCTAATACTTTTAATTGTTATTATTGGAATTTTAATTGCTGGAGTCATAATTTACCTAAATCGAGGAAAAGCTAAAGAAGGGCCCTTAATTAATTTCGCCAAATGTCTGACTGAAAAGGAAGCGAAATTTTATGGAACTTATTGGTGTGGTTGGTGTAAAAAACAAAAAGAACTTTTTGGAGAGGCAGCCCAATACTTGCCTTACATTGAATGCATTGATGAAAAGACTCAACAAATGACTTCTCAATGCCAGGCTGCTGGAATTGCTAGCTTTCCAACCTGGGAATTTCCAGAAAAAGGAAAAATTCCCGGTTATAAAGATTTAGAAAAATTAGCTGAGTTATCAGGTTGCCAACTTTAAAATTAAAAGCAAAATATGGTTAAAGTTTTCAGCACTCCAACTTGCCCTTATTGTTTCACCTTAAAAGAGTTTTTGAAAAAAAATAATATTGAATTTAAAGATGTTGATGTTTCAAAAGACGAGAAAGCCCTTGAAGAAATGGTAAAAAAATCAGGTCAAATGGGCGTACCGGTTGTTGAAATTGATGGAGAAATTGTGATAGGATTTGATAAAGAAAAAATTTCGGAATTGTTAAATATAAGAACCTGAACTTCGTTCAGAACCTTGATTACTTCGTAATTAAAAGAATAAAATTATGATTAAAATTGCTATTAATGGTTTTGGTCGTATTGGTCGACCAACATTTCGGAGAATTTTAAAAAATCATCCAGATTTGGGAGTTGTGGCAATTAATGATTTGACCGATACTAAGACCTTGGCTCATTTATTAAGATACGATTCGATTTATGGAATGTATGAAAAGCCAGTCAAATTTACTGAAAAAAGTCTCTTAATTGATGGAAAGGAATTTAGGATTTTCGCCGAAACCGAGCCAGAGAATTTACCTTGGAAAGATTTAGGAATTGACATTGTTTTGGAATGTACTGGTAGATTTACTGATTTAGAAGGAGCAAAAAAACATATTTTAGCTGGAGCAAAAAAAGTAATAATTTCTGCTCCGGGAAAAGGAACCCCATCTTTTGTTTTAGGAGTAAATGAGGGAAAATACGATCCTGAAAAAGATGATGTGATAGATATGGGTTCTTGTACTACCAACTGTTTGGCTCCTGTGGCCAAGGTCTTGAATGATAATTTTGGGATTTTGAGAGGTTTTATGACTACTATCCATGCTTATACTAATGATCAAAGGATTTTAGACTTACCTCATGGAGATTTACGCCGAGCCAGGGCAGCTGCCTTGAATATCATCCCCACTACTACTGGAGCAGCTAGAGCAATTGGAAAGGTAATTCCAGAATTAGAAGGGAAATTGGATGGGATTGCTATGAGAGTTCCCACTCCCACTGTTTCAGTTTTGGATTTAATTTGTATTTTGGAAAAAGAGGTTACTAGTGAGGAGATAAATTACACTTTTAAGAAAGCCTCAGGAGAAAAAGGATTTAAGGGAATTTTAGGAATCGAAGATACGCCTTTAGTCTCTTCAGACTACATTGGTAATTCTTATTCAGCAATAGTAGATGCTCCTCTAACAATGGCAAAAGGAAATTTAGTAAAAATTGTTGCCTGGTATGATAACGAATGGGCATACGCATGTCGATTGGCTGAATTCGCTAAGTATATCGGGGAAAAACTTTGACTCTTCTATTTTGAAAAAGCCGGGTTTACCCGGCTTTTTATTTTAGTTATAATAAAAAGAGTAAACAATTACACCTTATATGATAAAGAAAAGAAACCTATATTTTCCAACTAAAGAATTTAAAAAAAGGGCCTGGCTGAAAAATAAAGCTATTTATAAAGAAGCGGCTAAAAATCCTATTTTGTTTTGGGAGAAATTGGCAAAAGAAATTTATTGGCAAAAAAAGTGGGAAAAGGCCTTTGAACACAAACCGCCATATTTTGAATGGTTTTTGGGAGGGAAATTAAATATTACTGAAAACTGCTTGGATAAAAATCTCGAAAAAAGAAGGAACAAGGTGGCTTTAATTTGGGAACCAGAGCCAGTTGAAGAACAGCCAAAAAAATTAACATACGAAGAGCTTTATAAAGAAGTAAATAAATTTGCTAATGCTCTTAAAAAATTGGGAGTTAAAAAAGGAGATAGGATTGGAATTTATTTACCAATGATTCCTGAAATTTTAATTTCAATGTTAGCCTGTGCCAGAATTGGGGCCGTTCACACTGTTGTCTTTTCTGCCTTTTCACCAGCCGCTTTAAGAATAAGGCTTCAAATTACTGAAGCTAGAATATTAATAACTGCCGATGGATACTATCGCCGGGGTCAAATCATTAATTTAAAAGAAAGTGCTAATGAGGGAATAAAAGAAACGAGGGTGGAAAAAATTATTGTGGTGAAAAGAACAGGAAATCAAATCACTTGGAATTTGCAAAAAGATTTGTGGTGGCACGAACTAATAAAAAATGAAGCAGGTATTTGCGACCTAGAAACAATGGATTCAGAAGATCCACTTTTTATTCTTTTTACTTCAGGCACAACTGGTATTCCAAAAGGTTGCGTTCATACATGTGGAGGCTACACTGTTCAGGCCTACTGGACAGGCAAGTGGATTTTTGATTTACATGAAGACGACATTTTTTGGTGCACTTCTGATCCGGGTTGGATTACAGGCCACACATACACAATTTACTCGCCTTTGCTCAATGGAGTGACTACTTTAATGTATGAAGGGGCTCCAGATTTTCCCACTCCAGATAGATGGGCAAAAATTATTGAAAAATATGGGGTGACAATTTTTTATACTGCGCCGACAGCAATTAGGATGTTTGAAAAATATAATGGTAAAATTTCCAAAAAATATAAATTTGAAACCTTGCAAATCTTAGGTTCAGTTGGTGAACCAATTGATGAAGGAGCCTGGAATTGGTATTTCAGAGAAGTTGGAAAAGAGCGTTGTCCAATTGTTGATACTTGGTGGCAAACAGAAACTGGAGGAATTTTGATAACTTCTTTACCTGGAATTGGACCATTTAAACCTGCTTTTACAGGGTTATTATTTCCTGGAGTAAAAGCTGAAATTTTAAATGAAAAAGGAAAACCCTGTAAGATAAATGAACCAGGAAATTTGGTTTTACTTCCACCTTTTGCCCCGGGTTTACTAAGAGGAATTTACAATGATCCAAAAAAATATGAAGAAACTTATTGGAGTCAATACGGAAAAGAAATTTATTTTACTTCTGATAAAGCTTTAAAAGATGAAAATGGCTTAATTAGAATTTTGGGCAGAGTTGATGATGTCATTAAAGTAGCTGGTCACAGATTAGCAACTGGGGAATTAGAAGCTGCAATTTCAAAACATGAAGACATTACCGAATGTGCAATAGTTGGAATGCCAGATGAAATAAAAGGAGAGGTTCCAGTTGCCTTTGTAGTGATAAAAAGGGAGCGGCCAATCGAAGAAATTAAAAAAGAGGTAATTGAGGCGATAAAAAAAGAAATTGGACCGATTGCTCTGCCAAAGGAAGTTTTTGTAGTTGAGGATTTACCAAAAACAAGGTCAGGCAAAATTATGAGGAGAATTTTTAAAAGGTTGTTTACTGGCGAAGAATTAGGAGATTTATCAACATTAGCTAATCCTGAAAGTGTCAAGGAAATTAAAAAGATTTTAAGGAAATAAAATGAAAAAATTTAATTTTAAGGAATTTTTAAAAGAGGAGAGAAAGCTTGATAAAGTAATTAGATTTTCAGCTCAAATGAGGATAAAGGATGAGAGTGTTTCGGAGCATTCTTTTCATGTGGTTTTGTATTCGATGATTTTGTCTGACTTAGAGGAGAAAATTTTTGGAAACAAGATTAATAAAGAAAAACTTTTAAAAACTGCCATCTTGCATGATCTTGAGGAATGCCTGACTGGAGATATTATTTATGGTTTTAAACATACTGACAAAAATTTGACTCGGGAAATTAAAAAAATTAGCCAAAGATTCTTTGCTAATTTAATAAAAAATTTGCCAGAAAAAATTTCAAAGGATTATTTAAATCTTTGGTCCAGAGCTAAGGATAAAAAGAAAATTGAAGGAAAAATTTTAGAAGCTGCTGATAAATTGGAGGGTTTGATTTACGCCTTAAATGAATTTTCTTTAGGTAATAAAGAATTTAAAGAGGCAATAAAAACCTACCAAAAACAATTGAAGGGAATTGGCTTAAAATCGGTTGATCTTATCCTTTACCAATTGAAATAGAAATGGCAAGTGTTTTCATCTATATTTTAACGAGTGTTTTTTTAGTAAGCTTGATTTCTTTTGTCGGAGCTATTACTTTATCCTTGAAGGAAGAAAATTTGAATAAAACTTTGATTTTTCTAGTTAGTTTTTCAGCTGGGTCTCTTTTTGGTAGTGTTTTTTTTCATTTGTTGCCAGAAGCCACTGGGGAGCAGGGATTTAATTTTGAAATTACCTTTGCTTTATTATCTGGAATTTTAATTTGTTTCGTTTTAGAAAAATTTATTCGTTGGCGCCACTGTCATATTATTCCGAACCAAACTCATCCTCACCCCTTTTCACATTTAATTTTGTTTAGCGATAGTCTTCACAATTTTATTGATGGTTTAATTATCGGCGGAAGTTATCTAATTAGCCTCTCTCTAGGTCTTACCACTACCTTAGCCGTTATTTTTCATGAAATTCCTCAGGAAATCGGTGATTTCGGCTCATTATTGTATGGGGGCCTGGGCAAAATAAAAGCTCTATTGTTTAATTTTCTTTCAGCTTTAAGTGCTCTTTTGGGAGGAATTTTTGTTTTAATTTTTAAAAATTTCGAGGGTTTAACTAATTTCTTAATCCCTTTTGCTGCTGGCAATTTCCTTTATATTGCTGGTTCAGATTTAGTTCCCGAACTTCACAAAGAAATTGAAATAAAAAAATCAATTTTTCAATTAATTTTCTTTATCGCTGGACTATTATTGATGTTAGTTTTAATTTAGAATCTTGGAGAATGTGTTATAATTTGAACAGCAACGAAAATTATCCCTAGAGGTATAATCTAAAACATGAATTATGCCTTTTAAATCTCAAAAACTTATCCTTTGGTTTAAAGAAGTCTCTTTAAAAGACCTTCTTTTGGTTGGTGGGAAAAATGCTTCTTTAGGAGAAATGATTAGAGAACTTTCTAAGAAAGGAGTTCGAATTCCTGATGGATTTGCCTTGACAACAAATGCCTATTGGCATTTTTTAAGAGAAAATAAAATCGATAAAAAATTAAAAGAAATTTTTAAAAAATTTAATCCAAAAAGTTTAGAAAGTTTAAAAGAAACTGGCAAAGCTTGTCGTAATCTTATTTTAAAGTCAAAATTTCCTGAGGATTTAAAAAGAGAAACAATTAGGGCCTATCAAATCTTAAGCAAGAAATATAATCAAAATCCCGATGTTGCCATTAGGTCTTCAGGAGTTTGTGAGGATATGCCCGAGACTTCTTTCGCCGGGCAATTCGAGACCTATTTAAATGTTTCTGGAGAAGAAAATCTATTGAAGGCAATTAAAAAATGTTTGGCTTCAACCTTCAATAATAGAGTAATTGCTTACAGAGAGGAAAAGGGATTTTCCCATTTGAAATTTGCCCTTTCAGTTGGAGTTCAAAAAATGGTTAGATCGGATTTAGCCTCTTCTGGGGTGATTTTTACCTTAGATACTGAAACTGGTTTTCCAAATGTTGTCTTAATAAATTCAATTTGGGGAATAGGGGAAATGATTGTTAAAGGGAAAATTACCTCAGATGAGTTCTACATTTTCAAACCAACGCTACATTATGGCTTTAAATCAATAATTGTTAAAAATTTAGGCAGAAAGACTAAAAAATATATTTACGCTAAAGACGGGGGATTGAAAGAATTAAACGTTCCTAAAAAAGATCAATTAAAATTTTCTTTAACCGATGAGGAAGTTTTGACCTTGGCTAAATGGGCTTGCCTGATTGAAAATCATTACAAGATCCCTCAGGATATTGAGTGGGCAAAGGATGGGATTTCTGGTCAATTGTTTATTGTCCAATCAAGACCGGAAACTATTTTTACCCCAAAAAAAGTCAAATTTTATGAAGAGTATCAAGTAAAAACTATCAAAAAGCCAATTCTAACTGGAATCTCCATCGGCTCAAAAATTGGTCAGGGTAAAGTTCGAGTAATTCCTGATGTCTCAAAAATTAGTTCTTTTCAAAAAGGAGAAGTTTTGGTGACCAAAATGACAGACCCTGACTGGGTTAGTATTTTTCCTTTAGCTTCAGCAATTGTTACTGATGAAGGTTCAAAAACTTGTCATGCCGCCATCGTTTCCAGAGAACTGGGCATTCCCTGTATAGTGGGGACGAGCAAGGCCACCCAAATTCTCAAGACTGATCAACTGATTACCGTAGATTGTGCTTCAGGACTGGAAGGAAAAATTTTCTTGGGTAAAATTCCCTTTCAAATCAAGAGATACGATTTGAAGAAAATCCCCCAACTTAAAACAAAAATAATGATAAATATCGGGGCACCAGATATTGCTTTTAAAACTTCATTTTTACCAAATGATGGTGTTGGTTTAGCCAGAATTGAATTTATTTTGGCTGAAAAAATTAGGATTCATCCCTTAGCCCTTTATCATTATAGAGAAATAAAAGACAAAAAAATAAAAAAAGAAATTGAAAAATTAACAGCAGGTTTTCAAAACAAAGAACAATATTTTGTTGATAAGCTAGCCGAAGGTATTTCCCAAATTGCTTCAGCATTTTGGCCAAAACCGGTAATTGTTCGTCTTTCTGATTTCAAAACAAATGAATATGCAGCCTTAATCGGCGGCCAAATTTTTGAGCCTTTAGAATCGAATCCAATGTTAGGTTGGCGTGGAGCTTCAAGATATTATGATGAAAAATTTAGACTCGCTTTTGAAATGGAATGCAAAGCAATTAAAAAAGCCAAAGAAACTTTTGGTTTGAAAAATATTTGGGTTATGGTTCCATTTTGTCGGACAATTGAAGAAGGGAAAAGAGTTTTGAATTTAATGGCAAAAAATGGATTGGGAAAAGGAATTGATGGATTAAAGGTAATTGTCATGTGCGAAATTCCTTCAAATGTCATTCTGGCTGAAGAGTTTTTAGAAATCTTTGATGGAATGTCAATTGGTTCTAACGATCTGACTCAATTGGCTTTGGGCTTAGACAGGGATTCTGCAATAGTAGCGAAAGTTGGTGATGAAAGAAATAAAGCAGTAAAAGAAATGGTGAGTAAGGTGATTAGGATTTGTCGGGAAAAGAAAAAATATTGCGGAATTTGTGGCCAGGCCCCCTCAGATTTCCCCGAATTTGCCGAATTTATAATGAAAGAAGGAATTGAATCAATGTCCTTGAATCCCGATACGGTCATCAAAACAATTTTAAGTTTAGCTAAAATTAAAAAGTGAGATATAATTAAATAAAGGTCAAGAAAATTATAATCTAAAATATATAAAAAATTATGGCAAAGATTACAATAAGTGTTATTAAAGCAGATATCGGAAGTATTGGTGGACATACCAGACCCAGTCAGAAGCTTCTGGAAACAGTTGAAAATTTCGTAAAGGGAAAAACTAGGGGGTTAATAATTGATTTTTACGTTGGCCACACTGGAGATGATATTGCTATTTTACTAACTCACAAAAAAAGAGTTGGAAGTGCAAAAATTCACAAACTTTGTTGGGATGCTTTTTTGGCAGGGACAAAGGTTGCCAAGACCCAGGGTCTTTATGGAGCTGGTCAGGATTTATTAGTCGAGGCTTTTTCTGGAAATTTAAAAGGAATGGGACCACAGGTAGCTGAAATGGAAATTGAGGAAAGAACAGCTGAACCTTTTTTATTTTTTCAGGCAGATAAAACCGATGCCGGTGCTTTTAATTTACCTCTTTATTTAGCTTTTGCCGATCCAATGTATTGTCCAGGCCTATTTTTAGCTCCAAAAATGCACAAAGGCTTCAAATTTGTGATAATGGATGTTTCTTATACTAAAGCAGATAGAATTATTGAATTAAATGCTCCCGAAGAACTATATGATATTGCTGCCCTTTTAAGAGACCCGGAAAAATTTGTCATTGAATCAATTTTTTCAAGAGAAACTGGTGAGCAGGCAGTTTCGGTTAGCACAACTAGACTTCACAATATTGCCGGAAGATACGTCGGTAAAGATGATCCAGTAATGTTAGTTAGAACTCAAATGAATTTCCCGGCAACTGGTGAAATTTTAGCTCCTTATACAATTGGTCCTTATGTGGCAGGTTTTATGAGAGGAAGTCATTACGGTCCTCTGATGCCAGTTAAGAAAAATTCTCAAGTTTCCTTTTTCGATGGCCCACCAATTGTCGATTGCCTGGCTTTTTCAATGAAAAATGGAAAATTGACTGAACCTGCCGATATCTTTAATCAGCCCTATTGGGATTATGTGAGAAAAAAAGTTGCCAAAAAAGCTGAAGAAATTAGAAGACAGGGATTTTATGGGCCAGCCATGTTGCCTTATTCAGAATTGGAATACGGTGGAATAGTTGAGATAATGAAGAAATTAGAAAAAAGATTTATTATTAAAAAATAAGCTTAGTAGCGATATTCCTCTACTACCAGGTAAATTTTATGGAGAAAAAATTTTTAACAATAATTTTAATTATTATTATCGCTTTAGATATTGCTTTTCTTATTTGGCAATGGAAAAATTATGCTCTACCTTTTGGATCACTTTCGATTACTACTGATAAGACAGAATATCAACCAGGTGAAAATTTGAAAGTAAAAATCAAGAATAATTTTGGAGAAAATATTTGTTTTTCCGTCTGCTATCCTTATTACTTGGATAGAAAGAACGAAAATTGGGAGAGTTATAAATATGTTGAATGTCGCGATTTTAATGGCAATGGGCATTGCATTGAAGCAAAAAAAGAAAAGGCCTTTGAACTAACTTTACCTCAAGTTCCAGATGGTCTGCATAGATTAGCAATTCCTATCTGTATTGGGTGTAAAGATAAAGATACTTTCAAGGAAAACAAAAGATTTTATTCAAATGAATTCACGATTAAATAACTTATGGCAAAGATAATTCAGGAGAGGGAAAAGTGCATTGGCTGTGGGTCTTGTGCTGTCTTATGCCCAAAATATTTTGAGATGGCAGAAGATGGAAAGGCAAAACTTATTGGCTCAAGAAAGAATGAAAAGGGAGATTATGAATTGGAAGTAGAGGAAATTGAATGCAATCAGGAAGCAGCCGATGCCTGCCCTGTACAAATCATTCATATTGTTAAATAATCATTCGGAAATCTGACTTTTGGTACACGCTCGCCTGCGGACTCCAACCCACCCACCACCCTCCCGCTTCGCGGGCCCCTGTCCTAAAAGTCAATTTCCTCATTTTGATGTTAAGTTTATCGGTTAAAATTCGCAAAGATTTAGGAAAAAAAGTAAAATCATTGAGGGAAAAAGGTGTAATACCTGCAATTTTGTATGGCCCAGAAATTGAGAGCTTGCCCTTGGAAATTGATTTAAAGGAATTTGAAAAAATCTTTAAAGAAGCCGGTGAGAGTTCTTTGATTAAATTAAAAATTAAAGATGAAAAATCAAAAATCAAAGAATTTTCAGTTTTAATTCATGAGATTGCCAGAGACTCTTTAACTTTGAAACCAATCCATGTCGACTTTTATCAACCAAGCCTAAAAGAAGAAGTTACAGCTGAGGTTCCTTTAGTTTATGAGGGAGAATCGAAAGCAGTGAAGGAATTGGGTGGAACTTTAGTAAAAAATATTTCTGAAGTGAAAATAAAAGCTCTTCCTCAAAATTTGCCAAAGGAAATTCGAGTTAATATTGAAAAATTAAAGACTTTTGAAGAAGAAATTTTAATTTCTGATCTAAAATTACCAGAAGGAGTAAAAATTTTAAAAGATTCAAAAGAAATTGTTGCTTTAGTTTTACCACCAGAAAAGGTTGAAGAAGAGTTAGCAAAGCCAATTGAGGAAAAGGTCGAAGAAGTTGAAAAAATTGAAAAGAAAGAAGAAGAAATTGAGGAAGAGCGAAAAACTTGAATGCCAAGTCAAAAAATAAAATTTAAAAACAGTTTTTGTTTGTTATTTATTATTTTTATTCTCGCTTTTTTAATTTTTAATTTGGTTTTACCAAACTCTCAAAGCTTCGCCCAATTGAGTCCGAGAGAAGAAAGAGAAATTCTTGAGGAAGAACTTAAAAAATTAGAGGAAGAAATTGCTCAACTAGAAAAGGATATTACCGCCACCCAAAAAGAAAAAGATACCTTGGCTAATAAAGTTGCAATTTTAAAAAATCAAATCAAAAAGTTAGATCTTCAGATTTACCAAAGTGAGGTAATGGTTAAAGATTTGAATCTTCAGATTGAAGACACTCAATCCTCAATTGAAAAAACCTCTTTAAAAATTGAAAATTCAAAAGAAAGATTATCTCAAATATTAAGAACTATCTACGAGGAAGATCAAAAAAGTGTTATTGAAATTTTACTTTCGGTGGCAAAACTTTCCGATTTTTTTGACAATCTAATGACTTTAGAAACTCTTAATCTTAAGAATCAACAATTTCTTGATGAAATAAAAAATTTGAAATCTTCCTTAGAAAAACAAGAAGAAGTTTTAGATTCAGAAAGGGATGACTTAGAAAAACTCTTAAAAATTCAACAACTTCAAAAACAGGAAAATGAGGCAACCAAAAAACAGCAAGAATACCTTTTAGAAAAAACCAAAGGCAAAGAATCAGAATATCAAAAATTACTGACCGAAACTAAAAAAAGAGCCCAGGAAATTCGGGCTAGAATCTTTGAATTAATTGGAATTCCCGAGGCTCCAACTTTTGGTGAGGCCTATGAATTAGCTAAATATGTAGAAGGAATTACCGGAATAAGACCCGCTCTTTTATTGGCCGTTTTAACTCAGGAATCAAATATAGGGAAAAATGTCGGGCAGTGTTACTTAGTAAATCTAACCACTGGGGAAGGTATTCGAATTCAAACCGGAAAAAAAGAACCTCGGACAATGAACCCGACAAGAGATATACCCTATTTTTTACAGATTACTAAGGAATTAGACCGAGATCCTTTCAATACTCCGGTTTCCTGTCCAATGAGCTATGGCTGGGGAGGGGCAATGGGACCAGCTCAATTTATTCCTTCTACCTGGATGAGATACCGGGAGAGAATAAAGGCAATTACTGGTAGTGCTGCTGACCCTTGGAATATCAAGGATTCCTTTGTGGCAGCTGCTTTATATTTAGCAGATTATGGAGCTAGTTCTCAAGATCCGAATGGTGAATGGAAAGCAGCAATGATTTATTTTTCTGGAACAACTAGTTCAAAATACCGATTTTATGGAGATTCAGTAATAAGAATTGCTAGCCAATATGAACAAGATATCAGAGAGATTGAAAGATTAGCTAGCCTTTTCTAAAGCCTTAATTATTTGATTTAAATTCCCATCTAAAATTTCTTTCAATCTTTTCCAACTCTTTTGGATTCGGTGATCGGTTACTCTGTCCTGCAAAAAATTATAGGTTCTGATTTTTTCTGCTCTTTTTGCCCAGCCAATCTGGGCTTTTCTTTTTTTTGAAATTTTTTCTTCCTCTTCTCTCTTTTTCAATTCCAAAAGCTTCGCTTCTAAAATTGCCATGGCATTTTCTCTATTTTGCAACTGATTTCTTTCGGTTTGGGAAGTGACCATTATCCCGGTTGGTAAATGGGTGATTCTGACAGCCGTTTCTCGCTTTTGGACATATTGACCACCAGGAGCAGAGGCTCGATAAAAATCAATTTTTAAATCTCGAGGATTTATTTTAATTTCGGCTCCTTTTGGTTTAAGAAATACTGCCACCGAAATTGTTGAAGTATGGATTCTGCCTGATTTTTCGGTTATCGGTATCCTCTGGACTCGGTGAACTCCAGCTTCGTATTTCATTTTCGAAAAGCAATCGCCATTTTTCAATTGAAAAATAATTTCTTTCAAACCATCAAGCGGACTTATTCTGGAATCTAAAACTTTTTGTTGCCAATCTTGAGAGGAGGCGTATTTTGAATACATTCTAAATAAATCTCTGGCGAATAAAGCTGCTTCTTCCCCTCCTGTACCAGCTCTGATTTCAATAATTACTGATTGAGATTCAGAATTCTTTTGGCTTTTTAATAGGTTTTCTAAGTCTTTTTCTAAAATTTTTTGTTTCTCTTTTAATTGAACTATTTCAGTCTCAGCTAAAGAACAAAGTTCTCTATCTTCCTCCGCTGCTAAAATTCCTTTATTTTCTTCAATTTTATTCTTAATTTCTTCTAACTCTTTTTCTCTAGTAATAATTTTTTCCAGAAAATTTTTTCTCTTTGAAAATTCTTCTAATTTTGACCAATCAGAAATTAACTCAAAATTTTCGAGTTTTTTTAAAATTTCTTGGTATTCTCTTTTGATAGCTTCTATTTCTTCCATTTACCCCCTTTTCTTAATCAATCTTTTTTTAAATCTTTCTACCCGCCCCATTTTATCAACAATTTTTTCTTTACCTGTATAAAATGGGTGACATTTTGAACAAATCTCAATTTCCATAAACTCCTTAGTTGAGCCAACAATAAAAGTATTGCCACAGGCGCATTGAACTTTGGCAGCTGGATAATATTTAGGATGAATTTCCTTTTTCATATGCCTTATTTTAATCATTTTTCTTAAAAAAGCAAATGTTGATTCAAAATTAAAACAATGATAAGATATTAAAATATGTCTACTAAAGAAAATGAATTTAAAATAGATCTAGAGGAAATGGCTAAAACTGGGATGCATTTTGGTCATCAGACTTTTAGATCGCATCCTAAAATGGCCCCTTATTTTGCTGGAATAAAAAACGAAATCCATATTCTTGATCTTGAAAAAACAGCTGAAAAATTAAGAGAGGCCTTAAAATTTATCCAAGAAATTATTTCTCAAGGAAAAATTTTGCTTTTAATCGGGACAAAAGTTCAGGTCAGGGATTTGGTAAAAAATCTAGCCAAAGAATTGAATTTACCTTATGTTTCTGAAAGATGGTTAGGGGGAACTTTTACTAACTTTGAAACTGTTTTAAAAAGGTTAGAGCACTTTAAAGATTTGGAAAAGAAAAAAGCCCAAGGAGAACTTGAAAAATATACAAAAAAAGAAAGATTAATTTTTGAACAGGAACTTAAAGAATTGGAAATGAAATTTGGTGGAATTAAAGAACTAAATAAACTTCCTTATGCCATTTTTGTCTTAGATATGAAAAAAGATGAATTGGCAATTTTGGAGGCGAAAAAGAAGGGAGTCAAGATAATTGGTATTTGTCATACTAATGTCGACCCCACCTTAGCTAATTATCCAATTCCGGCAAATGATGATTCCACTCCGTCAGTGAAATATATTTTAGAGAAATTGAAAGAAACCATATTAAAAGCTAAATTAGCCAAAAATAAGTAAAATTTTTTTAATATGATTTCAATTGACCAAATAAAAAAACTTCGCGAAGAAACTGGTTTTTCAATAATTCAATGTAAAAAAGCCCTAGAGGAAACCAAGGGTAATTTTGAATTAGCGAAAGAGATTTTAAGAAAATGGGGAGAGGAATTCTCGGAGAAAAAGGAGAGAGAAGAGACCAAAGAAGGGGTAATTTCAACTTATTTGCATTCGAATAAGAAAATTGGAGTTTTAGTTGATCTTCGTTGCCAATCTGACTTCGTTGCTAAATCAGAGACATTTCAAAAATTAGCCCACGAGTTGTGCTTACAAATTGCTGCTATGAATCCTCTTTTTTTGAAAAAAGAGGATATATCCGAAGAATTTTTGAAAGGGGAAAGGAAAATTTATTTAGAGCAATTAAGAGATTCTGGCAAACCAAAAAAATTGATTGAAGAAATTGTTGAAGGAAAAATTGAAAAATGTAAAGAAGAGATTTCTCTTCTTTCTCAAACTTGGATAAAAGATGAATCTAAAAAAATCAGTGACTTGATTGATGAATATATTGCTAAATTTGGTGAGAATATTATTATAAAAAGATTCGCCAGATTCGAAATTTAAAAATTAGCAGCCTTATAGAAAATGGTAAAATTTATTGCCCAAATTATCTTTACTATTAGCCTTTTAGGAATTGGATTGATTATTTTTAGGAAGATTCCAATTTTAGCTCAATTGTCAATAACCAAGGAGAAAAAAATTGTTCAAAGAAAATTTTTCTTAAAATTCAAAGAGAGAATTAAAAACATTCCCTTTGAACTCTTTTTACAGAAAATTCTCTCAAAAATTAGAGTCTTAACCTTGAAAATAGAGAATAAAACTGCTAACTTACTTCAAAAAATTAGAGAAAAATCTCAGAAAAAGAAAATGAAAGAAGATGATAGATATTGGCAAGAATTGAAAAAGGCAATAAAAAAATAAAGTACTTAGCCGCCTTAGCTTAGTGGTAAAGCAGTGGTTTTGTAAACCACGGACGCGGGTTCGATTCCTGCAGGCGGCTCTTGTATAGTTAGACACGAACTCTCTTTGTTGAGGGGGGAAGAAATTTTCCTGCCCTTTTCCCGAAAATTTTGCCCTGCCTTGCGAAAGCAAGGCAGGGCTTTCTTTGGTTTTAGAAAATTGAAAATCTTTCAGATTTTCCGAATAAAATAGGGTTATTTTAATGGTTTCCGGAGAATAGAGAATACCTTTAATAAATCTCTTAACTAATAGATTTCTTTCGACCCCCCTTCTTTGAGAAAGAAAAGAGAGAAACGACTTAAGAATAGAAACGATAGTTTCTACTGAAAATTGAGAGCATAACCCTGAAGGTTCGAGTCCTGATTGTTGGGGTGCTTCTAAATTTTTTAAGTTACGATTCGAACTTTTTAAACTATGATTTAGCTTAAAAACTAAATTTTCTAAATAGTTTTTATCCAGAGAAATCCTTTCTAAATTTTCTAAAATATATTTCTCTATTCTTTCAGCAGAAACTTCCTTTGTTGAACAAGCTCGCCAGCCTTTTTTGTTGACGCAAGTACAACGATAGTAATAATACCTTCTCATTTTCCCTTGCCACCATTTGTTGGTAAAACAAGCGCTCATTCTATATCCGCATTCCTTACAATTGATTAAACCGCCAAAAAGAAAATCCCGATAAACTCTGAATTTCCTCTTTATCTTTTTGTGAATTTTTTGAGCCAGCTCAAACAATTCTTCTGAAATTATAGGTTGATGAATTCCTTGATAAATTTGTTCAGCAAATTTAACTTTGCCAGCATAAACAATATTTCTTAAAAGAAAGGCAATGGCCTCTTTGCGAAAAAGATTGCTCTGCCTATTTTTAATGTCTTTCTCTTTGAGAAAGTTATAAACCTCAGTTATAGAACCGGTTTCAAGATAGGTTTCAAAAATCAACCTTATAATTTCAGCCTCTTTCTGGTTGATGACCAATCTTTTGTTTTCTCTTTTGTAGCCATAAGGCGTTATTCCGCCATGCCAGAACCCCTTTTTAGCTCGCTCTAACAATTTATCTCTTGTTCTTTCAGATGCTAATTCCCTTTCAAACTGAGCAAAAGTTAACATAATATTCCGGAGAAGCCGACCAGCAGGCGTGGAAGTATCAAATCTTTCAGTAATGGAAATAAAATCAACTCTATACTGCTCAAAAAATTCAATCAATTGATAAAAATCTTTTGGCGAGCGAGTAAGCCGGTCAATCTTATAGGATAAGATGACATCAATTTTCTTTTGCTTTATATCTTCAAGTAATTCTTGTAGGGCAGGCCGATTAAGATTAGCTCCAGTATAACCGGCATCAGAATAAACCTTAAAAACTTGCCAATTATCTTGGCTTTGGATAAAAGATTTAATTTTCTCCTCTTGAGATTCACAAGAAGAAAACTCTTTTTCTGCTTGTATATCTGTTGATACTCTTGTATAAATTGCACAATTTTTGATTTGTTTTTTATTCATATTTTTGTTAAAATTTATTAAGATATAGGACCTTTGTATCCCCACATATAAGTATAGCGTATAAAAATACTATGTCAAGTAGATATTTAAAAAACCTGCCAAAACTCAGAAAGAAAAAAGGTTGGTCCCAAGAAAGATTGGCCAGAGAGGCCGGTATTTCTTACAATACTCTTATTAAGATTGAAAGAGGTGGTATAAAGAATCCACGACTTGAAACACTTATTAAGCTTGCCAAAACCTTAGGCGTTTCTATTGATAAGTTAGTAGGTTCTCAACAATAATTCCAAAGAAACCATCAAAATAACCCTATTTTATTCGGAAAATCTGAAAGATTTTCAATTTTCTCAAACCAAAGAAAGCCCTGCCTTGCTTTCGCAAGGCAGGGCAAAATTTTCGGGAGATAAAGAAGAAAATCTCTTCCCCCCTCAACAAAGAGGGTTCGTGTCTGATTATACAGGAGCGTATATTAAACGATTTCAAACTTTCTCTATTATCTTACCTAACTTAATTCATAAGTCAAAGAAATTGGACTTAAATCGCTAAATCCTTACCCCCGACTATATACACTTTCAGTGTTGTTTCTAATCTTTCTTTTGGTTGGCTCGGTCGCTCGCTTCCGCTCGCTCCCTCGCCCTAATTTATATTCAAAAATGGGCAAATAGGGTTAAGGCAAAAAATCTCATCGCTGGGTAATTTTTTATCGCCAAGAAGGCGATTTTTTGGTAATATAAGTAAACATGGAGAAAATAAAAACATTCATAAAAGAAGTAAATATTTTAGCGGTTTTCAGTTTTACAACCGCGGTTTTAGCTCTTTATTATTGGTTTACCCCTCGCGAGTGTAGCATTGCTCTTAGCTTAATCGGGCTAGAAGCTTTTATTATGGGCGTAATCTCTTTAGTTAGGATTGAAACTAAAAAACAGAGAGGAGAATTATTTGCAATTTTAGGAATGATGATGGGATTATTAACCATTGTGTTATTTAAGACATGCCGGTGAGCATTATAAAATTATCAGACAAGCTTTAATCGCCATCATAAAAGATCAGCCAACCAATGGATTCATTTCATAATTTGAGCGTTGAAGAAACGCTCAAAAAATTAAATACAACCGAAGACGGACTTTCTTCTCAAGAAGTAGCTTTGCGATTGAAAAAATTCGGTCCCAACAGATTGCCCGCAGCCAAGCGTCTCCCGACTTGGCATTTGTTTTTTCACCAATTCACGGGACTGCTTATTTATATCCTTATTGCTTCAGTAGTGATTTCTTTTTTTCTTGGTCACATTAAAGATGCGATTTTCATCATTGTCGTCATTTTAATCAATGCTGGACTGGGATTTTTTCAGGAGTATAAAGCAGAAAGAACCCTTGCATTTTTAAAAAAAGTTGTGGAAATCAGCGCTAAAGCTTTTCGAGACGGCAGGAAAATAGAGATAAACGCAAACGAATTAGTGCCAGGCGACATAATTTTCGTTGACGCAGGCGATAAGGTGTCGGCCGACGCCCGATTAATTGAGGCGCTGGGACTTGAAGTCAATGAAGCCTCACTTACCGGCGAATCATTTGTAGTAATAAAAGACCACACGCTTACACTACCAGACGACACCCCTCTTACGGGAAGAAAAAACATGATATTCGCTGGTACTTTGATTGAAAAAGGAAAAGCAAAAGCAGTAGTAGTTGCTACTGGCACATATACAGAAATCGGGAAAATTACAAAGTTAATAAAAGAGATAGAGGAACCAGCAACGCCGCTCCAGAAAAAAATCGCTAATATCGCCCGTCTTTTAAGTATTGGCATTATTATAATTATCGGCTTTTTGATTGTAATCGGTTTTATTAAAGGAATTCCTTTTGCTGATATTTTTGTAACTGGTTTAGCTCTCGTAGTGTCAGCCATTCCAGCGGGGCTGCCAGTCGTAATAACAATAGTTCTTGTGGTGGGAATGCGTAGGCTTCTTTCCCAAAATACGCTTGTAAAA
>Ga0315312_1001208_pt1 | contig 21401 bp, 20 predicted proteins | sample TDP7_MG_FD_203629 | JGI IMG/M metagenome (GOLD analysis project Ga0315312, IMG submission 203629) | Freshwater sediment microbial communities from Lake Towuti, South Sulawesi, Indonesia - TDP7 | ecosystem: Environmental > Aquatic > Freshwater > Lake > Sediment | place: Indonesia: South Sulawesi... | reverse complement strand
GATTTTTAATTAAAACCTTAAAAAACCCCTATTTCAGGGGGGAGGTAAGTCCATCTTAGATAAAAGGCTGAGAATAAAAAGGAATTGAGCATTATAAGTAAAAAAATTTTGACAATACGCCCGAAAGTTCGCCATAGGTCCCGAATATTGAAAGAACCTGAGAAAAAATACTTGACAATAGAACTAGGAGAATGGTATTACCATAATCAAATATTACAAAAAGATGTGAAAATGCCAAAATCCCTTCCATTCCAGCCACTTAAAAAGAAACGTCTTTATGAAGAGGTGGCTGACCAAATTAAACAATCCATTTTCGATGGCAGACTGCAACCAGGAGACAAACTTCCACCCGAACGAGAGCTTTGCGGAATTTTCAACGTGGGTCGTCCTACCATTCGAGAGGCATTACGAACTCTCAGCGTGATGGGATTGGTCGAGGTAAACCACGGTCTTCGAGGATCTGTGATTAAGGAATGCGATATCACTCAGTATTTGGAAGCAATTCGTGAACATCTCTCATGGCTAATCAAGGTAGATGATAAGACTGTTGAACACCTAGCGGAAGTTCGTAAATATATTGAGCTTGGTATTGCCCATTCAGTAGCACAAAAAGCAACAAAGAAAGAAATGCAAAAATTGGAACAATTGATAAAAAAGATGGAAGCTTGTCGGAATGATATTCACGCTTATTTCCCTATAGCTGTTGAATTTCATAGGGAACTCGCAATGGCAAGTCAAAACAAGGTCTTTTATCTGATTTGGGGGATATTCCATGATATCCTCCTCAAAGGATATGTTCCGCTTTTGGAAGAGATGTTTCCCGAAGGCCCTTCCAAGCTTCTTGAGGCAAATAAAATCCTTCTACAGGCTATTCAGTCTAAAGATACCAATGCCATCAATGAAGCTATGGAATTTCATGCAAACCAAGAGAAGTTTTCCGTGTCTCAGTCCAATATCGCCACGAAGGGTCATAGCATGAAAAAAGGAGGAATTGTGAAAAGAAAGCCTTTGATGATATCCAAAGGAGGCGAAGACTCTCCATCATGGATGTAGTTTACCCATCCCGGAGCAGTTTCTCACATTATTTCATTACAATTCAATAAACACGAGGAGGGGGAAATGGAATTGAAAAGAATATTGAACAAGCCGGTGGCGGTTTTGGGAGGAGGAGCTTGTGCTCAAACTTTTGCAGCAGACTTCGCTTTCGAAGGATACAAAGTTCATTTGTACGAATTACAGGAATTTGTCCAGGAGAGCTTAGGTGAAGTTCTGAAGACTCATGAAATAGAGGTGAGAGGGAGCCAACTCAATTTCAAATGGTTCAAGAGGACTGGAGTGGCAAAGGTTCAAGTCGTTACTACAGAAATATCAGACGCACTAAAGGGAGCGGGTTTAGTTATAGTGGCTATTCCATCAAACGGCCACCGAACTTTTTTCGAAAAAATGATTCCACATCTTGAGGAAGGACAGGTGATAAGCATTTTCCCTGATAATTTTGGGTCCTTAATGCTAAGAAATATGATGCGAGAGAAAGGATGCAATGCAAATGTCATCATAGGGGGATGGAGTTCTATGCCGTATGGTGTCAGGAGAATAGGGCCTGGCGTCGTGGATTGCATCGTCAGAACACATAGGCTCATGGGTGATGCTCTTCCTAGCAAAGATGGGGATAAATTCTTTGAGACAATGGAGGCCCTTCCACCCTTTAAGGGAACTTCGATGCTCGAAAGAGGTGATACTGTCATTGGAGTGGGGCTCTCTAATCCAAATCCTGTTGTTCATACTCCTGGTTCTATTCTCAGTGTAGGACCAATGGAGGTCTCACAAATGGAAGAGATGACCCTTGGGATACCGAAAGGCAAATTCTCCATGTATAAGCATGGAATGAGTCCTGCAGTTTCGAGGGTTCAATTCGCCTTTTATCAAGAGATGCGAAAGATTGCAGATGCGATGGGAATAAAAATAACAAATTATTCTGAAAGTCAGTTTTTTTCTAAAGGCAGCATCATGGGGGTTGAATATTTTAGCCCATTTTCAGATACAAATTTACCTCCCATCGTCGGGCCCGATTCTACAGAACATCGTTATTTTACTGAGGATATACCTGTCGGGACTGTCGTTTATTATCATCTCGCGAAAAAATTCGGTTTAGAGGTTCCGATTATTGAGTCGATCATACAATTAGGGTCGGTCATCTGTAAACGGGATTTCTTCAAAGAGGGAAGATCACTGAGAGAAATGGGTATTGAGGACCTAAATAAAGAGCAGATAGTGAGATACGTGAAAGAAGGGATAAGGCCGTAAAATTAAAGAAGGAAAGAGGTGGTGGATTAGGGGAAATGGAAGGGAAGTAAAAAGCAATAGTTTTTTAACATCACAAATATCAGCGAATCAAAAATGCAAAGGAGGGGAGAGAAATGAAACGACACTGGTACGGATTAATAGGAGCAATTATATTATTTGCAGCATTGTTTTTGATCCCAACCTATGGGCCCGCAACAGCAGCAACTTATGACATTCTAATTCTAAATGGCACTGTGGTCAATGGCACAGGGGCTCCTGGATTTCGTGGGGACGTCGCCGTAAAGGGGGGTAAGATCGCTCGGGTGGGTGATCTGGCCACGGCCGATGCGAAACGGATCATTGATGCCACAGGACTGGTGGTTGCCCCAGGTTTCATAGATACGCATAGCCACTCTGAGGATAACCTCATCACGAATGGCCGAGCCGAAAGCAAGATACGCCAAGGCGTTACGACCGAGATCGTCGGTAACTGCGGTATCAGTTCATTCCCAAGAGCCTATAACCCTGAGGCCTATTGGGTCGGGCTATCGGGATATTTCAATCGGTTGATTCAGCAGGGTGTCTCTCTCAATGTCGGCAGCTGGGCTGGTCAGGGACACATAAGGGACCTCGCAATGGGCTACGTCTCTCGCGCTCCCGCAAAGGAGGAACTGGAGAGGATGAAGTACTTAGCCGCCGAAACCATGGAAGATGGCGCCTTTGGCGTCTCTACTGGACTTATCTACCCACCTGGCTCTTGGGCCAAGACCGATGAGCTGATTGAGGTTGTTAAGGCAACGGCCCCATATGGAGGTGTTTACAAAACTCATATCAGAGGCGAGGGCGACGAGCTATTGGAGGCAATTACCGAGGCCATCGAGATTGGGGAAAGGGCTGGGGTCCCTGTCATCATTGCCCATTTTAAGTGCTCCGGTTCCAGTGCCTGGAAGGCAGGCCTGATGGAAAAGGCGATAAAGATGATTAACGAAGCAAGGGCAAGAGGAGTCAATGTCACAACCGAGCAATACCCCTACCTGGCCGGCTCTACAGGCATGGCCGCTCTTGTGCCAACCTGGGCCCGTGAAGGGGGTACGAAGCCGATGCTTGACAGGCTCGCCGACCCAGAGATACGGAAGCGGCTTAAGAAAGAGGTCATCGAGGGCTCTCTTGGTTGGTGGAACCTTGTCGCCGCCGCCGACGGCTGGCAGCGCATTACTTTCGCCTCATCCACAACCGGAGTAAATAGTAAATATGAGGGCAAAGACTTTGTAGAGATTGCCAGGTTAAGAGGAGTCCAAGACCCAGCCGATGCCTGCTTTGACATGGTTCTGGAGGAGAAGGGTGGGGGTCATATCGTCTTAGAGGTGATGCGTGATGAAGATGTAGAACTGGCGATGAAGCAACCCTGGAATGCGATTGGCTCAGATGGTTACGCCTTTGCAATATACGGCCCTCTCAGCAAGGGAAAGCCACACCCCAGAAGCTACGGGACATTTCCGAGGGTTCTGGGCGTGTATGTCAGGGAAAAGGGTATTCTAACGCTTGAGGACGCAGTTCGGAAGATGACACTACTTCCGGCCCAGCAGCTTGGAATCACCGATCGAGGAAAGATAGAGGTGGGGATGGCGGCTGACATCACCATCTTTGATCTAAAGACGGTGAAGGATGTTGCGACATACGTGAATCCTCACCAGTATCCAGAAGGCATCCCTTATGTCATCGTGAATGGAGTCCTGGTGATCGACAATGGGGAGCATACCGGAGCCCTTCCAGGCCAAATTCTTAAGAAGAAACGATAAGGGGTTGCAGATAAATCGCATTTCATATTGTGGTTGGCAGACGGCCATGGGGATGATAGACGATTATCCCCATAGAAAATGGCCATTGAAAAAGGGGGTGATATCCATGAAATAAAGCAAAAAATATCTAAGGATACTTAACAAATCTAGAAAAGGAGGGAAAAGATGAAACAGATGAAAAAGATGAAACAGGCTTTATTGGTTGCCGGAATGCTGGCGTTTGTGGCTTGTTTTTTAGCGACAACGACAACCACCGTGGCCCAGGCCAAGGTATACAAGTGGCGGTTGGCTCAAGTGCATCCTGTTGACAGCGACTACGATAAACGTGCAAAAGCTTTCGCTGATGAGGTTAGGGAACGAACCAAGGGCCGAATCGACATCACCGTCTATTCTGGAGGTGTGCTTGGAGACTGGGTTGAAAACACTGAAATGGTGATGAGGGGTGCTATTGAAATGGCCCTTACCCCCATAGCTCCTACATACGATCCAAGACTAAATATCGCCTATTATCTCCCTTATGTGGCAGAGACTTATGAAAAGGCGAGGATAATCTATTCCAGGGATGGCTTCCTTTTCAAGATGGTAAGTGAAATGCTGGAGCCGATTAATTTGAAGGGTTTGGCGGTGTTTCCGGTGGGGGCCTCTGGATGCACTTTAAAGGAAGTACCTCCAAGTCCTGGAGATCCTGACGTATCTAAGAAGCAGAAAATCAGAGTGATGCCACTCAAACTTTGCGAACTTACCTGGAAGCGCCTGGGTTATATTCCTACTGCCATCCCTTACGCCGAGACATACAGTGCAATTCAAACTGGGGTTGCGGACGGGGAAATGGGTGGCCCTCCCTTCCAAGGTTATCAGTTCAGGGATATTCAAAAAGCTTGGGTTCAGTATAATGATTTCTTTGAGACCTGGTGGTTTTATCTTCACAAGAAGTTGTGGGATGAATTGACTCCTGAGGATCAGAAGATTCTAATAGAGGCTGCTGATAAGCAGGTAAAGGGCCGGTGGGAATATATGATGAAAGAGGATGATCAGTACCGCAAAGAGATGGAAAAGGCGGGATTGAAGATAATAATGCTTAGTGATAAAGAACTGGAAAAATGTGCAGCTGCTATCCGCAAGGATGTTTGGCCTGAGATGGAGAAACTTGTCGGCAAAGCCATCATGGACAAGATATATGCAGAGGTGGGTATAAAACGCTGAAGCTCGGCATTGTGACATTTGTCCAATTTTTTATAGGCAATGACAGTTTTTCCAGAATTGTTAAACTTGGCCGGAGTTGGGAAGGCATCACATTCAGTTTGACAAAGGAATGTGGGTGCCTTCTCCCCTGCCGCTTTTTTTTCAGAAATACAATCGAATGAAAATAATCACAATTTTTGATATCCATGCCATGACGGTCTATTGGTATGAATTACAACGGGGTGTCATTAAAGCAGCAGCCATGGAATTTGGGCACAAGTTGAAGAAAGGGTAAGAATGAAAAAGATTGGACTGCTGATCTGGCATACTTTGGTTAATGCACAAAAGGGTTTTTTAATTGCTAGTAGTTGCTTTCTTATCCTGCTCCTCACAGGGGAAGTGATCATGCGTTACTTAATTCATTATCCCGGCATGGAAGTTGAGGAGATTGCTACTCTGGTTGCCTTTTGGCTCTACTTTATAGGTGCTTCCTATGGTACCTATGATCGAAGCCATATTAAAGTGGAGATATTTCACCTTATTCTTAAAAACCCCAGGAAGTTGGCAATTGCAAAGACTTCGGCAACCCTTATTGCTCTTGCTTTATCCGGCCTTATGGTTTACTGGGGTTTTCATTATTTCCTATGGGGCATTACTAAGGGTGAGCGATCCCGAGTTCTTTTGTTGCCCATGGTCTTTTCGCAAACGAGCATTTTCTTTGGTGGTATCTTGATGTTTCTTTATTTCCTGACCGAGCTAATTGATAGATTTCTTCAGGCCCTGGGAAGAGCCCCTAAGATTAAGAGGGAGGAGTAGAAAAGTGGATGTAATGATAGATGTAATGATTCTGGTGGGGCTGATGGTTTTGGGGGTGCCACTGCCCTTTTCTTTCATGGGAGCCGTTCTCTTCATGGCCTTAATCCATGGTTATAAATGGGATTTTTTACTACCCGTTGGCTTTTATAAATTAAATTCGATAATACTTCTTTCCCTTCCATTCTTCATAATGCTTGGAGCGCTGCTAAATGCGACAGGTATTGGGGCCCGGTTAGTGGCAATTGCCAATTCTTTAGTAGGAAGATATAGGGGGAGTTTGGGGGCAGTCTCAGTCGTAGGGTGTGCAATCGTTGGGGCTATCGCTGGAACTTGCTCTGCTGCGGTGGCCGCTGTTGGCTCCACGATGATTCCTCGTATGGAAGAAAACGGTTATCCAAGAGGATATTCATCAGCCTTGATAAGCTGTTCTTCAATCCTGGGACAACTCATCCCTCCAAGTGTGCCTATGATTCTTTATGCCTGGGTCACGTGGCAGTCAGTAGGAGCTTGCTTTTTGTCAAATGTGGGACCGGGAATCTTGTTAATTATTGTATACATTATAATAAATTACTTATTTACTCGCAAAATGCCTCATATAAGAGTTCAGCCGCCACTAAGTCCTCACGAGTGGTTCAGGGAGATAAGACATTCTACCCGCCGAGGGGCTTTAGCCCTTCTAATACCAGTCTTTGTGCTGGGGAGTATCTTTGGCGGTTTCTCTACTCCCACAGAAGCAGCGGCAATCGGCTTAGTGGTCACTCTTATAATAGGTTTCTTTTTCTATAGAAGCATGAATTTAAAGCGCTTTGGTCAGTCATTGGTTGAGGCGGCTACTACAACAGGAGTAATTATTGCCATGGTCTTTTTTGTAATGATCCTGAGCCGAATCTATGTTATGGAGAATGTTCCGCAACGTCTTATCGAGCTTATAACAGGGGTCACCAAGAATAAATATGTAATCCTTCTCCTGGTCAACCTGTTTTTGATCGCCCTTGGGATGCTTATGGATGATTTTAGTGGTACACTCATGGCAGCACCGTTGCTATTTCCCCTAATGAAGGAAATAGGTGTCCACCCCATTCATTTCGCCGCCATTATGGGTACAAACCTCGGAATGGGGAATATGACACCACCAATGGCCCCCATTCTTTATTTAGGAGGGCGAATCGGAAATGTCACCATTGACAAAATGATCACACCAGCTACGGTTTTTTTGCTTTGCGGCTCTTTGCCGGTGGTTTTGATTACTACATATTGGCCAGATCTTGCTTTGTTCCTGCCCAGGCTGGTTATGGGTATTAATTGAGGGAGATGAGAAAGGAAGATAATGTGTTATGGCAAAAAAAGTAGAGAATAAGATTACCCCTATCGATGTGGCAATGAAACAAGTTAATATTGCAGCAGAAAGGTTGAAGTTGGATCCTGGTATTTGTGAAAAGATTAAACAAACGAAGCGGGAACTTATTGTCCATTTTCCCGTTAAGATGGATGATGGAAGCGTTAGAGTTTTTATCGGGTATAGGGTGCAGCATAACATGGCCAGAGGCCCGGGAAAGGGAGGGATTCGTTATCATCCGGATGTAGATCTGGATCAGGTGAGGGCTACTCAATCGAATGATTCCGTCTAATTTTCACAAGTAGGCCTTGTGTCAGGCGTCCTCACTACTCTGAAGTCTATCGTCCATTCCAAGATTTGACGGAACAAGAAAAAAAGTACGCAAATGATCTTTACAAAGGGTACATAAATGATATTTTTGTAACACCCGAACATTAAACAGTTGACATCTTTGAAATGAATTGGTAAAAATAATTTCACCTTTGGAGAAGAAATACGAAGTCAAGAAGGAGGTGAAAAAGAGACGATGTATAGAGATATTTGAAAGGAGGGAAGGATGATGAGGAGTAAAAATTTCGTTCTTTTTTTGTTTGTTTCAATCTTATCCGTTCTAATCGTTTCCCCCACCCTTTTCGCCCAAGTAAAGGAAGTCAAGATTGGGGTTATTCTTCCACTATCTGGTGCCCTTGCTCCTATCGGTAAAAGTTTGAAGGAAGGGGCAGAACTGGCTGCTGATATTGTTAACAAAAAGTACCCCGAGATCGATATCCCGATCGCTAAATGGGAAGGGATTCCAAACCTGGGCGGAGCCAAAATCAAACTCATCTTTGCCGACTCGCGGGGAGACCCAGGATGGGGCGCTGATCAAGCGAAAAGGCTAATAGAGGATGAGAAGGTAATAGGTCTTCTGGGTGCCTATCAGAGTTCAGTCACCAAGACAGCCTCTGTGGAAGCTGAGCGAGCAGGTATTCCTTTCATTAACCCAGATTCAACCTCTCCAGCTCTTAGCAAGAGAGGTTTTAAGTGGTTCTGGAGGGTCACACCCCATGAGACGTGGTTCACTGCCGACCTCTTTGACCTCTTAGATGGCTTGGTCAAAGGGAAGGCCCCTGGCGTGGGTCCTGTTCCTAAAGAGAAGATCAATACTTTGGCTGTTGCCGCAGAGAACACTGAATGGGGTGCGGCTTCGCTGGCAGAGATCGAGAAGTTCGCTGCCGAGCGTGGGTATAAAATAGTTGAGGCCATTAAATATCCGCATAAGGCAGCAGACCTGACCAGCGAGACGAGAAGGATGATAGTCTCTAAGGCTGGCTGTTTTCTCTTTGCTCCCTATGTTGCGGACGCCATCCTCTTCGTGAAGACGATGAAGGAGATGAAGGCCGCCCCACTCTTTATTTGGGGCCAGAATGCCGGATTTATCGAGGCCGACTTTTACAAGACCCTGGGTGCTGATGTGAACGGCATTTTAACCCGTGATCTTTTCTCGCCTGAGCTGGCAAAGGTTAAGCCTGTAGCGGGTCAACTCAACGCGATGTATAGGAAAATGACAGGTTACGACTTCTCCGGTAGTTCAGCAAGAGACTTTGTTGGAGTCCAAGTCTGGGCCCATGTCCTGAACAATGCTGGATCTACCAGCCCGGAGGCACTCCGAAAGGCCCTTAATGAGCTTTTTATTCCGCCGGAGCAGCTTATCATGCCTTGGAAGGGTGTAAAGTTTGGTTCTCCCTTCTCTGGAGATACTCAGCAGAATGAGCTGGGGTCAGGGGTAATCAATCAGTATCAGGGATATCCGGACGGGAAGTTACATATCATCTATCCTTTTGAATTCGCCACCAGCAAGCTGATCTATCCCTTCCCGGGCTGGAAGTAAAAGATCCCCCCTCACCTTTCTCCTCTCCCCTATGGGGAGAGGGATGGGGTGAGGGGTTTTTTATTGCTATTTTTAATCGTCGAGGCGAATATGGAATTAGCTGTTCAATTAATCACTTATGGCCTTTTAATGGGTTTTATCTTTGCATTTATTGCATTGGGCTTAGCTCTTATATTTGGGGTGATGAACATTGTGAATTTCGCCCACGGGGAATTCTTAATGATAGGAATGTACGTCGCCCTCTTAATCTCTTCCTATCTGCCCTTTGACCCGCTCTTTTCTCTCCCCATGGCAGCAGTAGTAGGGTTTTTGCTTGGCACTGTAAGCTATCGATACCTCGTTCAGTATATTCTTCGCGGTCCTATGGTGGCCCAGCTCTTTGGAACCTTCGGGCTAATGCTATTTCTTCGTTACCTATTCATGCTGATCTTTGGCCCGGATGTTCGTTCCATAAAGCAAGGAATTCTGGTAGGAAAGACACTCTCTTTGGGATGGGTAAGGCTTGATGTGAGCAAGATTGTCTCAGCAGGACTCTGTCTGCTGCTATTTGCGTTCGTCTATTGGATGATAAATCGGACAAAACTGGGAAGGGCTTTGAAGGCCACCTCTATCGATGCGGAAGCTGCTCGTTATATGGGTATAGATACTGAAAAGATGAATACCTTAGCTTGGGGGGTTGGTGGGGCCACGGTAGGGATAGCTGGAGGTCTCCTTGCCCATTTTTACTATATTACTCCTACTATAGGAATGCTTTTCATTTTAATTGCCTTTGCCACTGTCGCCTTAGGCGGATTTGGAAGTATCTTAGGAACCTTCATTGCAGGTCTGATTATCGGCCTGATACAGGTCGTAGGCGGGCATTATCTCAGTGAATTGAAGTTCACTTTCGTTTATATCGCTTATTTCCTGGCAGTCGTGCTTAGACCTCGTGGCTTTTTCGGTTGGTAATATGTGGCAGGCTATAAAGGATATTTTTTTATTTGAAGACTATCCCCGTTCTGAAAGGATTGGCCTCCTTATTTTTACTGCGATCATTCTCGTCTTCCCTTTAATTGTCGAACATGCTTATAGCAGAGTAGTGATGATTAAATTTCTCCTCTTTGCCTTGTTTGGCATTGGCTGGAACCTCATTGGCGGCTATGGAGGTCAAGTAGACCTTGGACAAGCAAAGAATGTTGGGTTTGGAGCTTATACAACGGCACTAATGATGGTCTGGTGGAATACACCTTTCTGGATTACCGTTCCAATAGGTATGATCATTGCTGCATTCGAATCTTTTGGCGTGGCCTATCCTATGTTCCGTCTGAAGGGGCATTACTTTGCCATTGCCACCCTCTGCGTCGCCCTGGTCTGGAAGGAACTTTTCATTTTCTGGGATTGGACAGGAGGGGCACGGGGTGTAGAAATACCAGTAAAAGCCACAGCTGACTTCGTTCATATGCAGTTTCCATCTACCATTTATTATCATTACTTCGTCTTCTTTCTTTTTATTACCCAGCTTTTATATATGAATTGGTTCAGGAAGTCTAAGCTGGGCTATGAGCTCCAGGCAGTGAGAGATAATGAAGAGGCGGCAGCAAGCTTGGGAATTAATGTCACTTGGACAAAAGTGAAGACCTATACCATTACTGGAGGGCTTGGTGGAGTGGGAGGCAGCTTTATGGCTGTCTATTATCTATATATTGATCCCGATCTGGTTATGCCTTTAGACCTATCTATCTTGATTGCAATGACCGTTCTAGTAGGTGGAGCTGGTTCGATGTGGGGGCCTATCATTGGTGCAGCGATTCTAATCCCTCTGGATATGTATCTGGGAGCCTGGCTGGCCCTTATAGGAGGTCGTTATGGCATTGATTTTATGGTTTATTCCTTTATTATCATGATCATCGCTGCTCGGGAGCCAAAAGGAATCTGGGGTATCATTGAAAGGATAAAGGGAAGGGGATAACACAGGCGATGTTACTGGAGGTCAAAAATCTGGTTAAGGAATTCGGAGGAGTCGTAGCCAACGCTGATATTTCCTTTAACCTGAGCGAAGGGGAGATTGTTGGTCTCATAGGCCCCAATGGAGCAGGCAAAACCACCTTGTTTAACTGTATTGCTGGTTATTATAAGCCTACAAGTGGAAAGATCCTTTTTGATGGGAAGGAAATCACAGGCCTGCCGGCACACCAAACCGCAAGGGCAGGGATAGGCCGAACTTTTCAGATCATGAAGATAATGCCAAACCTTACGGTGGAAGAAAACACAATGGTCGGAGCTCTTTGTCGAACTGATAATCCACGAAGTGCAAGAAAAGAGGCTCGGGAAATATTAAAGTTAGTAGATCTGACACGGGAAATAAAGGCATATCCTACGGCACTTCCGATAGCTATCCAAAAAAGGATTGACTTAGCCCGGGCTCTGGCTACTAGACCTAAGCTTTTAATGTTAGATGAGGTCGCAGCCGGTCTAAATCCTCTGGAAACAAAGGAGATCATTCAGACCTTACAAAGGATAAAGGGAGAGAAGAATCTCACCCTCTTCCTAACGGAACATGTAATGGAATTTATCATGACTATCTCGGAGAGAGTAATTGTTATATCTGCGGGGAGGAAGATCGCCGAAGGACCACCTGGGGAAGTGGCTAAGGAAGAGAAGGTGATCGAGGCATACCTTGGAGAAAGATATGCTAAAGGTAGATAAGATTAGGGTTCATTATGGGGAAATTCCTGCTCTCCATGAGGTCACCTTTGAGGTTGGAAAAGGGGAATTGATTGCGATTGTAGGTGCTAATGGTGCTGGTAAGAGTACTGCATTAAAAACAGTTATTGGAGCTCTATGCCCTGCCTCAGGAAAGATCGAATTTGACGGGATGGAAATCACGGGAAAGAATTCCGCAGAGATTGTCCGGTTAGGAATTACCTATGTTCCGGAAGGAAGGCATATTTTCGCCCCTCTTACAGTTGAGGAAAACCTACTTTTAGGGGCCTATACCACCGGATCCATTGAAGAGATAGAAAAAGGTTTAGATTATGTTTATGTCCTCTTTCCAATATTGAAGGAGCGTTGCAAACAGAGAGGGGAGACCCTGAGCGGAGGGGAACAACAGATGCTCGCCCTTGGCCGTGGGCTTATGAGTCGTCCCAAGCTGCTGATGTTAGATGAACCCTCGCTAGGATTGATGCCGAAACTTGTTACCGAAGTGTTTAGAGCAATCTCTTTATTGAAAGAAGAGGGACATACTATCCTTCTTGTAGAGCAAAATGTGCGAGAAGCACTGGAGCTTGCTGACCGAGGATATGTTTTACAGACTGGTAGAACCATCTATTCAGGTCAGGGGAAAGAATTGTTAGAATCAGAGATCGTCAAAAAAGCCTTCCTCGGATTGTAAAAAATCTACTTCTTTAACCCTTTGTTTCCGTTTGAGCCTTCGTTTCGTTAGACCTTTATTTTCTTCTTGACTCGCAAGTAATATTTCTTGAATAATCTTTAGCACCTGTTGCATCACTGAGATGCGCGGGAGGGAAAGGGAAGGGTTCATCATGAAGGATGTGAAGCTATCCGGTTATGTTCCGGGGGCGATTGGTCGGGTTGCTGAACTTCATGGGAGGTATTACCACGAACACTGGGGCTTTGGCCTCTATTTTGAATCGAAGGTGGCCACGGAGCTTTCAGAGTTTCTGTGCCGTTTTAACGAAGCGCGCGATGGGTTCTGGGTGGCGAGTAATGAAGAAAGGATTGTAGGCTCAATCGCTATCGATGGGATTAATCACGACAGCAAAGGTGCTCACCTGAGATGGTTCATTGTAGCACCGGAGAACCAGGGACAAGGTATTGGGAATATATTGATTAAAGAGGCCATAGAATTTTGCCGAAAGGTGGAGTTCGGCCGGGTCTACCTTTGGACTTTTGCGGGTCTCGATGCGGCACGACATCTTTATGAAAAATTTGGGTTCAGGCTCAGCGAGCAATTTGAGGGAAATCAATGGGGAAAAACAGTCACTGAGCAGATGTTCGAGCTTTCCCTAAGATGAATCAGCTTAATTTCCAAGTGAAGGGCCGAATCTACCGATTGACGGGAGGAATTGTTGATGGAGAAGGCAGAAATTTACGAGAAACATAAGAGGTATTTAGTCCCCTGTGTTGCCAATTATTATAAAGAACCCCTCATCTTAGACCGAGGTAAGGGAAGTTACTTGTACGATATCGATGGAAAAGAGTACCTCGACTTTTTCGGTGGCATTGTCACAATCAGTGTGGGCCATTGTGATGATGAGATCACCTCAGAAACCTGCGAACAGATGAGAAGACTTCAGCATACTTCAACCTTATATCCCAATGTCCCGATCGTTTTCCTTGCCGAAAAATTGGCCGAGATCACTCCGGGACGGTTACAGAAATCTTTCTTTACTAACAGTGGAACTGAGGCGATCGAGACCGCGATTCTCTTGGCACAACTTTACACGAAAAGCCATGAGGTCATTGCCCTTCGACACTGTTACAGTGGTTCATCTCTCTTAGCGATGAACATCACCGGCCACTCGAGTTGGCGTCTTGTCGGAAGTCTTGTTCCAGGGATCAAGCACGCTCATAACGCATACTGCTATCGGTGTTCCTTTGGGAGGGAGTATCCAGCCTGCGATCTCGATTGTGCGAAAGATGTGAAGGAATTGATCGAAACAACGACATCTGGCCATCCCTCGGCCTTTGTCGCTGAACCGATCCAGGGCGTTGGAGGGTTCATCACGCCGCCCAAGGAGTACTTCAAGGAGGTCGTCTCCATCGTAAAAAGATATGGAGGCCTCTTCATCTGTGATGAGGTCCAAACGGGCTGGGGGAGAACTGGTGGCAAGATGTTTGGGATCGAACATTGGGGTGTTGAGCCCGATATCATGGTGATGGCCAAGGGAGCGGCCAATGGTGCACCTGTTGGTATCACTATCGCGACACCAGAGGTGGGGGATGCCCTTAAGGGTTTACACCTCTCAACCTTTGGTGGAAATCCAGTGACAGCCACTGCTGTCCTGGCTACGATTGATGCGATTGAAAAAAGGGATCTTCTTCAGAATGCCGAAAAGATGGGTCGGTATTTGAGAGACAGATTGGATGCGTTAGAAGAAAAGTACCGTATCATCGGCGAGGTTCGTGGAATGGGGTTGATTCAAGGTATTGAGATCGTCAAGGCAAAGAAAGAGCCCGCCCCAGATTTTGTCTTAGAGATCTTTGAAAGGACGAAGGAGGAAGGACTCCTCATTGGGAGGGGTGGACTCTATGGAAATGTCATCCGGATCACCCCTCCGCTAACGATTGAGAAAGAGGAGATTGATCATGCCATTGGAATCCTGGACCGGACTTTTGAGAAAATTTCAGCCTCCCATGCGGTTTGACAATATGAGGTTGTTCAGATAGTATCTTACAAAAGAGGGTTCAAGGATTCCAGGGTTCGAGGGGTCAATTCAATTGTGGAATTTAGAATTTGGAATGCGGAATAAAAATTCCGAAATCGGCAATCCGAAATCTGCAATTTGATGAACCCTAGACCCCTTTTAATTCTGTGAATGGAGGATGAGAGATGAGGAGATTATTTTTGTTTAGTTCAATACTCTTAACGATTACTTTTTTGGCCACGATCACTTATGCCCAACAGAAACCAGTTTATGGAGGGTCGCTGATCATCGCCCAGGGAGTCGAGCCTCCGGGATTGGACCCTACAACCGCTACCTCCACAGCTATTCCCCGGGTCGTTTACGCTAATGTTTTGGAAGGCTTGGTCAAGATCGATCGAAATGGAAGGATTGTCCCGGCATTGGGGGGAGATTATAAAATCTCAAAAGATGGAAAGGAGTATACGTTCATCCTGAAGAAGGGCGTCAATTTCCATGATGGCAAGCCCTTCCATGCCGAGGATGTGAAGTTCACATTTGAAAGATTGATGGACCCGAAGACCGCTACCGCTCACCCGGAATACTATAAAGATATTGAAGCCGTTCAGGTGGTGGATAGCCATACGGTGAAGATCAAACTGAAGAATGTCAATTCGATGTTTCTCTTCAATCTCGCCCGTGGGGACTCAGTTATCATTAACAAGCAGGCCGTAGATAAATTGAAGAGCGCACCTGTTGGGACGGGTCCATTCAAGTTTGTGGAGTGGGTGCGTGGAGCCCATATCACCTTGACCAAATTTGATGATTACCACATGAAGGGAATCCCTTATCTTGACAAGGTCACTTTCAAATTTATCGGAGATCCAAGCGCCCAGATCGCAAGCCTCAAGGCGGGTGATATTGATGTCATTGCTTATGATGTAAGCCCTGAAAATGCACTGCTCCTTGAGAAAGATCCTAAGTTCAAGGTTCTCAACGGATATACGACGACAGAGGTCATCCTTTCCACAAACAATTCAAGAAAACCCTTCACCGATGTCCGTATCCGCAGAGCCATGGCCCATGCCATCGATCGCAGCGCTTTGATCAAAGGCGCGATGTCAGGCTACGGAGTACCCATCGGGTCACACATGGATCCTGGAAATCCTTACTATATCGATCTCACTTCGGTCTATCCTTATAGTCCTCAGAGGGCCAAGGAACTCCTCACAGAGGCTGGCTACCCACATGGTTTTGAGGCCGTTATCAAACTCCCAGAGCGGTATGCCTATGCCAGACGCTGTGGTGAGATCATCGCAGACATGCTCTCTCAGGTTGGGATCAAATTGAAGATCGAACTGGTCGAGTGGGGACAGTGGATCGACCGCGTCTTCAAGAATGCTGATTATGATCTTACTGTCATTGGCCATGCCGAGCCCTTTGATATCAACATCTATGCCAATCCGAAGTATTATTTCCGTTATGATAGCCCGAAGTTTCAGGAGACATTGAAGAGGGCTGAGATGGAGGTTGATCCCAAGGTTCGGAAAGAGCTCTACGTTGCCTGTCAGAAGATTGTTACAGAAGACGCGGTCAACGGATTTTTATATGTATTGCCAAGTCTTCCCACAATGAAAAAAGAGGTCATGAATTGGTGGAAGGATTATCCGATGACCGCCTGCGATGTGACCGAGGTCTGGATACAGAAATAGGGTTTTCATAAAGAAAATGTCAAATTTCAAAATCCAAATGTCAAATCAAATCCAAAGTTCAAATAAATCAAAAAAGAATCCGGATGCCAAAGCCCGAAGTCCAAACTTCAAATCTTTATTTGCCATTTGAGCTTTGGAATTTGATCTTCATTTGACATTTGGGCTTTGTCATTTGTCATTGATTTAAACGATGCCTGCCTATCTGCTCAAACGGACTTTCGTTCTGCTCTTAACCCTCATCCTCGTCTCAATCACCATCTTCGTCGTCCTCATGGTGATCCCGGGTGATCCCGCTCAGATCATTTTGGGAATCCATGCCACCCCGGAAACGCTTCGTCAGTTGAGGCATCAATTGGGATTGGATCGACCTGTGGCCGTTCAATATCTCAGCTATATGAAAAATCTTGCCACGGGAGACATGGGCCGATCCATTAATTATGATGTACCGATAAGTTCATTAATCATCTCCAGACTTCAAGTGACCATCCCTCTTGCAATCTTGTCGATGATCTTTGCCATATTCCTCTCTATCCCCATGGGGACATACTCTTCGCTTCATCGGAATCAATTTGGAGATTATGGCATCATGGTCTTTTCACAGATCGGCCTGGCTGTGCCCGCCTTCTGGGCAGGCATTCTCCTCATCCTCCTCTTTGCCGTGACCCTCCATTGGTTCCCTGCAGGAGGATTTCAGCCATGGTTGGTGGCTCCGCTGCAGGCATTCAAGTCCCTTCTTCTTCCTGCCATCTCTCTCGGGCTGGTGAGGGCGGCAGTTCTCACCCGTATGACGCGAGCTTCTATGCTTGAAGTCTTGGGAGAAGATTATATCCGGACCGCTAAGAGTAAAGGGCTTCCCGAAAGGATCGTGGTTTACAAGCATGCCTTTCGGAACGCCATCATCCCTGTGGTCACGATCATCGGTCTTCAGGCAGGGGATCTTCTCGCAGGCGCGATTATTATTGAGAATGTATTCCATCTGCCAGGGATTGGGAGGCTCGTCTTCGAGGCGATTGGTCAAAGGGATCTTCCAGTGATCCAAGGGGTCGTCCTTTTCATCACCACCGTCATTGTTTTCATCAATTTCTTGATTGATCTGGTCTATCGGTACCTTGACCCACGGATTCGTTATGAATAAGCGAAGGACGCTTCGCCCATTTCGAAATATCAACCTCGCCATCGGTTTTTGCATCACCCTTGTCATTCTCCTTACTGCTCTTCTCAGCTTAGGCTATACACCTCATGATCCAAACCGGATGAACCTCTCCGAAAGATTTCAAGCTCCCAATGCGATCCATTGGTTGGGGACCGATCAATATGGAAGGGATATCTTCAGTCGGGTGATGAAAGGATCGGCGAATTCGATCCTCGTCGGTGTGGTGGCCGTTTCAATTGGCATGGGTTTTGGGATTCTCCTCGGTTCCCTGGCTGCCTTTTATAAAAGATGGGTGGACGAAGCCGTGATGAGGGTATCCGATGTGCTCTATGGATTTCCGGCTCTTCTCAGTGCCATCCTCATCACCTCGATCCTTGGGCCTGGAGTGGTCAACAGTATGATTGCAATCGGGATCTTTAACATTCCTATCTTTGCGAGGTTAACCCGGGCCACATCCCTCTCTATATGGGAGAGAGATTATGTCACCTCTGCTAAGGCGATTGGAAGAACCAATGTGGGGATCGTCTGTAAATACATCCTCCCCAATATCCTCTCCTCTCTCGTCGTTCAGGGAACTGTCCAGTTCGCCATCGCCATCTTAGCTGAGGCCGGTCTGAGCTATTTGGGTTTAGGAACCCAGCCTCCCCATGCCAGTTGGGGAAGGATGCTCAACGAGGCTCAGACCTTTATGGGAACCTCGCCTTGGCTGGCCATCTTTCCTGGCTGTTCCATCGCCTTGGCTGTTCTGGGATTCAATCTCTTTGGAGATGGATTGAGAGATATTCTCGACCCAAAGATTGCACGAATTCAACAACGACTGTAACCCCTCACCCCACCCTCTCCCTCCACGGGGAGAGGGCAAGGGTGAGGGGGGACGGAGGAGCTTTTGAAGATCGATCGCCTATTGAAAAAGATGAGAAAAGTCGAGTTAGTCCAACTCACCCAGGATCTCATCCGAATTCCCAGTGTCAGGCGTCAAGGGCTCCAAGGAGGTGAAGAAGAGGTAGCCCTTTTCCTGGCTCATCTCTTAGAGGAGATGGGACTCGATGTGGTCGTTGAGGAAGTGGAACCTCGTTCCCTAAACGTGATCGCGGTGCTTCAGGGTCAGGGAGAAGGACCGTGTCTGATGTTTGAATCTCATACGGATGTCGTTACTGAGGGCGATGCCTCCGAGTGGAAATATGCTCCCTTCGAAGGGAAGGTTGTAGGTAATCGGATCTACGGGAGAGGAGCTTGTGACACCAAAGGGAATTTAGCAGCTGCTGTGAAGGCGGTCCAGGCGATCAGTCAATCTGGCATCCCTTTTAAGGGAAAGATCCTTTTAGGCATACTGGTCGATGAGGAAGGGATGATGACCGGAGTGAAACATTTTATTCGTCAGGGGTGGGCCAACAGGGTCAGCGCCGCCATTATCTGTGAGCCTGTGGATAATCATCTCTGCATCACCCAGAAGGGCGCCCTCAGGGCTGAACTGATCACAAGCGGAAAGATGAGTCACGGAGCGACGCCCTTGGCCGGCTTCAATCCCATTCCTCCGATAGTTTCGATCTTAGAGAAAATGAGGCAGTTAGAGGAAGAGGAGATCGGAAGATTGGGAAAGGACTCCTTTTTAGGATACCCCAGCATCACGCCTACTGTGCTTCAGGCCCCTGTGAAAGGCGAACCTCAGCTCAACGTGATTCCCCAACAGTGCCGAGCCCTATTGGACATCCGAACTATTCCTGGCCAATCCCATGAAGTCCTGAAGAAGCAGTTGACAGATATTGTCCAAGAAGAGGAGAGATCGATCTCTGTGAGTCTCCAATCCGGACCATTGAAGGAGATCCGAGAGGAATTCCAAAAAGGTCTATCAAAGGGAATCTCTTTCCAGGCAAAACTCGATGTGTTTGAAGACAGGCCTTGGACGAAGACCTCTCAGGATGAACCGATTGTCCAGGCGGTTTCGAAAGCATACAACTCGATTACTGGAGAGGAGCCCGTTTACGATGGTGTCCTGGGTGCAACAGACGGAACTTTTCTTTCTGCCTGGGCAGGAATCCCAATTGTCACCCTAGGTGCAGGGAAACGGATGATTCCCCATCAGAAGGACGAATGGGTGTCGGTCAATGATCTCTATCTGACAGCGAAAATCTATGCCGCCAGTGCCATTGAATTCTTAAAAAGAATAGATTGAAGTCGTTCGTATTTTTGTAAATTTTATGACTCTCTCCTTTATAAACGGAAGGTTTCGGCAGGGAAATCGAGGCCATTACCATCATTCAAAATACGAATCGGTCCTCAATTACTTTTGAACTATTTTTGAATATTCCGGAATCCCTGCCTACCGCAGGCAGGCTCAATCCGCATTTGAGCGTGGCCAACTTTTTATGGATGATACCAATCTCTGTTTCTGATAACTCAAGACCCCGTGGCATTACCATTCAATCTATTTCATATCCAGAATCTCTCTCTTCTCCTCCTCCATCTCATCCAGGATTTCTTGATCCAGGGTCCCCTCTTCAAAAAATCCCTTTGCAAGGGTAAGGGCATGCTCGATTAAAAGGAGGGCCTCTTTCCTTCTCCCTTTACTTTGGTAAATTAGGGCAAGTCCTTCGTACCCATCATGGTGTTCTGGTTCAGCAAGAATCAGTTGTTCAAACTTTTTCTTGGCTCCCTCCAAATCACCCGATCTCAGCATCCTCATACCTTTTTGCCACCAATCGTCATCATCCTCTTCGTTGTCCCGGATGTTAGGGTATCTTTGTTTTAATTCAGCTAAAAATCTATCAATTCTGGGATTTATTTTTTTTCGTTCCTTTCTTGTTTTTCATCAATTTGGATATCTTCCAAAAGCCGATTGATCTTTTCCGGCTTTCGAGATTTGTATTCTTTCAAAATCTTGCGGTAACTGTCGAGAGGAAAAGGCGTCCTTTCCTTAAGCGTCTGGAAAATAAATTTGACCAGGATGATATTGAGAAGATGAATGGCCTCATGCCGGCTGCATTTATTCCGGAGCATTGCATTATAGAATTGGAAAGCCTCGATGGGGTTACGGTCTTGAACCTGCTTCTCCGCAATGGCGTGCAACGTCACATGCAAAAAGGGGTTAACCTCAGTCTCAGGGTCGTATTCGTGGTCGGCCAGGGCATCGGCAAATTCAAACTGATTGAAATACTCGTCAGAATGGTCGAGCATGATCTTCCCAAGACGCTGTTCCTCCTCGGTTAAGCTCTGTAACTCACCTTTTTGAGCCTTTTTCCAGATCTCATGGAAATGTTTTCGATTTATCCCTCGAAGCGTTTCAAATGCAGAATCATCCATTTCATTCCTCAACCCGTCCCTAATTAAAACACTTGACTTGAAAATTAAGTCAGGGGAGGGAAAAGAAGTTGACTGAAAAATGGAAGCACCTCAAAAAAATGTGCTTCCCGGAGAGGTAAATATCATCCCATGTTGTGCGCTCGGCAGCGCACCTTGCCGGTCAGTCAGAAGAGTTGGAGTTCTTGACTACAAAATTCAGTCAGCTGTTACCCAACAACCCAGTGATTCTATGACTTAATGATTTACCCAATAACTCTTTCCTCCGTTTTTTTATTAATTCCGTATTCCGCAATCTGCATTCCGCATTTGTAGTGGGCCAACTTTTTTATGGATGACACCTCAGCATACATTTCATGACATATGAAGATGTGACCCCAAAGACACAACTCATTTCTTTTACTGCTCTATCCTCTATGCCCCACGCGCTATGCTATGAGCTGGCCAATTTTTTGTGGATGACATATATCTCAATTTTTTAAGTCTGATAATCATATAAAAGGCACCTGAACATACCACGCATTGTGTGGTATACCTGGGCAAAGAGACAAATCTAAACCCAAGGAGGTGCCTTATGAGAGCATTATATGCAGGTTTTGATCTTCATG